>LNAP01009350.1_pt1 | contig 11891 bp, 14 predicted proteins | sample 602601 | NCBI WGS metagenome assembly LNAP01 (sample SAMN02440304, study PRJNA202911) | soil metagenome | biome: Subtropical and temperate rainforests or woodlands; isolation source: soil samples (1 kg each in a 20% v/v slurry with milli Q water) were... ... | reverse complement strand
AAATAGCTTGCCGTAGGTATTGCCGGACATGCAGGGCGCTCCGCGAAAATCAGCCACAAACATCGGTTACAAATCAGGGCCGTGGAGTATACCCGCGCGTTCTGCGCAGTTCATCCTCGAACCTTATTCCATCTGCTGCGTCAAAGCGGCTACCTCCTTATATGTAGCCACCTCGATGCCGCGCGCGTTTGCCTTGCTGCTGTTGTTTCTATTGCCCACCTTAAGCCAGGCGCAAGCCTTTACCGTGCTGCAACGGCCGATGAGCCTGACCACGGCCAGCGGCGAGCTGTTTGGCACGCTGCTGCTGCCCAAGAGCGAAACCCCAGTGCCGGTTGTGCTGCTGATTGCCGGCTCTGGCCCCACCGACCGCAACGGCAATAACCCTGAAGGCGGCAATAACGACAGCCTGAAATTAATGGCGCAAACCCTGGCCAAAAACGGCATCGCCAGCCTGCGTTACGACAAGCGCGGCATCGCCGCTAGCCGCCCCGCTACACCGGATGAACGCGACCTCAGCGTGGAAAAATATGTGCAAGACGCCGTGCAATGGAGCCGACAGCTCAAAGCGGATGGGCGCTTTTCCACCTTGACGCTGGTAGGCCATAGCGAAGGCGCGCTGATCGCCACCCTCGCCGCGCCAACGGCAGGCGCGGACGCGCTGGTGTCGATTGCCGGCACCGGGCGCCCCATCGACCAAGTATTAAAAGAACAACTGCGCGAACGTCTGCCGCCCGCCTTGCTGCCGCAAAGCCTGTGGACTATCGACCAGCTCAAAGCCGGGCAAGCCGTGCCCCAGGTGCCGGCTGATTTGCAGGTGCTGTTTCGCCCCAGCGTGCAGCCTTATTTGATGTCTTTGTTCCGCCAAGACCCAGCCGCTGCGTTTGCCCAGATAAAGCTGCCCGCGCTGATCTTGCAGGGCAGTCACGATATGCAGGTGGAAGTGGCCGACGCTAAGGCCCTGAAAGCCGCCAAGGCAGATGCACAATTGGCCGTGATCGACGGCATGAACCATGTGCTGCGCATCGTCGCCGATGATCCGAAACTGCAAGTGGCGTCCTACAACGACCCACGCCTGCCGCTGGCCAGTGAACTGACCCGGCGCCTGGTGAGCTTTGTACTGGCGGTGCAACCGGCAAAAACGTAATAGCACTGCGCCAGCCTCAAGCGTAGCGCTGGCTAGCCGATAGCAGCCAAGACCCGTACGCTCTACGCACATGGCTTGGAACACGCGCATGACCGACACCGAACAAGAAGCGCCGCCACCTGAGGAGACCGCCGTCAGCGAGGTCAACGAATCGCTGCCGCACCCTTGGAGCGCGCTCCCTGACGAACAATTTCGCTTACTGCGTCTGGCGCCGTTGCCGGCCGACCGCTACACCGGGCCGCGGCCTCTGCGTTTTGTGCAAATGGGCCGGTTGGCGCGGCATAGTCCCGAACAGAGTTTTCTGCGTTTAACCATCAACTTGCCCGGCATCCTCACCCGCAAGGGCGACAACGTGCTGGAAGTGTGGATCGACCACCGCCTTAAAGAAGTACGCTTCGGCCCGGACAAGGGCCTGCATGTGGAACCGATCAACCGTGGGCTGGGACGTTTCCTACTGGCTCAGGGCATTGCCTGGGCCCAACAGCGCTGCGCGCACTACACCGTTGAAGGCGGAGCGTTGGGTATCAAAGATGTACTGAGCGAAGATGCGCGCATGCGTCGCGACCACTTCCTCAAAGCCCAGGGCTTTGACCTCGACTACCCCGACCCGCAGCAAGCCAAAGCTACTTACTCGGCGCCTCGGGTGAGCTCGCTAAGGGGCGACTGGAACAAAGAAAAAGTGCAAAGCATCGAACTGCTCGACGCCGCCGCCATGCTCGAACAGGCCGACCACAACCTACGCGAGCAAGACGGCAAGCTGCTCAAATTCCAGCAACGCCTCGACAGCCTACGCCGCGAAGACAGCACCCAGCGTTTTACCATCGCCTGCTTGGTGGCTTTTTGTGTGTTTCAGGCGGGGTTGTTTATTTGGATGGCGTCCAGGTAACAAACTCAAAACAAACTCAACTGCTCTGCTCCCCTCGCCCGCTTGCGGGAGAGGGGCCGGGGGAGAGGGCCGAGGCACACGCGGTCGCCGCTAAGCGCAAAAGGCCCCTCTCCCGCCCTTCGGGCACCCTCTCCCGCTTGCGGGAGAGGGGCCGGGGGTGAGGGCACGGGCACACGCGATCGCCACTAAAAGCAAAAGCCCCTCACCCGCCCTACGGGCACCCTCTCCCGTAAACGGGAGAGGGGATAAATTCACGATCGGCAAAACAAACTCAACGGCTCTGCTCCCCCTCCCGCGAAGAAACGGGTTCAGGATTGGTGTCAAACCCGAGCGGCAAATAACGCCTGATGCTGCCTACACTGCGCCGCCGTCAGCAAAAACACGCCATGCCCGCCGTTCACAAACTCCAGCCAGGTGAAGTCGACCTCGGGGTATAGCGCCTCGACATGCACCTGGCTGTTGCCCACTTCCACCACCAGCACCCCCTGTTCCGTCAGGTGGTCGGCTGCTTCGGCGAGCATGCGCCGGACCAGGTCCAAACCATCATCGCCACAGGCCAGGCCGAGCTCCGGTTCGTGGTGGTATTCGGCCGGCATATCGGCGAAATCTTCGGCGTCCACGTATGGTGGGTTGGAGACAATCAGGTCAAAGCGCTGCCCAGGCAAACCGGCAAAGCCATCGCCTTGCACGGTGAATACGCGCTCTTCGAGGCCATGGCGCTCGATATTTTGATTGGCCACTTCCAGCGCTTCAAAGGACAAATCGGCGAGCACCACTTCGGCCTCGTCGAATTCATAGGCGCAGGCAATACCAATGCAGCCAGAACCGGTGCACAGGTCGAGAATTCGCGTCGGCGTGTCGGCCAGCCAGATGTCAAACCGTTGTTTGATCAGCTCGGCAATCGGTGAGCGGGGAATCAGCACACGCTCATCAACAATAAACGGCAGGCCGCAGAACCAGGCTTCGCCGAGTAAATAAGCGGTGGGCACGCGCTCTTCAATGCGTTGTTTGAGCAGGGTTTGCAGGTAGTCGCGCTCGTCATCTTCCAGGTTGCAGTCGAGGTAGGCATCAGCGATTTCCCACGGCAGGTGCACCGCGCCGAGTACCAACTGACGCGCGTCGTCCCAGGCGTTGTCGGTGCCATGGCCGAAGAACAATTCTTCGGCATGGAAACGGCTGACGGCCCAACGAATGTGGTCACGCAGGGTACGCAAACGAGAGGTCGAAACGGTCACAGCGGCATCTCCAAAGTCGAGGGCGGCAGTTTAGCCGAAGGTGCATTCGCCTCGGTTGCTTTATTACGCTCGGCTGCAGGCTGCGCAAACCGGGGCGCAGCACGTCCGTACAAGCAAAAAGATTCACAGCGTGACAATGGCGCCCATTCGCATCGTCAGGAGCCTAGACATGTCCCAACCGCAAACCTTACTCCAGCTCACCGGCCGCAGTTATGCGCCGGCCAGTTTGGGTAATGCCTGCCTGCTGATTATTGATGCGCAAGAGGAATACCGCAGCGGCGCCATGCCCCTGCCCGGCCTGGACGCAGCCATTGCGCAAATCGCCGTTTTGCTCGAAGCCGCTCGCGCCAATGGCTCGCCCATCGTGCACGTCAAACACTTGGGCGTGCCCGGTGGCTTCCTCGACCCGCAAGGGCCACGCGGCCGGTTTATGCCGGAATTGGCGCCGCTGCCGGGTGAGACAGTGGTAGAAAAACGTCTGCCCAATGCCTTCTCCGGCACCGACTTGCATGCTCGCCTGGAAGCCATCGGCCGCCTCGATTTGATCATCTGCGGCTTTATGACCCACTCCAGCATCAGCACCACCGTGCGCGCCTGCAAAGACTACGGTTACCGCTGCACCCTGGTAGACAGCGCGTGTGCCACTCGCGACTTGCCCTATGGCGATGGCGTGATCAGTGCCGCCGAAGTACACCGCACCGAGATGGCCATTTTGGCCGACAACTTTGCCGCGCTGGTCAGCCACTCCAAAGCGCTGATCTAAGTCGCAGGCGAATCATCAAGTGACCGAATGCCTGCTGCAAATGCGGGCAGCACTGAACCTCGACCCCACCGCCGACACCCTGAAAGGAAAGCGGAATGAAATTGTCTGATGGTTTCGATGCCCGACGCCTTCGCCCACGCGGTCCTGGCAGCTGGCGCTGGCGCTTTGCCGCTGCGCTTTCGGCGCTGTTCGCCGTGCTCGGTATTCTGTTGGCCATGGCCGGCGCCGCCACCCTGCTCGGTCGCCCGCCCGCCCTCGGGGGCTTGAATGACACGCCAGGCAGCGCCACGGTGATTCTGGTATTGGGTCTGTTCTTGTTGTGGTTGGGGGTGATTGCTTGGCGCCGCTGCCGCCGCCGCTTGCGTCGCCCCAGCGACCTGTCGATGGCCCCGCACTTAATGAAGAAGCACGACTAAACCACCCGTGAACGGCCACCGCTGAATGGGTAAACTAGGCCCCATTCGCGGAGACCTCCCATGCAAGACGACGACTTTTCCCTGTTCAAAGCCGAAACTCGCGGCGTCAAACCCATTCAACAGAACGACCGCGCCGACACCGGCAAACCCAAAACCGACCGCGCCCGCGTGCAGGCCTTGCGCCAGTCGGCGACCATTTCCGAAGGGGTAACGCGGGTCGACGGTCTGTCTGATCAATTCGTTATCGACGTTGGCCCTGAAGACCCGATTTCCTGGGCGCGCAATGGCGTGCAGGAAGGCCAGATGCGCAAGCTCAAACTCGGCCAGGTGAGCTTTGAAGGTAGCCTCGACCTTCACGGCATGACCGTGGAAAAAGCCCGCGATACCTTGTGGGAATTTCTCGCCGAAGCCAACAAGCTGGAAATCCGCTGCGTGCGCGTTACCCATGGCAAAGCCGTGCGCATGGACGGCAAGCGGCCGATGATCAAAAGCCACGTCAACACCTGGCTGCGCCAGCACGAAGGCGTGCTCGGCTTTACCTCCTGCCTGGCCAAACATGGCGGTACCGGGGCTATTTATGTACTGCTTAAACGCACCATGATGGATGGACGCGACGAGTAAAAACCCACGCGCCATTGGGAAATGGCCGCATTACTGACCCATTGTGACGTGCTATGCGCTTGCCAGCAGCGTAACGGCACCCTACCCTGCGTCTCTGCTTAATTACCAAGCCCTTACAGGTAGATCCATGTCCCTGGAACAGAATTACACCGCGATCCTTAGCCAACTGGGTGAGGACGTTTCCCGCGAAGGCCTGCTCGACACTCCCAAGCGTGCCGCCAAGGCCATGCAGTACCTTTGCCGCGGTTATGAACAGACCCTCGAAGAAGTCACCAACGGCGCGCTGTTCAGCTCCGAAAGCAGCGAAATGGTGCTGGTGAAAAACATCGAGCTGTACTCGCTGTGTGAACACCACCTGCTGCCGTTTATTGGTAAAGCCCACGTGGCGTACATTCCCAGCGGCAAAGTACTAGGCCTGTCGAAAGTGGCACGTATCGTCGATATGTATGCCCGCCGTCTGCAAATTCAGGAAAACCTCAGCCGCCAAATTGCCGAAGCCGTGCAGCAAGTAACCGGCGCGCTGGGCGTGGCTGTGGTGATCGAAGCGCAGCACATGTGCATGATGATGCGCGGTGTAGAGAAGCAGAACTCGTCGATGGTGACCTCAGTAATGCTGGGCGAATTCCGCGAAAATGCTGCCACCCGCAGTGAGTTTCTTAGCCTGATCAACTGATTTGCGCTGAAGTAAAAAACCGGCCATGTGCCGGTTTTTTTGTGTCCATATCTTGGCTGACAGATGCACACCTTACGTCCGCGCCTCCGTTGCGCTCGTAGGGTGTGCTGTGCGCACCAAGCGATGCCATCCGCTGTAAGCCTAGGAATATTCCTACAAACTAAATCGCCATTGACCCAAGTCACCCCCCGCCGCAGAGCCCCTCACTAGCCTTGGCCCATCCGCTCGCACGCAGTCGAGCAACACGCTAAGGACGCACCCTGATGGCCTACCTAGTCTGGCAAGACGACCTCGATACCGGCATCCAAATCATTGACGACCAGCACAAGCGCATCGTCGCCATGATCAACCTGTTAATCCACGCCAACGAAAACGACCATAGCCGCGAAGAGCTCGGCGAAGTGCTCGGCGAATTGGTGGACTACACGCTGTCCCACTTCGCCTTTGAGGAAGCCTTACTGGAAGAAGCCGGCTACGCCTTTACCCGTCCGCACAAACGCGTGCATGAAATCTTCACCGCACGTGTCAGCGAGTTCAACATGCGCTTCCAGGCCGGCGAAGACGTGACTCAGGAGCTGATCAACCTGCTGTCGCGCTGGCTGTTCAACCATATCCGCAATGACGACAAGGCCTACGCGCAAACGGTAAAAAACAATATCAAGCACCTGGTGGAAGACACCCACAACAGCGGCTGGTTTTCCCGTTCATTCAAACGCATTTTTGGGCACGCCCACGCCTGACCGGCGGTTGCGGCAAATGCGCCCAGGCCAGAGCTTGGGCGCACACATTCAGGTAAGCTGCCGCCCTCGAATTTTCAGCCACAGAGGGCGTTCCGGTGCTTATCAAAGCGTTGCGGGTTGGCTTGGGCCAGCTCATCGTGTTTATCGACTTCATCACTCGCCCGCGCAAACAAAAGCGCACGCCTGAGGCCCAGGCTCAAGTGGCTCAAGCCACCTCCGGCATGGCCTTGTACCAATTCCACGCCTGTCCATTCTGCGTGCGTACCCGCCGCACCATGCACCGCCTGAACCTGCCTATCGCCCTGCGCGACGCCAAGAACAACGAGCAGCATCGGCAAGCGCTGCTGACTGAAGGCGGCGCGATCAAAGTGCCTTGCCTGCGGATAGACGAGAACGGCAAGACCACTTGGATGTATGAGTCCAAGTTAATCATGAAGTATCTGGAAGACCGCTTCGCCACCGTCTGAGGTGACCTGGTGGGGTGTGCTGTGCGCACCAATGTGCTATTGGGTAAATCGCTTGGTGCGCACAGCACTCCCTAGGGCTTAACGACCCTGCTGAACGTCCGCCAAGCGCTTGGCCAAGCTGTCCAGCTCAGGAATGGGCGCTTCGGGAAGCTCACGCAACACGGCCTGCGTAAGACGCATCTGCCGGATAAAACGTCGGCAGTTGCGGCAACTGGCCAAGTGCACCCGCACGGCAATGCGTTGACGCAAGCGCAATTGCCCGTCGAGAAAATCACTTGAATTGGCGACCAATTCCTTACAACTCAGCAATGCCCCGTCTCCTCAAAATGCTCTAGGGTGGCAAATACCTTAAGCCGTGCGCGATGTAGTAGAACTCGTACGTTAGAGAGAGAAATATCCAGAAGATTACAAATCTCCTCCAATTCCAAGCCCTGCCGCTCGCGCAGGTTGAGCACACTGCCTTGTAGCTCGGACAAACTGGCCAAGGTTTTTTCCAGACACTCGCGTAATTCTTCCTCAGTCAGCAAGGCGTCGGGCGAGTCCTGGTGCCAGGCATGGGGCGCCAGCAGCCAGTGGCCATCTTCGGCAAAACGGTTGTCATCGATGCTGCCGTGGGGCGAGGGAATATCGTCCAGCAGCACTTCACGGCGATTTTGTTTGAGGCGGCTTTTGGCGGTGTTGGCGGTGATGGTCAGCAGCCAGGTTTTCAGGCTTGAACGGCCTTGGAACCCAGCCAGGTTACGCACCACCGCCAACCAGGCGTCCTGTACCACTTCATCAGCATTGCGGCTGCCAACAATGGCATAGGCCACCGCGCGCATCGCCCCTTGGTAGGTGGCGACCAGCTCGCGATAGGCCGGCTGCTCGCCGGCCAACAGGCGCGGCAGCAGTTCAGCGTCAGGCGCTTGGCTCATGAACTTAGTGCTTGCGCAGAATCACGCTACCGATGGAGTAGCCGGCACCAAACGAGCTGAGTACGCCCAGCGCGCCGCTTGGCAGGTCATCCTGGTTTTTATGGAAGGCAATAACCGAACCGGCCGAACTGGTGTTGGCGTAGGTGTCGAGAATCACCGGCGCCTCGTCCGGCAGTGCATCGCGGCCCAACAGCTTTTTGGTGATCAGCAGGTTCATGCTCAGGTTGGCCTGGTGCAGCCAGAAGCGCTTCACGTCAGACACCTGAATATCGTTGGCCGCCAGATGCTCGCCCACCAGCTCGGCGACCATTGGGCACACGTCGCGGAACACCTTGCGGCCTTCCTGCACAAACAGCTTGTCGCGAGCACCAACGCCCTCTTCCGCCGCGCGGTTGAGGAAGCCGAAGTTATTGCGAATGTTGTTGGAGAACGAGGTCAGCAGCTTGGTGCCGACGATATCGAACTGGTACTGGGAGGTGGCCAGATCGGCACGTTCAACCAGTACAGCAGTGGCGGCGTCGCCGAAAATAAAGTGGCTGTCGCGGTCGCGGAAGTTCAGGTGGCCGGTACAAATTTCCGGGCTAACCACCAGAATGGCGCGGGCTTGGCCGAGCTGGATGTTCTGCGTAGCGGCCTGAATACCGAACGTGGCCGAGGAACAGGCGACGTTCATGTCATAGGCGAAACCAGTGATGCCCAGTGCGGCCTGCACTTCGATGGCAACCGCCGGGTAAGCACGTTCCAGGTTGGAACAGGCGACGATCACACCGTCCACATCGGCGGCGGTTTTACCGGCGCGTTGCAGGGCCTGTTCGGCAGCAGCGACGCCCATCTGGCAGAGAATGCCCCACTCTTCGTTGGAGCGCTCTGGCAGCCGCGGAGTCATGCGTTGTGGATCAAGGATGCCTTCCTTGTTCATCACAAAGCGGCTTTTGATGCCGGAGGCTTTTTCGATAAAGGCGCTGCTGGATTCACTCAGTGCTTCAACTTCACCGCTCTCGATGGCGGCAGCATTGTCGGCGTTGAATTGGCGCACGTACGTATTAAAGGACTCCACCAGCTCTTCGTTGGAAATGCTGTTTGCCGGGGTATACAGGCCGGTACCGCTGATGACGACGTTATACACGGTCGATCCTCTTCAGAGCTTTATTGATCGGAATGGCGGCTATTGTGCCCGAAATGGGTGACAAATCCCCAGCGATACCCGCTGACGTTCGTCAGCGCAGAGAAGACACACCGCCCGACAGCCTCTTCCTTACAGACAAGGTCTTCGGAATACGCACCCGCTCGCACAGAAACGTCGACTTAGCCCGGCGCGCTCAACATGGTTGACTGGCTCACAGTAGCAGCGCAGACGCGCCCTTGGTCATCGCCGCAACCGTGCACTGAGTGAGGAACATGCCATGAGTGAGCAAGAGAAAAATCTCAACCGCCGCCAGTTGCTCAAAGCCTCGGCCGTAGCCCTGGCCGCGGGCGCCGCCGCCAGCACTGAGGCCATCTGCGCCTGGGGTATTTCCGGCAACTTGAACACCACAGGCTACAAAGGCTTCAGCTCCTACCCGCAGGACTGGTTGGAGAAAATCCACAATGAAGTCAGCTTTTCCGTGGCCAACGGCTTGCCGGGTGCGGTAATCGCCATCCAATTGCAGGGTCAACAGGTGCTATTGGAAGCCCACGGCTACCAACGCCTGTACAACCAGACCGCATTAATGCCAGTGCCGCAACCGATGCGCGAGGACACCCTCTTCGACCTTGCCTCGCTCACCAAAATATTCTCCACCACCCTGGCCTTTATGCGCCTGGTCGATGCTCAACAGGTCAACATCGACGACCCGGTGAGTAAATACCTGCCCACCTTCAGCGGCGGCGATAAAGCCAACGTTACCCTGCGCCTGCTGATGCAGCACCGCTCCGGACTGCCATCGTCGTACCATTTCTACGACCCCACGCAAGTGCCCTCCAGCTTCTATTCCCAAGACCGCGCGAAAACCTGCAGCCTGTTACCGCTCGTGCCGCTGCGAAGCACACCCGATACGGTCACGGTTTACAGCGACATCAATTTCGCCCTGCTGGGCCTGATTCTGGAAAAAGTCACGGGGTTACGTCAGGACCGTTACGTTCAGAAGTTCATCTACGATCCGCTGGGCTTGAAACACACCGGCTACCAGTTGCTGCAACGTGGCATCGCCAAGGATCGCTTCGAAGCCACGGAGCGCTGCGGCAACACCCGTGATGGGCGTGTGTGGTTCCCAAACATTCGCACTGCGACCATTCAAGGCGAGGTGCAAGACGAGTTTGCGTATTACTCGATGGGGCAAATCTCCGGCCACGCGGGACTGTTTTCCACCGCCGCAGACTTAACCGTACTGAGTGAACTGCTGCTCAACGGCGGGAGCCTGGGCAGCTATCGTCTGTGCTCGCCACAAACGGTCGATCTGTTCACCCAAACACTGAGCAAAGACGGCAGCTATGCCTTGGGTTTCCAGATACCCACAAGCGCCACCGCGCTGATCTACGGCCAGTTGCTGCCAGAGGCAGGCAAAGCCGTGGCCCATACCGGCTGGACAGGAAAGTGTGTGGTGATCGATTTCACCCACAAATCGAGCTTTCTGCTGCTCAACAACAAAAAACACAGCCCCGTCATAGGCATGCCTAATCAAAACTTCAACCACTTCACCGCCGACTTGCTCCCCAGCTCGATCTACGGCGGTACGGTGCAGCTGTTTTACGCCGGACTGCTCACTTCGGTGTTCGGTTAGAGTCAGCAACCCCTCTAGCACGCGGATTGTTACGGATTTCGCAATAGATATTTACCCGCGTAAAACCTGCAACATTTTGTCACACGCCCTACTCTAAAAAGGCGCGTGGATTAGACGAACGCGGATAACGCCTTGCCGTTAATCCGCCCCAGGGGCCGTAAACGGCCACCTCTCGCAACCCGCTCAGCTCGTTTGGCCGCAGGCCAGGCCCGCTAAAACAACCGTGATCTGAATGCGCCAGCCTGCCCATTTCGCCGCGCTCTTAGCCGCAGCGAAAGGCAAGCCTGGCGTCAGGAGCCCTGCATGACTGAGCAATCCAAAGGCCTCACCCGGCGGCAGCTGTTAAAAACCTCCGCCACCACCCTGGCCGCTGGCGCCGCTGCCAGCGCCTCCGCCGCCACCGTGGTTGGCACGCCCAAATGGCTGCCCTTCGACCACAACGGCCCCCTGCACTACGAGAGCAAAGGCTGGCAGTTTTTTACCGCTGAAGAAGCGCTTGAAGTGGAAGCCATCGTTGAACAGCTGATTCCAGCAGATGAGCTAAGCGTCAGTGGCAAAGACGCCGGCTGCGCCGTGTTTATCGACCGCCAACTGGTTAGCGATTACGGCGACTTCGGCCGCTTGTATATGGAAGGCCCGTTTACCCCCGGCACGCCGGCACAAGCCGACCAATCGCCGCTGGTGCCGCGCGAGCGCTACCGCATCGGCCTTGCCGCGCTAAGCAAATACTGCCAAGGCAAATTCCAGAAAAACTTCAGCGCCTTGGCCCCGGCCGAACGCGACCAAGTGCTGACCGATCTGGAAAAAGGCGCCATCAGCCTTGAAGGCATCGAGGCCAAAGCGTTCTTCCAGCAAGTGCTGGACAACACCATGGAAGGCTTCTTCGCCGACCCCATCTACGGCGGCAACCGCGACATGGTCTCGTGGAAAATGATCGGTTTTCCCGGCGCCCGTTACGACTACCGCGACTACATCGGGTTGCATAACCAGAAGCTGGACTTGACGCCGATTTCCATCATCGGCAGCTCCGCCTGGAACAAGAAGGGTTAAAACACATGGCTAAAAAATTACCTTCCACCGACGTTGTGGTCGTTGGGCTCGGCTGGGCGGGCTCGATCATCGCCAAAGAACTGGCTGACACCGGCCTCAACGTGATCGGCTTCGAACGCGGCCCATGGCGCGACACCGCCAAAGACTTCAACCTGGCTTCCGCTACCGACGAGTTGCGCTACAACCGTCGCCAGGAACTGATGCTGCGTACCAAGCAGAACAC
>LNAP01005388.1_pt1 | contig 11896 bp, 10 predicted proteins | sample 602601 | NCBI WGS metagenome assembly LNAP01 (sample SAMN02440304, study PRJNA202911) | soil metagenome | biome: Subtropical and temperate rainforests or woodlands; isolation source: soil samples (1 kg each in a 20% v/v slurry with milli Q water) were... ... | reverse complement strand
GAGCACCCGGGCGCCCTGATTCAACGCGTCGTCGAGGTGGCGCTGCACCTTGGCCACCGCGCGGGCATCGATCAGCGGGCCGGTGGTCACCCCGGCCTCGCTGCCGTTGCCCACCTTGAGCGTGGCCACCGCGGCGGCGAGCTTCGCGGCGAAGGCGTCGTAGACCGACTCCTGCACGTAGATGCGGTTGGCGCACACGCAGGTCTGCCCGGCGTTGCGGTACTTGGAGATCATCGCCCCCTCGACCGCGGCATCCAGGTCGGCGTCGGCGAAGACGATGAAGGGCGCGTTGCCGCCCAGCTCCAGCGACAGCTTCTTCAGGGTCGGCGCGCACTGCGCCATCAGCTGGATGCCGACGGCGGTCGAGCCGGTGAACGACAGCTTGCGCACGATCGGGTTCTCGCACAGCTCGGCGCCGACTTCGCGGCTGGTCTCGACGTCGGCCGGCAGCACGCTGAACAGCCCGGCGGGAATCCCGGCGCGCTGCGCCAGCTCGGCCAGGGCCAGGGCGGAGAAGGGCGTCTGCGGCGCCGGCTTGAGCACCATGGCGCAGCCCGCGGCCAGCGCCGGGCCGGCCTTGCGGGTGATCATCGCGCTGGGGAAGTTCCACGGCGTGATCGCCGCGGTGACGCCGACCGGCTCCTTCTGCACCAGGATGCGCTTGTCGGTGGCGTGCGCCGGGATCACGTCGCCGTAGGCGCGCTTGGCTTCCTCGGCGAACCACTCGATGAACGAGGCGCCGTAGGCCACCTCGCCGCGCGCCTCGGCCAGCGGCTTGCCCTGCTCGGCGGTCATGATCTGCGCCAGGTCGTCCTGGTTGGCCATGATCAGCTCGTACCACTTGCGCAACCGGGTCGCACGCTCCTTGGCGGTCAGCGCGCGCCAGGCCGGCTGCGCCGCCTGCGCCGCAGCGATGGCGCGGCGGGTCTCCGCGCGGCCCATGTTCGGCACGCTGCCCAGCTTTTCGCCGCTGGCCGGGTTGTGGATGTCGGTGCGCGCGCCGTGGTCGGCCTCGCACCACTGGCCGTTCACAAAGGCCTGCTGACGGAACAGGTCGGGGTCCTTCAGTTCCATTGCGCTCTCCGCAGAGAAATGTTCGAAATGTCAAACAATCCTAGGCCGGGCTGGCGTTGCGGGCAATGGCTGTGCGGAAAAAGCAACGGATGGCACCGTGGACGGCGGTTGGCCAGCGGCGGTGACGGCGCTGGCGGGTGGCCGCGTTCGACATCGCGAACGCCCCTCGGCGCCGTGGACGACTCCCGCCAACATGCGTATCATGGCGCCCGCTGCACCAGTAGCTCAGCTGGATAGAGTACTGCCCTCCGAAGGCAGGGGTCGTGGGTTCGAATCCCGCCTGGTGCACCATCTTTACTTCGCTTCAGCGCCTTTTTCCTGAAGGCGCTCCCTGATCCGGTCCTCGGCTCAGAACCCTCCCGAAATGTTCTCCAGTTCAATCGACGCGCAGCCCTGCCGATCCTGATCGCCGCTGCCTGCATCGCCGTTGTTCAGTGGCGTTGCGGGTTGTCTCGGTGCCCAGGTTTTGCAGGGGCCGGCCTGATGTCGACCCCTGCGCGATGATCCTTCCCACGCAGCGCGCAGGAAGGATCGCCCGCCGGCCTAGGCCGCCTGATCCCCGCCATCGAGGGTCGCGTAACGTCCCTTGAAGAACAGCAAGGGGTCGCACGGGCGCTCCGACAGGTTCAGGTTCAGCACGCGGCCGACGATGATCATGTGGTCACCGCCCTCGTAGCGATGCTCGGTCGCACACTCGAAGCGCGCCATGCAGCCGTGTATCAGCGGCACGTCGCCAACGCCCCTGGCGGTATCGAGCCCGGCGAACTTGTCGGTGGAGGCTCTGGCGAAGCGGTCGGACAGGGCTGCCTGATCCGCCCCCAGCACATGCACGGCAAAGTGCTCGGCCTGGGCGAAGCTGGCATAGCTGTAGGCGCTTTTGGCGATGCTCCACAGCACCAGCGGTGGGGTCAGCGACACCGAGTTGAAGCTGCTCGCGGTCACGCCGATCGGTTGCTGCCGATCATCCTGGGTGGTCACGATGGTGATGCCGGTCGCGAAGTTGCTCAATGCCTGGCGTAGCTGTTTAGCTTCGATCATGTTCATACCACCCCCTAAAACGCGATGCCGTAACTCAGGGACAGCCAGTGTTGCCCCATGTAGACGTTGGTCAGACCGTCCGGTCCCGGGCCGTCACCCTTGACCTTCTCCTTGAACGAGCGGGCGTAGGCCATGGACAGTTCATGGCCGTTATCGAGGCGATAGGTCGCCCCCGCCGTCGCATGCCGGCGGTTGGCGGACGGTGCCAGCAGGCCGAGGTAGGTGTCCTGGCTGTCGATGAGTTTGCTGCCGTGGTTGTAGCCGGCACGCAGGGTCAGCTCCGGGAGTACGTCGTAGGCCGCACCCACCCGCCATACCGTCTGGTTCTGCCAGCCGAAGCCCGGGCCGTTGGAGCTGCCGGGGGCGCCGGTTGCGGAACCGACGCCCGGGTTGGCGAGGGATTTGACGTCGGCCCACATGATGCGTTGCACATCCAGGCCAAGCGTCAGCCGGTCCTTCTGGTAGGCCAGGCCCATGCCATAGGTTTCCGGCATATCCATGTCGCCGTCTTCGGCGAGCAGATTCTCGAAGCGGTCCATCTTCGACATGTAGCCACGGGTGGCATAGCTGGCGCCGAAGGTAATTTCGTCGTTGAGGCGGGCCATCCAGCCCAGGCGCAAGCCCGTGCCATAGGCCACGTCGCGTCCCTCGGGCAGGCCGATGCTGGCGGTGCCGTCGATATCCAGCGCCTGGCGGATCAGCAGCAGCCCCACGCCGACGCTGTGTACCTCGTTCAGTTGGCGCGAGTAGCTCAGGGTCCCGACCATCTGCTGGAATTCCGAGCCGGGGCTCTGCAGGCCACCAATATTGTCCGAGCTGGCGTAGCCGGTACCCACGCCATTGCCGACCAGGCTGAGGCCGATGCTGCTGCGTTCGTCGAGCATCTTGTTCAGGCCGAGCTGCGGGATCACGTACAGATCCCGGTCGTGGGAGGCCTCGTAGTCCGTGCCGGCGAACTCGGCGCCCTGGTCTACCTTGAGGAAGGCCACGCCGAGGTCGAGGCGATCGCCTACCTGCACCATGCCCGCCGGGTTGGATGCGCCCACCAGGGCGTCCTGCGGCAAGGCCATCACCACGCCGCCCATGCCTTCGGATTTCACCCCGTAGCCGTGGGGCATGGTGCCCTGGGTCGCCTGGGCGATGCTCCAGGGAAGCGCACACAGGGCAACGGTACTGGCGGCGATGCGCAGGCCGTGCCGTTTAGGTTTTTTTATGGTCATGGTTCCCCCTCAGGCGGCTTTGCTGTCGAAGGAGGCGATGAAGCGCTCGGCTTCCGCGCTGTCGTAGTACCAGGGGGTGAGCATCTTCGGATCGTTGAAGGCGTTGGAGAAGTGCGCGGCCAGCTCCGGCAGGCGGCCACAGGCGGTGAGCACCTTGAGTACCGGCTCGGTAGGCGGCAGCAGATGGGTGTTGGTGAACTTGGCCACCCATTGGGCGTAGTCCCAATAGCGCGCGAAGGTGGCATTCTTCCACGCGTCGTCGAAGGCCTTCTCGCCCTGGTCGAGGATGCATTGCATGTACACGTTGGCGCACTTGCTGGCGTTGTTGGATCCCTGGCCAGTGATGGGATCGTTGAGGACCAGCACATCGGCCATGCCGAGCACGGTACGTCCGGAGGGCAGGTAGCCGACCGGCTTGCGCACGGTCGGCGTGATGCGCCCCACCAGCGTGCACTGGTCGTCGGTCAGGCGCAGGTTCTGGCAGCGCTCGGCTTCCCAGGGGAAGTACTCCTCGATCATCTGCACGGCCAGCGCCAGATGTTCTTCCTGGCTCTGCACCTCGTGCCAGCGGTCCATCGGCCCATTCGGAATGCACTCGAGGTTGATGATGTCGCAGGGGCCGGACAGGGTCATGCCCGGGAAGTTGACCAGTTCGCCGATGCCCGGGTTGATGCTGATATTGAGGGCGGAGAAGTCCTCGCGCGGCTTCATGCCGTGCACGTAGGTCAGGGATATGGTGCGCAGCGGGGCGTCGAACGCGCTCAGGTCGTTGTCGCGCTCGAACAGCTTGCCGATCTCGCCCTTGCCGGTGGAAACGATCACCAGGTCGCTGGTCTGCGCGTAGCGCTCCAGCTCCGGGATGCCGGCATCCTCGATCACCAGTTCGCCACCGCGACGCTGGAACTCGGCCATCCACACCGGCATCTTGATGCGCTGGTCCACCGATTGCCCCGGTGCACCCATCAGGCCGCGCCAGTCGATCAGCAACTGATCGCCGCTGCCTGCGCGCATGTGCACGCCGTCGGTGGGCGGGCACTCGTCGTCCCAGAAGGCGATCCCGAGTTCTCGCTCGAAGGCCAGCGCCATGTCGTACATGGATTGGCTGGACATGACGCGGCCCGCGCCGATCTGTTCGGGGCTGCGGTTGGAGACGATGCGGACGGCATAGCCCTGGCCAAGCAGGCCGATGCCGAGTTGCAGGCCGGCCTGGCCGGCTCCGATGATGGTGATCTTGCGCATGCTTCGTTGCTCCGTTGACGGCTATTGGTGGAGCCCCCTGCGGGAGGGCAATGCCAATGTGGAGCAACGGGGCGGCGGGCAACTATGCGCGCAATGCAGAGAGTATGCGCAAAGTGCAGTTATTTTGAGTGTGGCTATTTAGCCTGTGCTTAGCGTCATATTCGCCAGATTTGCCGACTTTTAGTGTCTTTTGAGGATGGTCTCGCGGGGCGCTTCGGCGAACCTGTGGCGGTATTCGGTGGCGAAGCGGCCCAGCTGGAAGAAGCCCCAGTGGGTGGCTATGGCGGTGACGCTGCGCGGCTTGTGCGGGTCGAGCAGATCCTGGCGTACCCGCTCCATGCGGATATCCCGCAGGTAACGCATGGGACTCATGCCGAGAAAGCTCTGGAACCCGCTGTACAGCGAGCGCTGACGCCGGTGAGGGTCGCCAGCGTCTCCGCCGTGATGGGCTGCTCCGGATGGGCCTGCAGGTACTCTTCGGCCAGCTTGACGTAGCGCGGCAGCACCTTGTTTCTGTGCTCAGGCCCTTCGCCCTGCAGATTGTTCGGCTGCCATTGCAACAGCGTGGTCATCAGCGTCTGTTCGAACTGGGTACGAATCAGCGGCGCTTCGAACAGCTGGGGGGCCCGTTGCAGCTCGCCGAACACACAATGCGCCATGTTGCTCCAGGCGCGTCCCGCGGCGCCCGACAGATCCATGCCCACCTGAAAGCCGAGCGGCTGGCGGGGACGGCGCCCCAGCAGACTGACCGCATGCCGCTCCAGGGCCTCGCGCTCGATGCGCACCACGATCTTCCGGCAGTCGCTGCTCCAGTTCATGGCGAGAGGGTCTTCGGGCGAATGCACCGTGGCGTATCCCGCGTGGCTGAGCAGGTAGTCGCTACCGGCCTGTTGCTGATCCGAGCCTGCCAACGGAATCTGCACCAAAAAGAAGCGCTCAAGACTCCCCGGCTCGATGTGCACCGCGGCACCGTAGCTCATCAGGCTGAAGCTCAGGTGTGCGGTTTTCCAGTGCTGATGGTGATACGACAGGTGCTCATGACCCGACTGCTGATGCAGTCGGTGGTCGCAGAAGATGCCTGCCACCAGCTGCCGGGTCTCATCCAGATCGCCGGATTGGTGGCAGCAGAAGTCCAGGGCGGGGCTATCGATAGCGTTGTTCACGGCGTTTGTGTGCTTCAGCCAATCTGGGAGAGAACCTGTTTGCGCTGAAGCGCGATCAGGAGTCACTGGCAGCAAAGCAAGCGTTGTGCCAAAGGTGGTCGAGGCTGGCTTGGGCGACGATCTCTGCAGGTTCATGCGGTTTATTCCGCAATATCGCGGCTGATCGCAGCATTTCGGATGGGGAGCGTTTCGCGGGGTGTGCAGACATGATGGATTCCCTCTGCCAGAGACTGGCATCCAGGAGGAGCACGCAGAGGTGCTCAGGCCTTTTGTTGTTGTTTTTGCGGCTTGGTGACGGCTCAACCTAGCGGCGCCGCCAGCGCAGGGCAATCCCGTGAGCGCTGCCGCTATCCGAAAAGTGCAGGAACTGGCTTCGGCCGCCGGCCCAGGCCACGGCCGAGCTGCCGCTCCCTCCCGGCCTCGCCCGTGCTCGCGCGCCGACACGTTGGGCGCGCAGGATTTTGCGCTGATGGGATAGCGTCGTGACTCAAGGGAGCGCCGGCCCCGGGCGCCCTCCCTAAGATTGCCGGCATGTCAGCGCCAACGAGCGATCAGCAGGGGCGGCCGCCGCGTCAGTGTCGCGCCAGGCGAAGCGTTCGGGGCCATGTTCAGCGAGCCCGGCCCCGTTCGGGCGGGCAGGGGAAATTGCAATGAGCGCTTATCTGCACTGTCTGTCGCATACGCCCTTGATGGGGCATTTCGATCCTGAGCAGGCCGTGCTGGCCGAAATCGATGACGTTGTCACGGCGACCCGCGAGCGGATCGCCGACTTTGCGCCGGAATTGGTCATCCTGTTTTCGCCGGACCATTTCAACGGTTTCTTTTATGACCTGATGCCGTCGTTCTGCATCGGCATGGCCGCCCATGCCATCGGCGACTTCGGGACTGCCGCCGGTGCGCTCGACGTGCCGCGCGAGTTGGCCGAGGCGTGCGCCACTGCGGTGTTGGCGGCGGGGGTGGATGCCGCCGTGTCCTACCGCATGCAGGTCGACCACGGTTTCGCGCAGCCGCTGGAGCAACTGCTCGGCGGTCTGGATCGCTGCCCGGTGATTCCCGTCTTCATCAATTCGGTGGCCGTACCGCTACCGAGCTTCCAGCGCGCCCGCCTGCTCGGCGAGGCCATCGGTCGCTTTGCCCGCACGCTGAACAAGCGGGTCCTGTTCCTCGGCTCAGGGGGACTGTCGCATCAGCCGCCGGTACCGGAGCTGGCCAAGGCCGACGCCCACGTGGCCGACCGGCTGCTGGGCAGCGGCCGCAACCTGCCTGCCGACGAACGCGCCGCCCGTCAGCAGCGGGTGATCCTGGCCGCCCAGCGCTTCAGCAGCGACCCGACCACGCTGCATCCGCTCAACCCCGAGTGGGATCAGCAGTTTCTCGACATGCTGAGCGAGGGGCGTATCGCCGAGCTGGACGCGCTGGGCAATGACGAGTTGTCCGCGCTGGCCGGCAGGTCCACCCACGAGGTGAAGACCTGGGTGGCAGCCTTCGCCGCCCTGTCCGCGTTCGGTCCCTATCAAGCCAGCGACCGCTATTACCGGCCGATCCCCGAATGGATCGCCGGCTTCGGCTCGCTCAGCGCCCGACCGGCGCATGAGTAGTTCCCAACTGCGCGCAGCGGCCATGCCGCGGCTGGCCGCTGCGCGCCACAATCCGGATTGAGGCACGCACGCGATGACGGCAACCACTCAGGCACTGACCGAGGCATCCACCAGCAAATTCGTCCGCATCCATGAGGGCGACCTCAACCTGCAGCTGCACTACAACGATGCCGGCCAGGGGGCCGAAACGGTGGTCATGCTGCACGGCTCCGGTCCCGGCGCCAGCGGCTGGGCCAACTTCAGCCGCAACATCGAACCGCTGGTGGCTGCCGGCTACCGGGTGATCCTCATGGACTGCCCGGGCTGGAGCCGGAGCGACCCGATCGTCTGCAGCGGTTCGCGCTCCGACCTCAACGCCACAGCGCTCAAGGGCCTGCTCGACGCCCTCGACCTCGACCGCGTGCACATCCTCGGCAACTCGATGGGCGGCCACAGCGCCGTCGCCTTCGCCCTGGCCAACCCCGCGCGGGTCGGCAAGCTGGTGCTGATGGGCGGCGGCACCGGCGGCGCCAGTCCGTTCACGCCGATGCCCACCGAAGGCATCAAGCTGCTGCAGGGCCTGTACCGCGAGCCGAGCATCGACAACCTGAAGAAGATGATGAGCGTCTTCGTCTACGACAGCAGCGACCTCACCGAGGCGCTGTTCCAGGCACGTCTCGACAACATGCTGGGCCGTCGCGATCACCTGGACAACTTCGTCAAGAGCATGGCGGCCAACCCCAGGCAGTTCCCCGACTTCAGCCCGCGCCTGGGCGAGATCAGCGCGCCGACGCTGATCGTCTGGGGCAGCAACGACCGCTTCGTGCCGATGGATACCGGCCTGCGCCTGCTCGCCGGCCTGCCCAATGCCGAGCTGCACGTGTTCAACCGCTGCGGCCACTGGGCGCAGTGGGAACACGCCGACAAGTTCAACCGCCTGGTGCTGGATTTCCTCAGCCACTGAACGAGTCGCTGCCGATGAGCGCTGCGTCCTTGCTCGGGCGCCGCCGGCAGCGCGCCACTCCCGAGGTAGACCATGAATGTGACCCAACAGACCCTGGAACAACTGGCCAGCGCCCTGCGCGGCGCCGAGGCGAGCGGGGTGGCCGTCGAGCCGCTGCGCGGGCTGATCGGCGAGGACAACGGCGCGGCGGCCTACGCCATCCAGCGCCTCAACATCGCCCACGGCGTGGCCGCCGGCCGCCGCGTGGTCGGTCGCAAGATCGGCCTGACCAACCCCAAGGTGCAGGCCCAGCTCGGCGTCGACCAGCCGGACTTCGGCACCCTGTTCGCCGACATGGGCTACGGCGACAACGAGGTGGTGCCGTTCGGCCGGGTGCTGCAGCCGAAGATCGAGGCCGAGATCGCCCTGATCCTCGACAAGGACCTGCCGCGCGCCGACACCACCTTCGCCGAGCTGCTCGAGGCCACCGGCTGGGTGCTGCCGGCGCTGGAGATCGTCGGTAGCCGTGTGCAGGCCTGGAACATCCGCTTCGTCGACACCGTGGCCGACAACGCCTCCAGCGGCTGCTACGTGCTCGGTGGCCCGGCGCGGCGCATCGCCGACGTCGACCTGCGCCAGGCGGCCATGCGCATGACCCGCAACGGCGAGGAAGTCTCCAGCGGCAGCGGCGCCGAATGCCTCGGCCATCCGCTGAACGCCGCGGTGTGGCTGGCGCGCACCATGGCCCGCCTGGGCGAGCCGCTCAAGGCCGGCGACGTCATCCTCACCGGCGCCCTCGGCCCGATGGTCGGCGTGGCCGCCGGCGACCGCTTCGAAGCGGTGATCGACGGCCTCGGCCAGGTCGCCGTCAACTTCTCGGCCGAGTGATCGGCAAGCTGCGTGCACAAGAGAACGACCCCATGAAAAAACTCAAAGTCGCCATCGTCGGTTCCGGCAACATCGGCACCGACCTGATGATCAAGATCCTCCGCAACGCCAAGCACCTGGAAATGGGCGCCATGGTCGGCATCGACCCGGCCTCCGACGGCCTGGCCCGCGCCGCACGCATGGGCGTGGCCACCACCCACGAGGGTGTCGAAGGCCTGACCCGCATGGACGTGTTCAAGGACATCGACTTCGTCTTCGACGCCACCAGCGCCGGCGCCCACGTCAAGAACGACGCCTTCCTGCGTTCGCTCAAGCCGAACATCCGCCTGATCGACCTGACCCCGGCGGCCATCGGCCTTACTGCGTGCCGGTGGTGAACCTGGAAGAGCACCTGGATGCGCTGAACGTGAACATGGTCACCTGCGGCGGCCAGGCCACCATCCCGATGGTCGCCGCGGTATCGCGCGTGGCCAAGGTGCACTACGCCGAGATCGTCGCCTCGATCGCCAGTAAATCCGCCGGTCCCGGCACCCGCGCCAACATCGACGAGTTCACCGAGACCACCTCCAAGGCCATCGAAGTGATCGGCGGCGCCGCCAAGGGCAAGGCGATCATCGTCATGAACCCGGCCGAGCCGCCGCTGATGATGCGCGACACCGTGTTCGTGCTCTCCGAACTGGTCGATCAGGCCAAGGTGGAAGCTTCGGTCGAGGAAATGGCCGCTGCGGTTGCCTCCTACGTGCCGGGCTACCGCCTGAAACAGAAGGTGCAGTTCGACGTGATCCCGGAAGACAAGCCGCTGAACATCCCCGGTCACGGCAAGTTCAGTGGACTCAAGACCTCGGTATTCCTCGAAGTCGAAGGTGCCGCCCACTACCTGCCGGCCTACGCCGGCAACCTCGACATCATGACCTCCGCCGCGCTGGCCACCGCCGAGCGCATGGCGCTGTCGATTTTGAACAACGCCACGAACAACGGCTGAGGAGACGCGCCATGACTTTCAATCCCGGCAAGAAGCTGTACATCTCCGACGTGACCCTGCGCGACGGCAGCCACGCCGTGCGCCACCAGTATTCGACCCAGAACGTGCAGGACATCGCCCACGCCCTGGACGAGGCCCGCGTCGATTCCATCGAAGTCACCCACGGTGACGGCCTGCAGGGTTCCAGCTTCAACTACGGCTTCGGCGCCCACACCGACCTGGAGTGGATCGAGGCCGCCGCCGAGGTGATCAAGCACGCCAAGATCACCGTGCTGCTGCTGCCCGGCATCGGCACGGTCCACGACCTCAAGGCCGCCTATGACGCCGGTGCCCGCAGCGTGCGTATCGCCACCCACTGCACCGAGGCCGATGTATCGAAGCAGCACATCGAATACGCCCGTTCCCTGGGCATGGACACCGTCGGCTTCCTGATGATGAGCCACATGATCCCGGCCGAGCAGCTGGCCGCGCAGGGCAAGCTGATGGAAAGCTACGGCGCCCAGTGCATCTACATGGCCGACTCCGGCGGGGCGATGAACATGCAGGACATCCGTGACCGCATGCGCGCCTTCAAGGCCGTGCTCGACCCGGCGACCCAGACCGGCATGCACGCCCACCACAACCTGTCCCTCGGCGTGGCCAACTCCATCGCTGCGGTGGAAGAGGGTTGCGACCGCATCGACGCCTCCCTGGCCGGCATGGGTGCCGGCGCCGGCAACGCGCCGCTGGAAGTGTTCATCGCCGCCGCCGAACGCATGGGCTGGAACCACGGCACCGACCTCTACCGCCTGATGGACGCCGCCGACGACCTGGTGCGTCCGCTGCAGGACCGTCCGGTGCGCGTCGACCGCGAGACCCTCGGCCTCGGCTACGCCGGCGTCTACTCGAGCTTCCTGCGCCACGCCGAAGTGGCCGCCGAAAAATACGGCCTGAAGACCCTCGACATCCTCGTCGAACTGGGCAAGCGCCGCATGGTCGGCGGCCAGGAAGACATGATCGTCGACGTGGCGCTGGACCTGCTGGCCGCAGGCAAGGGTCTTCGTTAAGCAGCACGGCTGCTCCGTACGCATGGCCGCCGTCAGCGACGGAGCAGTCCTCTTCTAATAAGAACAATCTCCGAGGTTATCCATGCATTCCGAGCGCATCCGTTTGGCTTCAAGGTCATGAGTGCGGCCGAAGCCGCCGCGCTGATCGAGGACGGCATGACCGTCGGCATGAGCGGCTTCGCCTGCGCCGGCGATGCCAAGGCCGTGCCCTTCGCGCTGGTCGAGCGCGCCAGCCGTGAACCCCTGCGCATCAGCCTGGTCACCGGCGCCAGCCTCGGCAACAGCCTCGACCAGCACATGGCCGAATCCGGCCTGCTGGCCCGGCGCATGCCGTTCCAGGCCGATCCGGCGCTGCGCAAGGCGATCAACGCCGGCGAGGTGATGTTCATCGACCAGCACCTGTCGGAAACCGTCGAGCAGATGCGCAGCCACCAGCTGAAGCGCCCGGATATCACCGTGATCGAGGCGGTGGCCATCACCGAGGACGGCCACATCGTGCCGAGCGCCTCGGTGGGCAACTCGGCCAACCTGGCGGAGTTCGCCGAGCGGGTGATCGTCGAGATCAGCCTGCGCTACGGCAGCAACCTGGAAGGGCTGCACGACATCTACCTGCCGCCGAACCGCCCGGAGCGCCCGCCGATTCCGCTGGTGCGCGTGGACCAGCGCATCGGCAGCACGGCGATCCCGATCGACCCGGCGCGCATCGCCGCCATCGTCATCAGCGAG
>LNAP01005035.1_pt1 | contig 11906 bp, 6 predicted proteins | sample 602601 | NCBI WGS metagenome assembly LNAP01 (sample SAMN02440304, study PRJNA202911) | soil metagenome | biome: Subtropical and temperate rainforests or woodlands; isolation source: soil samples (1 kg each in a 20% v/v slurry with milli Q water) were... ... | reverse complement strand
CCGAAGGAATTGCCGGCGCAGATGCTCGACCATGCCACCGGCTACCTGATGGCGGCCGGCGCCATGCTGGCCCGCGCGCGCCAGGCGCGCGACGGCGGCAGCTGGCACGTCCAGGTATCGCTGGCGCGCACCGGCAAGTGGCTGTGGGACATGGGCAGGCTCGCCGACGGCCTCGGCGCGGAGGATCTCGACACCGAGGCCATCAGGCCGTTTATCGAAAAGACGCCGTCCGGCTTCGGTTCGCTGTCGGCAGTTCGTCATGCCGCCATGCTATCGACCACGCCGGCTCGGTGGGCCCGGCCGGCGGTCCCGCTCGGAAATGATCCGGCGCAATGGCCGCAGGGTCATTGAAGGCTCGCAAACCTTTAACTTAAAAAACCGATGGCTGACGCGTTTTTAGTTGTTTGAAGCACTGAATGCGCACTATTAGCGGACAGGTGAGACAAATCGCCGCGGAAAACGCGCGCCTCCGAGATGGATTTTGGGTGTGACGAATATTAGTGAACAGTTTCAGTCGCTTAGAGGGCGTCGCCTGATTGTGGGGGCTGTCCTGGTGGCGGTCGTTGCAGCGGCCGGGTACGGCTGGACGCGCCACGTCGAGCCCTCGCAGGGCCATTCCGAGGTCTCCAGCCAGTCGCGCCGGCTGCTGCCACGCTATGCCACCACGCCGGCCGAATGGGCCAGCCTGACCATCGAACCGGTGACCGCGCGGGCGTTTCGCGCCGAACATGTCACCGAAGGCAAGATCGCGGTGGACGAGGATCGTTCGACGCCGGTGTTCTCGCCCTATGCCGGTCGCGTGACCAAGCTGCTGGCGCGGCCCGGTGACAGCGTCACCCAGGGCCAGCCGCTGTTCGTCATCGAGGCCGCCGACACGGTGCAGGCGCAGAACGATTTCGTCACCGCCGTGACCGGCCTCAACAAGGCGAGGTCGCAGCTCGAACTGGCTGTGATCCAGGACAAGCGCGCCAAGGATCTGTTCGAGGGCAAGGCGGTGCCGCTGAAGGATTACCAGCAGAGCCAGGCCACCTTGTTACAGGCGCAAAACGATCAGCGCTCCGCCGAGACTGCGCTGGAGGCCGCACGCAACCGGTTGCGCATTCTCGGCCTGACCGAAGAGGCGATCACCGCGTTTCAGACCAAGGGGCAGATCAATCCGAACACCACCATCTTCGCGCCGATCGCCGGTACGGTGGTCCAGCGCAAGATCGGCCCCGGGCAATATGTCTCCGCCGGCGCCAGCGATCCGGTGTTCGTGATCGGCGATCTCTCTACCGTCTGGATCACCGCTTTCGTCCGCGAGACCGAGGCGGCTGCGGTGGCGGTCGGGCAGGACATGACCTTCAGTGTGCTGGCATTGCCCGGCCGCGAACTGACAGGGCGCATCAACTATGTCGCCACGGCCATCGATCCGGCGACGCGCCGGCTGCTGGTGCGCGCCACCATCGACAATCCCAACGGCGCGCTCAAGCCGGAAATGTTCGCCACCGTGACCATCTATTCGCCGGGCGACCAGCCGTCGGTCGGCGTCCCCAAGCAGGCGCTGATCTATGAAGGCGACCAGGTGCGGGTCTGGGTTGCCCATGACGACAAGTCCATCGAACTGCGCCAGATCAAGGTCGGGCTTGCCAACGGCAATCTCGTCGAGGTGCTCGGCAATCTGAAGCCGGGCGAGAAGATCGTCACCAAGGGCAGTCTGTTCATCGATCGTGCTGCCACAGGCAGCTAACTCCAGCTTCGGCTCGTCACATAAGGTCCGATCTGGATGAATCGCCTCGTTGCCCTTGCCGTCAACCGCCGTTTTTTGATGGTGGCGCTGTTCGTCGCAGTGTTTGTCGGCGGTCTTATCGCCTTCAATCAGCTCAACATCGAAGCCTATCCCGATCCGACGCCGCCGATGGTCGACATCGTCACGCAGTCGCCCGGCCTGTCGTCGGAGGAGATCGAGCGCTACATCACCATTCCGATCGAGACCCAGGTCGCCGGCATCAAGAACCTGAAGACGATCCGCACGATCTCGCTGTACGGCCTGTCCGACGTCAAGCTGCAGTTCTCCTTCGATTACACTTACGACGAGGCGCTGCAGCAGGTGCTGAACCGGCTGTCGCAGCTGTCGCCGCTGCCCGGCAACGTGCAGCCCGGCATCTCGCCGCTGTCGGCGATCGGCGAAATCTATCGCTACCGCCTGGTCGGGCCGCCGAACTACAGCGTGCTCGATCTCAAGACTTTGCAGGACTGGGTTCTGCAGCGCCGCTTCCGTTCTGTGCCGGGCGTCATCGATGTCACCGGCTGGGGTGGCAAGACCAAGACCTATGAGATCCAGGTCGACTTCAACAAGCTCGTCGCCTTCGGCCTGACGCTGCCGCAGGTGCTGACCGCGGTCGGCAATGCCAACATCAACGTCGGCGGCAACACGGTCAACATCGGCGCGCAATCCGCGGTCGTGCGCGGCGTCGGCCTGATCCGCTCGATCGAGGATCTCGCCAGCACCATGATCTCGCAGAGCAACGGCAATCCGGTGCTCGTCAAGGACGTGGCCACCGTCACCGTCGGCGAGAAGCCGCGGCTCGGCATCGCCGGTCTCGACCAGTCCGACGATATCGTGCAGGGCATCGTGCTGATGCGGCGCGGCGAGAAGAGCTCGCCGACCATTGAGCGCGTCCACGCGCTGGTCGCGTCCATCAACAGCTCTTCGATCCTGCCGCCGGGGGTCAAGATCGAGCGTATCTACGATCGCAAGGACCTGATCGACCTGACCACCCACACCGTGCTGGAAAACATGGTGGTCGGCATCATCTTGATCGTGCTGCTGCAGTGGCTGTTCCTCGGCAACCTCAGAAGCGCGCTGATCGTCGGCGCCACGATTCCGTTCGCGCTGTTTTTCGCGGTCATCATCCTGGTGCTGCGCGGCGAGTCCGCCAATCTGCTGTCGGTCGGCGCCATCGACTTCGGCCTGATCGTGGATGCCACGGTGATCATGGTGGAGGCGATCTTCCGCCGGCTGTCGCATACGACCGAACTGTCGGAGGCCGAGCGCAGCCATATCTCGCGCGACACCGTGATGGGCATGAAGAGTCATGCCATCCTCAGCGCGTCCGCCGACGTGTCGCGCTCGATCTTCTTCGCTGCAGCGATCATCATCGCCGCCTTCCTGCCGCTGTTCACCCTGTCGGGCGTGGAGGGCAACATCTTCGGGCCGATGGCACGCACCTATGCCTATGCGCTGGCCGGCGGTCTGCTCGCGACCTTCACCGTTACGCCGGCCCTGAGCGCCCTCATCCTGCCGTCGCACATGCAGGAGACCGAGACCTGGATCGTGCGCCAGTTCCACAAGCTCTACATGCCGGCGCTGGCGTGGTCGGTCGATCATCGCAAGCTGGTGATGGGGGCCGCCGCCGGTCTCGTGGTGCTCACGGTGATCTGCGCCCGGCTGCTGGGCCTCGAATTCCTGCCCAAGCTGGAAGAGGGCAATCTGTGGATCCGTGCCACGTTGCCGCCGACCATCTCGCTGCAGGAGGGCAACACCTACGTCAACGAGATGCGCAGAATGATCCGCGCCCGGCCCGAGGTGGAGTCGGTGGTGTCGCAACATGGCCGTCCCGATGACGGCACCGATGCGGCTGGTCTGTTCAATGCCGAATTCTTCGCGCCGCTGAAGCCGGTCAAGGATTGGCCGAACACCAAGGACAAGGAGAAGCTGACCGCCGAACTGCTGTCTGACCTGCAGACCAAATTCCCCGGCGTCGAATTCAACTTCTCGCAATATCTGCAGGACAACGTCTCGGAGGCGGTGTCCGGGGTGAAGGGCGAGAATTCGATCAAGCTGTACGGCAACGACCTGCAGGCGCTGACCGACACCGCCAACAAGATCAAGTCCGTGCTGGCCACCGTGCAGGGCGTCACCGATCTCGCGGTGTTCACCTCGCTCGGCCAGCCCACCATCCAGATCGACATCGATCGTGCCAAGGCCGCCCGCTACGGCCTGTCGCCCGGCGACATCAACGCGACCATCAAGGTGGCGATCGGCGGCGACACCGCCGGCGATCTCTATGAGCCAGGCTCCGACCGGCATTTCCCGATCATCATTCGCCTGGCACCGGAATATCGCAAGAGCGCCGAGGCGATCCAGAACCTGCGCATCGGTGCCCCCGGTCCGAACGGCAGCATCACGCAGATTCCGCTGAGCGAGGTCGCCAATATCTCGCTGGTGTCGGGCGCGGCCTATATCTACCGCGAAGGTCAGGAGCGCTATCTGCCGATCAAGTTCTCGGTGCGCGAGCGCGACCTCGGCAGCGCCATCCGCGAAGCCCAGGACAAGGTCGCCGCGCAGGTCCAGCTGCCGCCGGGATCGCGGGTCGAATGGGTCGGCGAGTTCGGCAATCTGCAGGATGCGATCAAGCGGCTTTCGATCGTGGTGCCGATCAGCCTCGTGCTGATTGGCGTGCTGCTGTTCTTCAACTTCGGATCGATGGTCGACACGATGCTGGCGATGAGCGTGATCCCGATGGCGATCTTCGGCGGCGTGCTCGGCCTGCTGATCTCCGGCATTCCCTTCAGCGTGTCGGCGGCGATCGGCTTCATCGCGCTGTTCGGCATCGCGGTGATGGACGGCATCATCATCCTGTCGCAGTACAACCAGCTGATCGACGAGGGCTATGAGCGCATCAAGGCGGTGATCCGCACCGGCGAGCTGCAGTTGCGGCCGGTGCTGATGACCTGCATCGTGGCCGGTATCGGCCTGCTGCCGGCAGCCATGTCGTCCGGAATCGGCTCGCAGGTGCAGAAGCCGCTGGCGGTGGTGGTTGTCACCGGCATGATGCTGGCGCCGCTGGTGATCCTGATCACGCTGCCGGTGCTGATCTCGTTCTTCTCGCGGCGGACACGCTGATTCGGCGGTCGCTGTCGGGTGGGGAAGCGTTTTTCTTGGCGTTTGGGGATCCAAACCGGCGACTTTGCCGTTATGCTCTTCCCGCAGGATCGACCGGCGCTCCTCGCACCCCGGCGAATGGAAGCTCGCGGCATGTTCAATGCCGCGTTCAGAGATCAATATGCATGAAACGCCCCAGACCGCCGTCGATCTGACCAATTGCGATCGCGAACCGATCCACGTGCCCGGCAGCATCCAGGCCCATGGCTGCCTGCTGGCCTGCGACAGTTCGCTGGGCACCGTGCGGCGGCATTCGCTGAATGCCGCGCAGATGCTCGGTCTCGACAGCGCCGAGGTCAACGGACGCACGCTCGACGCGTTGATCGGCGCGACCGCCGCCCACGACATCGGCAACGCCATCGCCAAGTGGGGCAACATGACGCGCGCCGGCCTGCTGCTCGGCGTCAGCGTCGCGCACTCGCCGCTGACATTCAACATCGCGGCGCACCGCTATCAGGGCGTCAACATCATCGAATTCGAACCGGTCGACGCGGCGGACGCCACGCCGCCGCTGGAACTGGCACGGCTGCTGATCGGCCGGATCGGTCAATGTTCGACGCTTGATACGCTATTCGCCACCGCGCCGCGGCTGCTGCGCGCCGCGCTCGGCTACGACCGGGTGATGGTCTATCGTTTCGCCGAGGACGGCTCCGGCGAGGTGATCAGCGAGGCCAGGCGCGGCGATCTGGAGAGTTTTCTCGGCCAGCACTTTCCGGCCAGCGACATCCCGCAGCAGGCGCGGGTGCTGTACCTGCAGAACACGCTGCGCATTGTTGCCGACTCCAATGGCGAGCGCATCGCCATCGAGCCGGTGCTGGACCAGTCCGGCGAGCCGCTCGACCTGTCGCACGCGCACCTGCGCAGCGTCTCCGCCATCCATTGCGAATATCTGCGCAACATGGGGGTCGGCGCCTCGATGTCGATCTCCATCGTCGGCGACGGCAGACTGTGGGGGCTGATCGCCTGCCACCACTACGAGCCGCGCACGCTGTCGATGGAAAAGCGCGTCGCCGCCGAGATGTTCGGCGAATTCTTCTCGCTGCAATTGCAGGCGCTGGTGCAAAAGCGCAAGCTGGAAGCCAGCGAACGGGCGCAGCGCTATCTCGACCGGTTGCTGCACAGCGTGTCGCACCATGCCAACGTCGAGGATCTGCTGAAGAGCAGCATCGGCGATTTCGGCGAGTTGATGCCGTGCGATGGCGTCGGCCTGCTGTTCAACAAGAGCTGGACCTTTCACGGCAGCGCTCCGCCGGCGTCGGCGGTGCCGGGGTTGATGGCCTTCATCAATTCGGTGGCCGATGGGCGGGTATGGGCGACCAGCGCGCTGTCGGAACGCCTGCCCAGCGCGGACGATTACCGCGCTGCGGTGTCGGGGGTGCTCGTGGTGCCGCTGTCGCAACTGCCGCGCGATTATCTGCTGTTTTTCCGCCGTGAGGTCGCGCAGACCGTCAACTGGGGTGGCGATCCCAACAAGACATATGAGAGCGGTCCGCTCGGCGACCGGCTGACGCCGCGCAAGAGCTTTGCGATCTGGCGGCAGGAAGTTGAGCGACAGTCGCTGCCGTGGCTGCAGAGCGAGCGCGACAGCGCCGAAGCGGTCCGCGCCGCGCTGGTGGAAGTGGTGCTGCGGCATAACGAGGTGCTGGCTGACGAGCGGCACAAGGCCGACCTGCGCCAGAAGATGCTCAACGAGGAGCTCAACCATCGCGTCAAGAACATCCTCGCTCTGATCAAGTCGCTGGTGTCGCATCCGGTCGCCGACGGCCGCAGCATCGAAGACTACGTGACGTCGTTGAAGGGGCGCATCCAGGCGCTGTCGCTGGCCCATGATCAGGTGATCCGCGGCGCAGGCGGCGGCGCGTTGAAGGCGCTGCTCGACGCCGAACTGTCGCCGTATCGCGGCACGGTGGCGGAGATTGCGGTGGACGGCCCGGACGTGCAACTCGACGCGCGCGCCTATTCGGTGCTGGCGCTGGTGCTGCACGAACTGGCCACCAACGCCGCCAAGTACGGCGGGCTGTCGTTCCATGCCGGACGGCTGGCGCTGCGCTGGGAGCGCAGCGGCGAGGGCGATTGCGTCATTCACTGGATCGAGCGTGGCGGACCGCCGGTCGCGCCGCCTCTGAGCACCGGCTTCGGCTCGATGCTGATCGGCCGCAGCATTCCCTACGATCTCGGTGGCGAGAGCGAGGTCGACTACGCGCCGGCCGGGGTCAGCGTCCGGCTGCTGATCCCGGCACGCTTCGTGACCTGGCCCGAGCAGGCGCCTGCCGTGGCGCCACCACCGCGCCCGGTCGACGACAAGCCGATGGCTTCGATGCGCGGCCTCAGCGTGCTGATGGTCGAGGACCAGTTGCTGATCGCCATGGATGTCCAGACCATGCTGGCCAGCGAGGGCGCCGCCAATGTCGAGACGGCGTCGTCGGTCAAGGAGGCGCTGCACAGCCTGTCGATCATTCGACCCGACGTCGCCATCCTCGACGTCAATCTTGGCAACGGCAGTTCGCTGCCGGTCGCCCACGCCTTGATGGAGCAGGGCATCCCTTTCGTATTCGCGACCGGCTATGGCGAAAGCAGCCTGATTCCCGCGTCGCTCGCCGAGGTGCCGATCGTGCGCAAGCCCTACGATATCGACGGGCTGATTGCGGCGCTGACCAGCGCCATGGCCAAGGCAAAGATGCGGTAGACCAAGGCCCGGCCGTGGCGGTGCGGTCAGGTCGGGTGAGCGGGAATGTCCGTCGGCAGCATGATATGCACTGCGAGGCCGGGCTCGGCCGCCTGCAGGCGGATCTCGCCGCCATGGCGCTTGACGATTTCCTGGGTGATGGACAGGCCGAGCCCGAAGCCGCTGTTCTTGCCGTTTCGTGCGCTGTCGGCCTTGAAGAATGGCTCGAACACCCTGTCGCGCAGTGGCGCGGGAATTCCCGGACCATCGTCGGAAATCTCGATTTCGATGCCGCCCTGCGGCATGCTGCGCAGCGCGACGGTGACGGTACCGCCGTGCTTGACGCCGTTCTCCACGACATTGGTGAGGGCGCGGGTCAACGAGCGCGGTCGCACGGTCCACGCCATCCGGGCCGGGCCGTCATAGGCAACGGCGTGGCCCATATCGACAAAATCCCAGCAGATGGTCTGCAGGATGCTCGGCAGGTCGACGCGGGATATCGCTTCGGACCGGCCGTCCTCGCGCAGATAATCCAGCGTTTCGTCGAGCATGTGGCTGACGGTGCCGATGTCGCCCAGCATCTTGTTCCTGAGCGCATCGTCGCTCACGCGCTCGACGCGCAGCCGCAAACGCGTCAGCGGCGTTCGAAGGTCATGGCTGATGGCGGCGAGCATACGGGTGCGGTCCTCGAGCAATGCGCGAATCCGCGTCCGCATCTCGTTGAGTGCATCGGCGACCTGGGCGATCTCGCGGGGGCCGCGACGGCTGATGACCTGATCGTCGCGCGGCGAGTAGCCGAATGAGAGGGCTGCGTTGGCGAGGCCGGCCAGTGGAGCGATGATCCATCTGACCGCATAGAGCGAGAGCAGCAGAACGAAGATCAGCACGATGGCCAGGACCAGTGCGGTCGGCGTCAGGATCAGGCGCCAGAGATCGTCACTGGCGAGCGTATCGAACACCAAAGCGTGGTCGGCGTCGAGCTTGACCACCATCTGCTGCGCGGGGCCGGCAGGAGAGAATGACTGCTTGAGGACATCGATATCCGGTTCGGCCTCCAGAATACGGAACGAAGCCCAGCGCTTCGGCGACATGCCGGGGTTTGGGGGCGGCGCGACGAGCTCGGAGAGCGCGATCTTGTCAACCCCGATACCAGCCTTCCGGATCGTCGCGAGCATGCGATCGGCCTCGGCCGGCCCGCCCGCCGCGCGAATGATCCGTGTCACATCCGCGATGCGCGACGTCACCGCAGAGGGCGTATCGTTTGGCGGTGATTGCTCGGACAGGAAAATGACGATCAGGATCGTCAGGACCATCCCCAGGATCGTCGATGCAGCAACGATCCCGGTGATCTGCGCTGTGATGCCACGTGGGCGCAGGCGCTCGAACACGCTCATCATCGTTGCTCCACGATCGGCGTAAAAACATAACCGCCGAGCCGCACGGTCTTGATCATCAACGGATTGCGTGGATCGTTTTCAATCTTCTGCCGGATCCGGCTGATGTGGACATCGATGCTGCGGTCGAGCGATCGGACCGCGCCGCCGTGGATCAACTCGCTGAGCCGTTCCCGCGACAGGATTTCCGCCGGATGGTGGCAGAACGCCAGCAGCAGGTCGAATTCGACGCTGGTCAGCGCAATCCGCGTGCCTTCGGAATCCGACAGTTCACGGGCCGTGGGGTCGATCCGCCATCCGGCGAAGAGAAGTGGCGCGGCGCGGGGCCGCGGGCCCGGCGCTGCTTCCGTTCGCCGCAGCAGCGCGCGGATGCGCGCGACCAGTTCGCGCGAGCTGAACGGCTTTGCGACGTAGTCGTCGGCGCCGATCTCGAGGCCGAGCACGCGGTCGATCTCCTCGCCACGCGCCGTCAGCATGATGATCGGGATTGCGGATGCCGCGCGCAGTCTCCGGCAGATACTGAGTCCGTCCTCGCCGGGCAGCATGACGTCGAGCAGGACGAGATCGACGTGATCCCGTTGAAGGACGGCGTCCATTTCCGGCGCCGATGTCACGAAGAACGTTTCGAAGCCGCTCTCCTTCAGCGCCTCGTTCAGCATGCCGGCAATGTCGTTGTCGTCCTCGACGCACAGGATGCGTGGCGCAACGACTGCTGAAGGTGGCGGAGAGAGCAACATGGTTTCCCGTAAGGCTGGCATCCGGGCACGTTACGCGCGTCGGACATGAAGATCTGCACGCCAAATGTGAATTCTTGTTGCTGTGTATTTCTCGCCGCCGCTCGTCATGGCGCGACCGAAACATCTCTTAATATGATTCATCCGAAGGAAGGTTTGCGCGAGACTATGGTACCGTTCTATCTCGCGGGAGGTCCGATGCGGGCGCTGAATTCGATGATGTCCGTGTCCGTTTCCATGACCCTGCCGGCGGCTGCAATGGTGGCAGATGCGCGCAGTCGGCATGGAAAGAACATGTTGCCCCGCCGACGATCGCAATGGCGAGCTGCGTTCGTTGTTTCCCTCGCGGTCGTCCTGTCGGGATGCAGCACGGCGCCGATGACGCGCAGCGGATCGCTGTCGTCGTACGACGACCTGGTCCCGTCCGACGGGGTGCTGACGAAATCGCAGATCCGGGTCGCCAGGGACAAGGTCCTTGCGGCAAAGACGGTGCGGATCGTGACCACCGGATTTTCTGAAACGGCGTCGCCGGCGCTGTCCGCGAAGCAACGCACGCTGGTGGCGAATGTCGTCGATCGTTCGCTCTGTGCCAGCCTCAGCGATCGTTTCCAGGTGGTCGGTCCGAACGAGCCCGCCGATCTCACGGTCCGCGCCGTGGTGACGCAGGCGGTCGACACAAATGAGTTGGCGGCCGGCGCGTCGAAAGTCGCGTCCATCGTGCCAATGGCGCTGGGGTCGCCGATCCCGGTGCCGCGCATTCCCGTCGGGCTCGGCAGCCTGACCCTCGAAGCCGAAGCGCTGGACAGCACAGGCAAGCAGCAGGCCGCGATGATCTGGGCGCGCGGCGCCGATTCGTTCACGACGTCGGCGACGGTGTCGAAGGCCGGCGACGCCTACGAACTCGCCAATGCGTTTGGTGGCGATTTCAGCCGCCTGCTGGTCACCGGCAGCAGTCCGTTCGGTGCGGCGCCGAGCGCGCCATCGCTGGAGAAGATGAGTTCGTCGCTTGGCGGAAAGCCAAAATACGCTGCCTGCGAAGCCTTCGGCCGCGGACCGGGCGTCGGCGGAATGATCGCCGGACGCGTCGGGCTTCCGCCGGAATGGTCCGACGAGGGCGCGCCGCCGGCGAATCCGCAATAGGCGTCGCGCCATCAGGCGGCCGCAGTCGACGCGGGTTGCCGGAGGCCTGTCCGGCATGCATCATGCATGAATTGCCTCTGCAATTGCCTGCCTGTGACCCCCGCCTGAACTGGACCTTGCCACCGATGCTCTGGGAATCGATCCTGACCGAATGGGGCAGCCTTATTTTTCGCTGGCTGCACGTCGTTGCCGCCATGGCGTGGATCGGCAGTTCGTTCTACTTCATCCACCTCGATCTCAGCCTGAAGCCGGGCCACGATCTGCCCGATGGCGTCAAGGGCGAGGCCTGGCAGGTCCATGGCGGCGGCTTCTACCGCATCGTCAAATACATGGTGGCGCCGAAGGCGATGCCGGACGAACTGACCTGGTTCAAGTGGGAAGCCTATACGACCTGGCTGTCCGGCTTCGTGCTGATGCTGATCGTCTATTATCTCGAGGCCGACCTGTTCCTGGTGGACAAGTCGGTGCTCGACCTCACCGCGATGCAGGCCGGCCTGTTCAGCTTCGTCAGCCTGGCACTGGCGTGGCTGCTGTATGAAGCCGCGTGCCGCTCCGGGCTTGCCCGCCACGAACTGGCGTTCTCCATCGGCGGCTATGTCTTCCTGGTGGCGCTGACCTATGCCTTCACGCATGTGCTGAGCGGCCGCGGCGCCTTCAACCAGATCGGCGCCATCGTCGGCACCATCATGGTGGCCAACGTGTTCGCCACCATCATTCCCAACCAGAAGAAGATCGTCGCAGCCTTGCTCAAGGGCGAGACGCCAGACCCGGCGTGGGGCGAGGCCGGCAAGCTGCGCTCGGTGCACAACAACTACCTGACGCTGCCGGTGATCGTGCTGATGATCAGCAACCACTATCCGCTGCTCTACGCCACCCGCTACAACTGGGTGATCGTGGCCATCGTGCTGGCGCTCGGCCCGGTGATCCGGCACTTCTTCAACCAGCGCCATGCCGACAGGCCGTCGCCGTGGTGGGTGTGGGGCGTTGCCGCCGCCGGCATGATCGCGATCCTGCTGCTGTCCGCGGCCGGGCCGCGCACGGCGAGC
>LNAP01005034.1_pt1 | contig 11906 bp, 11 predicted proteins | sample 602601 | NCBI WGS metagenome assembly LNAP01 (sample SAMN02440304, study PRJNA202911) | soil metagenome | biome: Subtropical and temperate rainforests or woodlands; isolation source: soil samples (1 kg each in a 20% v/v slurry with milli Q water) were... ... | reverse complement strand
TAGTCGGGGCGGCTGGCGTACCACTGCTCGCGGTCCTGCACCAGCTCGTGCTGCAGGTCGGGCATGGCAAAGCCGCGGCGAATGCGCTCCCACAGGTCGGCGGGCGTGGACAGCGAGGCCACCTGGCTGCCGCTGGCCTTGCCGGAAGTGATCGGGCTCAGCGGCCCGTTGGGGATGAGGGGGGTGTGGCTGCGGGTGGTGCCCGAGGACCACGGATCCGTGTTGCCCTGGCTGTCGGTGGTGGTGCCGGTGGTGGCACAGCCGGTCAGCCACAGCAGGCCTGCAAGGCAGGCGAAGCGCAAAATTTTCATCAGAAGTCGTTTTTCCATTGGCGCAGGGCGGCAAACACCGCCACGGCGTCTTGTGGTTGGACCTGGGCATCGAAGCCCTGGGCGGCTGCGGCAACCGCGGCTTCGCGGACCCGCAGAAAAGGGTTGATGTCACGTTCCAGCGCCATGCGCGATGGCAGCGTGGGCTGTTGCTGGGCACGCAGGCTTTCGCAATGGCTGCTGTAGTCGCGCAGCGCCTGGTTGGCGGGCTCCACCGCGCGTGCGAATCGCAGGTTGGAGAGGGTGTATTCGTGGGTGCAGCATACGCGGGTGCTGCCGGGCAACGCGGCCAGTTGGTCGAGCGAGGCCAGCATTTGCGCGGGCGTGCCTTCAAAAAGGCGCCCGCAGCCGCCCGAGAAAAGGGTGTCTCCGCAAAACAGCAGCGGGGCGCCGTCCATGTCGGGGCAGTAATAAGCGATGTGGCCGGCGGTGTGGCCCGGAACATCGAGCACCGAAAACCGCAGGCCCAGCAGGTCCACGGTGTCATCCTGCGCCAGGCGCACCAGCGGCTCGGGGATGCGCTCGCGCGCGGGGCCGTACACCTGTGCGCCGGTGGCTGCGCGCAAGGCATCGACGCCGCCCACATGATCGGCGTGGTGGTGCGTGACTAGAATGGCCTGCAATTGCAGTCCCTGTGCTTGCAGGGTTTGCAATACGGGCGTAGCGTCGCCGGGGTCCACCACAATCGCCTGCCGACCGTCGTGCAGCATCCAGATGTAGTTGTCGGCAAAGGCGGGCAGCGCAAGCAGGTTCATGATCCATCCAATTATAAGTTTGCACCACTGGTTCGACTCCCCCCCCGGCCGTTACCTGCTGGCCTGGGAGCAAGAGCGCTGTGACGAGGCGGTGGCGGACATTTTTGGCTACCACGGCCTGCAGATCGGCATCCCGATGCTCGACGGCCTGCGCGCCAACCGCATACCCCACCAGTGGCTGGCACTGGGCGAAGAGGGCATGGCCCTGCTACCCGGCGCCCGCGCCGCCACCCCCCAGCCAACCACGGGCGCCGCCGGGCCCGATGCCCTGCGCCTGCTGGCCCTGCTGGCCGACCCGGTGGCGCTGCCCTTTGCGGACAACAGCCTGGACCTCATCTTGCTGCCCCACACGCTGGAGCAGAGCGTGGACCCGCATGCCGCGCTGCGCGAGGTCGAGCGGGTGCTGGTGCCCGAGGGGCGGGTGGTGATCTGCGGGCTCAATCCGGTCAGCCTGTGGGCCTTGCGCCAGCACCGGGCGCGGCTTTACCAGCGCCTGGGGCGGGGCCGGCTGTTTTTGCCGGACGCGGGCGAATTCATCGGCTACCGGCGGCTGCGTGATTGGCTGCGGCTGCTGAGCTTCGAGGTCGAATCGGCCCAGTTTGGCTGCTATCGGCCCGCCGTGCGCAGCAGCCACTGGCTGGAAAGATTTGCCTGGATGGACCGTTTGGGCGAGCAATGGTGGCCGATACTCGGGGCCGCGTATTTTTTGGTGGCCGTCAAGCGCGTGCATGGCATGCGCCTGCTCGAACCCGCCTGGCGCACAGCCCCGCAGCGTGCCGCCGCGTCGGTGCCCGTGGCCAACCGCGGTGCCGCCGGAACACCCTCCCACCGCACCAGCCGGGTGCCCACCGCTGCGTCGGGCACCACAGACAGGAAAAAAGTTTGAATCAGATTGAGATATACACCGATGGCGCCTGCAAGGGCAATCCGGGCCCTGGCGGCTGGGGCGTGTTGCTGCGCTCTGGCGCTGTTGAAAAGGAACTCTTTGGCGGCGAACTCGGCACCACCAACAACCGCATGGAACTGACCGCTGTCATCGAGGCGCTGTCCGCGCTCAAGCGGCCTTGCGCGGTGACGCTGTACCTCGACAGCGAATATGTGCGCAAGGGCATCACCGAATGGATCCACGGCTGGAAGGCGCGCGGCTGGCGCACCGCCGCCAAACAGCCGGTGAAAAACGTCGAGCTGTGGCAGCGCCTGGATGCGCTGGTCACCAACGCCGGGCACCGCATCGACTGGCGCTGGGTGCGGGGGCATTCGGGTGATCCGGGCAACGAGCGCGCTGATGCCCTGGCCAACCGCGGTGTGGAAAAAGCCCTGGGGCGCGGCTGAAGTTCTTGACCAGCGGCTGCGGTTATGCGTTGGCGGCATCGCGTTGGATACTACTGAATTGATAGCTGCTGGCGCTTATGGTTAAAGCGCTAGAGCCGCTTTTTATCTAAAATTCCTGGGTGCGTGAATCGTCCGCCGGCAGCGCAAGCTTGCGCCATGTCGGTAGGCAGGGGCGCGGCGCTGTGTTCTGATGGCAGCCGGTTGAACTCTGTACAAGGAGTGCACATGAACCCGCTGACCAAAATGGCGCTGGCGCCGACCGTGGGCTGGCCGGCCGGAGCGGCGCCGCCATGAGCACCGTATTCGACCCGCTGCGTCTGTCGGCGGTGTCGATGGACATCATGGCCGCCAACCGCGATACGCCGCAGGGCTTGCTGCGGCGCCAGCAGGCGCGGCTGGCGCTGGTGCTGGAGGCAGCGCTGAAGGGCTCGCGCCTTTACCGCGAACTGCTGGGCCCCGACATTTCGGCGCGCACGCCACTGTCGTCGTTGCCGGTGGTGACGCGCTGCCAACTGATGGAGCGCTTTGACGATTGGGTGACCGACCCGTGCCTCACGCTCGATGGGCTGCGCGCCTTCACTGCCGACCCCGCGCGCATCGCCGAGCCCTGGCAGGGCCGCTACATGGTGTGGGAAAGCTCGGGCACCAGCGGCCGGCCGGGCATCTTTGTGCAGGACGCGCAGGCCATGGCCGTGTATGACGCGCTCGAGGCACTGCGCCGCTGCGCACCGCGCCCACTGGTGCGTTGGCTGGACCCGCTGTGCCTGTCCGAGCGCATTGCCTTCGTTGGGGCCACCAGCGGGCATTTCGCCAGCTATGTTTCAGTGCAGCGCATGCGCACGCTCAACCCCTGGCTGGCGGGCAGCACGCGCAGTTTTTCCATCCAGGTGCCAGCGGCTGAATTGGTGGCCGCCCTCAACGACTTCGCGCCCACGGTGCTTGCCACCTACCCCACCGCTGCCGCGCTGCTGGCCGACGAGGCGGGCCGTGGTGCCTTGCGCATCGCGCCGCAAGAGGTGTGGACCGGCGGTGAAACGCTCCGCCCCGCCGTGCGCTCCTACATCGAGCGGGGGTTGGGCTGCCCGGTGCGCAACAGCTACGGTGCGTCGGAATTCCTCACCATGGGCTGGGAGTGCGCCCACGGTCACATGCACCTGAATGCCGACTGGGTGATCCTGGAGCCGGTGGATGAGCACCACCGCCCCGTGCCTGCAGGCCAGCCGGCCTGCAGCGTGCTGCTGACCAACCTGGCCAACACGGTGCAGCCCCTCATCCGCTACGACCTGGGCGACCAGATCACGCTGCTGGCCGGGCGCTGTGGCTGTGGCTCGCCGTTGCCGGTGATGGAGGTGCACGGGCGCCACGACGACCTCTTGCACATGGCGGGGCGCGATGGCCGGCCGGTGACGCTGCTGCCGCTGGCCTTGTCCACCGTGCTGGAGGATGACGCGGGCGTGTTCGACTTTCATCTGCGCCAGCAGGACGAGCACACGCTGGTGCTGCGCCTGCCTGCGACGGGCGAGGCCGGGCAGGCCGCCATGGCACGCTGCTGCACTGCGCTCCAGGCCTTTGCCAAGACCCAGGGCGTGCACCGGCTGCGTGTGCTGCAAGAGCTGGGCCTGCCCGTGCCCCGGGGGCGCAGCGGCAAGGCCTGCCGCATCGTGGCGTGCCCTGTTTCAATTCGCTATTAAAATAATAGCTTCTGGCGCTTTATTCGTAAGCGCTCAAGCCTGATTTTTCTTTTTACGAACACAGCCGCTTTCGCGGCCTGTCCACTGTCCATTTACCGCTTATGCAACGTCATTGGCCTCCGTTTGCCTGGGTCTGTTTTGCCATGTGCGTGGGGGTCATGGGCACTGCCCTGGCCAGCCCGCTGTATCCGCTGTACCAGGCCCGCTGGGGCCTGCAGCCCAGCCACATCACGGGCATTTATGTGGCCTACATGTTCGGGGCGCTGGCCAGCCTGCTGTTTCTGGGGCGGCTGAGCGACCGGTTCGGTTTCTTGCCGGTGCTGCGCCTTGGCCTGGTGCTGGTCACGGCCGGCGTGTTGCTGTCGGCGCTGGCCTGGAGCGTGGCGTCGTTCGTGGCCAGCCGTGTGTTGATCGGTATTGCCTCGGGAATGATCACCACCTCGGCGTCCATCGGTCTCACGCAGCTCAACCGCAGCAGCAATGTGCTGCGCGCCTCGGCCATGACGAGTTTTGCCATGGCGCTGGGCTTTGGCCTGGGGCCGCTGGTGGGCGGGCTGATGGCCCAGTGGGTGCCGCTGCCGCTGGTGACGGCCTATGCGCCCAGCGTGGTGCTGGGGGTGCTGGCGATCTATGCGCTGTACCAGGTGCAGGTGCCCCGCGCAGCCCCGGCCGCCGCGCCAGCGCCGTTGGCCTTGCACGACTGGCTGCCGCGCATCACGCTGCCGCATTCCGCGCTGCGGCGGCCGTTTCTGATTGCCAGCCTGGGGGCGTTCAGCACTTTCGGCATCTTCGGTCTTTATGCATCGCTGGCACCGAGCTTCATGGCGCACATGGTGCCGTGGCACGGTCCGGCCGTCAGCGGCCTGTCGATTGCCATGATCCTGTTTCTTTCTGCCGGCTTTCAGTGGCTGGCCCGGCCGGTGCACACCAAGACCTGCGCCATCGTGGGGCTGGTCTTGCTGGCGGCCTGCAACCTGCTGCTGATTGCCACCACCTACACCAATTTGCCGCTGCTGTTTGTGCTGAGCGTGCTGTGCACCGCCGCGGGCCATGGCCTGGTGAACCTGGCCGGCATTGCCATCGTGAACAAGGTGGCAGGCCCGCAGAATCGGTCCGGGCTGCTGTCCACTTACCTGGTGGTGGGCTACCTGGGCACCATCGTGCCCATTGTGGGCGTGGGCTGGCTGTCGGACCACCTGGGTCTGCGGGTGGCGATCGTCATTTTTTGCGTGGCGATGGCGGCGTTGACCAGCGCGCTGGCCTGGCTGGCCCAACGCACGCCGGTGATCGATCAGGCCTGATTCAGGGGCGCGGTCATCCCGTGTGACCCGGGCCGAGCAGTTGGGCTAAGAACCTGTTCAAGATCTTTTCGGGGTCGCGCAAGCGCCTTGCCGGGAAGGGATGCAAGGCGCGGTGTGCAGTTGATAGCTCGGCTATCAACAAGCGCCGCAACGCTGCAGACCGCCCGGCAAGGCGCTTGCCCGAAGGGTTGGAGTGAAATCGGGCGATTGGACGTCCCGGCTGCTTGCATGGGCATGAGCCCATGCGGCGCATCCGAAGCATCCACTCATCCCGATTGCACTCCAACGCGATCCCCGAAAAGATTTTGAACAGGTTCTAAGGCCTGGGCATCCTGCGGCCGCACCACGCGCGCCACCTCCTGCCCATCGCGCAGCAATACCAGCGTGGGCCAGAGCTTCACGCCAAAACTGCGGCCCAGGCGCTGGCCGGGGCCGTCTTCCACTTTGACGTGGGCCACGTCGGCGCGGTCGCGCAGGGCCTGCGCGATGAGCGGCTGGGCGCGTTGGCAATGGCCGCACCAGGGCGTGCCGAATTCGAGCACGGTGGTGCCGGGCAGGCGGTCCACCTCGGCGCGGGTGGGGGCTTGGGCGAGGTGTTGGGCTGCGTAGGGCATAAGGGCGAAGACTTCGGAAAGTTGGCTCAGGAGTAGCCCATTGTGCTGCGCGTCACCCCCGGCGCATGCCACTGGCGCGTCCCCGGCCAGGGATGCTGAGCCAGGGCCGCCCCGCAGCGACACAGGGGGGGATCAAATGACCCCGTCAAACACCATCACATCCACCGCATCGCCCGGCGCCACATTGCCCTGGCCGTGGTGCAGCACGATCAGGCCGTTGGCCTGCACCATGGAACTGAGCACGCCCGAGCCCTGGTTGCCCGTGGTGCAGACCTGCAGCGTGCCGTCGGGTGCCGTGGTCACACTGCCGCGCTGGTACTCGGTGCGGCCGGGTTTTTTGCGGATGGCCTCGGTGCTCACGGCGCGCAGCAGCGGCGGGGCGGGGCGGGTGCTGCCCATCATGCGCAGCAGGGCGGGGCGCACAAAGGCAAGAAAGGTCACCATGACGGCCACGGGGTTGCCGGGCAGGCCGAAGAGGATGGCGCCACCAGTTTCCGGTTTGGTATCTTTTTGATAGCTGTCAGCGCTTTCTGTATCAGCGCCAGAGGCCTCTTTTGCCTGCAAAGCAGCGGCTGCGATGCTTCCTATGGCCATGGGCCGGCCGGGCCGCATGGCGATGCGCCAGAAGGCCACGTCGCCCAGCTGTTTCATCATGCTGCGCGTGTGGTCGGCCTCGCCCACGCTCACGCCGCCGCTGGTGATGATGGCGTCGGCCTGTAGCGCGGCAGTGCGAAAGGCGGCCTCCAGCAGGGCGGGGTCGTCGCGCACCACGCCCAGGTCGATCACCTGCACGCCCAGCCGGGTGAGCAGACCGAACACGGTGTAGCGGTTGCTGTCGTACACCGCGCCTTCGCGGGGGGGCTCGCCCAGGCTCAAAATTTCGTCGCCGGTGGAGAAATACGCCACGCGCAGGCGGCGGTGCACCGTGACGGTTTTCAGGCCCAAACTGGCCACCAGCCCCAGCGCAGCGGGCGTCAGCAGCTCTCCTTTTGAGAGCGCCACGCTGCCTTCCATGAGGTCTTCACCCTTGAAGCGGCGGTTGTCGCCCTGGCGCAGCACATCGGCGGCGATGGTGATGTGTCCGTCGGCTGTGGTGGTGGTGAACTCTTGCGGCACTACGGTGTCCAGGCCCGGGGGCATGATGGCGCCGGTCATGATCTTCAGGCATTCGCCCGCACCCACGGTGCCAGACCAGGCCTTGCCGGCCAGCGCGGTGCCGACCACGCGCAGCGTGAGCGGCTGGCCCGCCACCAGTTGCATGCCGGCCAGCGCATAGCCATCCATGGCCGAGTTGTCGTGGGGCGGCACGCTCAGGGGCGAGACCACATCGCGGGCCAGCACGCGGCCCAGGGCTTCAAAAATGCCGACTTCTTCGGTGGCCGTGACGGGCTGCACCAACCGTTCAAGAAAGGCCGACACCTGGTCGGCACTGAGCGCCTGCGGGTCGTAGCCTTGCAGCTCGGCGGCAATCTGGGCAATGGTTTTCATGGGGAAATGCGCGCAGTGCGAGAGGGGTTGCAACCGGTGCACTCGGTCAGGGAATGCCGGCGCTTTCAAGTCGGTGCAGTTCGGCCAGCGTGTTGGCGTTGAAAAACGCCAGCGGGTCGTCGCCTGGCTGGTCGAACGGCACCACCACCTGATGGTGCTGCGCGGTCCAGGCGTCGATCTTGCGGCCGCCCGCCTGGGTGAAGGCCACCAGGCTTTCGAGCAGGTCCACGCGCAGCAGGCAGAACACGGGCTGGGGGCGCACGACGGTGCCGCCCGCGCCATCGTCCTCGGGGGCAGCGGCCATGGCAATGTCGGCGCCCGCCTGGTCGGCGGCAGCGGCCAGCCGCGTGGCCAGGTCCAGCGGAAACAGCGGCGTGTCGCAGGGCACGGTGAGCAGCCAGGGCGTCTCGCAGCGTTCCAGCCCGGTCAGAAAACCGGCCAGCGGACCGGCATAGTCGGCCAACACGTCGGGCCAGACCGGCGCGCCAAAGGCCTCGTAGGCCGCCAGGTTGCGGTTGGCATTGACCATGGTGGCGCCGGTCTGCACCTGCAGCCGCATCAGCGTATGCAGCGCCAGCGGCAGGCTGCGAAAGTTCTGCAGGCCTTTATCGACCCCGCCCATGCGGGAGCCGCGGCCACCGGCGAGGACCAGGCCGGTGATGTCTTGGGTGTCAATCATTCGTTCAATCGTTATCCGCCGATGTAGCTCATTTCGACGCGGCGTGCGCCTTGGGCTGTATCGGCAGGCAGGCTGCTGCGCAGCTCCGAGTAGCGGTCATTGCGCTGCTGCCAGATGGGGGCGATAGCCGATGCAATCGCTTCGTCGGTGGCGCCGCCGCGCAGCAGCGTGCGCAGGTCATGGCCTTGGGTGGCAAACAGGCACAGGTAGAGCTTGCCTTCGGTGGACAGGCGCGCGCGGTTGCAGTCGTGGCAAAACGCCTGGGTCACGCTGCTGATCACACCCACCTCGCCCAGCGCCGGGTCGTGCTGGCCAGCGGCATCGGCATAGCCCCAGCGTGCAGCGGTTTCGCCGGGGCTGCTCGGGTCCAGCGGCACCAGGGGCAGTTCGGCGCGCAGGCGAGCAATCAGTTCGGCCGAAGGCAGCACCTCGTCCATGCGCCAGCCGTTGGTGGCGCCCACGTCCATGTATTCGATGAAGCGCAGCGTGGTGCCCGTGCAGCGAAAATGCCGCGCCATGGGCAAAATTTCGTGGTCGTTGGTGCCGCGCTTGACCACCATGTTGACCTTGATGTGCGACAGGCCCGCCGCGTGCGCCGCCTCGATGCCGGTCAGCACGTCGGCCACCGGAAAGTCCACATCGTTCATGCGGCGAAAGATCGTGTCGTCCAGGCCATCGAGGCTCACCGTCACGCGGTTCAGGCCCGCGTCCTTCAGCGCCCGCGCCTTGCGCGCGAGCAGCGAGCCGTTGGTGGTGAGCGTGAGGTCGGGCGCCACGCCGTCCACCGTGCGCAGCTGGGCCAGTTGCGCCACCAGTTCTTCGAGGTTTTTGCGCAGCAGGGGCTCGCCGCCCGTCAGGCGGATCTTGCGCACGCCGTGCGCAAGAAACAGCCGCGCCAGCCGCGTGATCTCTTCAAAGCTCAGCAGGGCGCTGTGCGGCAGGTAGGCATGGTCCTTGTCGAAAACTTCCTTGGGCATGCAGTAGTTGCAGCGGAAGTTGCAGCGGTCGGTCACGCTGATGCGCAGGTCGCGCAGCGGGCGGCCCCGGGTGTCGGTCAGCAGACCGGTGGGGGCCACGGGATGCGCGGGCACCCGCGCCGCCAGAGCGGCGATGCGTTGGTCCACCAGAGGAATTACACGTTCGGCCATAGCCATGGATTTTGCCGCATGGTTCATGTGAACGAACAATGCCCCTCACCGCAAGGTTGCTCCTGGCAGGCGGTCGAACTTGGAGTGACGTAAGCGAAAACCATAGGTTTCATCAAAATCGGCCCCAGCGAGGACAGTTTTTGCCGAATGTGCAGCCCCATAGCCCGGCTATGGGGCAAAAAGACGGTGTTCTCGAAGAGCGGTGGAGCCAAAAATGGACCGCTGTGGTCGATTTGCAGCTGACGATTTCCCAGTCTATCGGCCTCCTGCTACATCACACACGTCACTGCAGGCCTAGGGGCTTTGGAGTCGTTGGGGGCGCGCGTGAACCAGGGCTGTTACGATATGGGCGGCCCTTTCTTTGTCTTTCTCTCGCAGGTTTTCCTAAAACACCTGCTCCGTCATCAGTCGCCAGCATGCCCGCGCATGCCTGCCGCACTGCGTGAAGACAGTTGCGCCTCCTCCGGAGTCGTTAGCAACCCACCCGACAAAGAAAGCTTGGCATGCCCATCACATCTATCCGTAATTTTTGCATCATTGCCCACGTCGATCATGGCAAATCCACCCTGGCCGACCGCATCATTGAGCTGACCCACACCGTCGCACAGCGCGACATGCGCGAGCAACTGCTCGACTCGATGGCGATTGAGCGTGAGCGCGGTATCACCATCAAGCTGCAGACCGTGCGTATGCAGTTCCGCGATGCCTTGGGGCAGCGCTTGCAGCTCAACCTGGTTGACACTCCTGGTCATGTGGATTTTTCGGCCGAGGTCTCGCGCAGCCTGGCAGCCTGTGAAGGTGCCCTGTTGCTGGTGGATGCCACCCAAGGCGTGCAGGCACAGACCATTGCGAACCTTCGGTTGGCGCTGGCTCAAGGGCTGCGCGTGCTGCCTGTGCTCAACAAAATCGATAGTCCGCGGGCCCAGGTGGAGCGCGTGAGTGCACAGTTGCGCCAGTTGCCCGGGCTGGACATGGAGCATTGCCTACAGGTGTCAGCCAGGACGGGCGCGGGCGTGCTTGAATTGCTGGAGCATGTGGCCATGCACTTCCCTGCGCCCCAGACAGTGCATCAGGCGCCGCTGCGGGCACTGATCTTCGACTCGCATTACGACGCATTCCAGGGGGTGGTGATGCACGTGCGTCTGATGGATGGCGAAATACGGGCTGGGGCAAGACTGCAGTTCATGAACACCCAGCACAGCATGGAGGTCACGGCCGTGGGGGCATTTCTTCCTGCGATGACGCCAGTGGAGGTATTGCGACCTGGGGAGGTGGGCTTTGTCACCGCCGGCATCAAGGATCTCGAGCGGGTGCGCATCGGCGATACCCTGACCGAGCTGGACAGGCCTGCGGCCGTGCCGGTGATGGGCTGCGAGCCCGTCAAACCCATGGTGTTCTCGGGGCTGTACCCGCGCGATAACCAGGACGCGGATCAACTGCGCAGTGCCATCGAGAAGCTGGCCCTGAATGACGCAGCGCTGCAGGTGGAGCCGGAGGTATCGGCTTCGCTGGGAGCGGGGTTTCGGTGCGGCTTTCTCGGGATGCTGCACATGGAGATCGTGCAGGAGCGCCTGTTGAGCGAGTATGGCGTGGCCGTGATCGCGACAGCGCCCAGCGTGATCTACCAGGCCTGGTTGCGCAATGGCCGTTGCCTGAAAATTGACAACCCCGCCCACATGCCGGGTGAGGATGTGCTCGACCACATCGACGAGCCCTATATGCGCTGTCGCATCTACATGCCCGAGCGCTACACGGGCAGTGTGATGGAGCTTTGCAACGCCAAGCGCGGGATATATGTGGGCCTGGAATACACCGAGGAGCAGCACTGTGTGCTGAGCTATGACCTTCCACTGGCAGACATGGCCTTCGATTTCTTCAATGCACTGAAGTCACTCACCCATGGCTATGCCAGCCTGGACCATGTGTTGAGCGGCTACCGCACATCGAGATTGGTGCGGGTGGACATTCTGCTGGACGAACAGATGATTGATGCCTTCTCCTTCATCATTCACCAGGATCTGGCCTATGCGCGCGCTGCAGCGCTGGTGCATCAACTGAAGTACGTGATACCGCGCAAGCTCTACCCCGTGCCGGCGCAGGCGGTTACAGGGGGGCGCGTGATTGCGCGAGAGGACATTCCTCCCCTGCGCAAGAGCGCGCTGGCCAGCGGCTTTCAGGGCAGTGTTTCGCAAAAGCAGCGGCTCAAACGCCGCCAAAATCATGGCCAGCGTGCGCGCGAGGGACTTGCGAGAAACGACATTCCCCAAGAAGCTTTTCTTGCCATCTTGGCGCTGCGTTAGCCTGATTTGAGTTGGCTCTACACGCAGCGCGCCCCATCCACCTCAATGCACACACCGCTGACAAACGCCGCCTCGTCGCTGGCCAGGTACAGCGCGGCGTTGGCTACGTCGAGCGCGGTGGAGAAGCGGCCCAGCGGGATGGTGGCCAGAAACTTCGCACGGCGGGCCACGGCGTCGGCATCGCCAGTGCCTTGCGCATTGGCCACCGGGCCGCCGGCAAATTCGGCGGCCAGGCCGGTGTCGGGGTTGAACACGGGGTTGATGCAGTT
>LNAP01005033.1_pt1 | contig 11907 bp, 12 predicted proteins | sample 602601 | NCBI WGS metagenome assembly LNAP01 (sample SAMN02440304, study PRJNA202911) | soil metagenome | biome: Subtropical and temperate rainforests or woodlands; isolation source: soil samples (1 kg each in a 20% v/v slurry with milli Q water) were... ... | reverse complement strand
TGGGCGGCTGGCTGGTGCACTACTCCACCGACTATGTCTTTGACGGCAGCGGCACCGCGCCTTGGCAGGAAGGCGATACTCTCGCCCCGCTCAACCAGTACGGGCATACCAAGCTCGCGGGCGAGCAGGCCATCCAGGCCTCGGGCTGCCAACACCTGATCTTCCGCACTAGTTGGGTGTATGGCGCCCACGGCAACAACTTTGCCAAGACCATGCTGCGTCTGGCCCGCGAGCGCGAACAGTTGAAGGTGATCGACGACCAGATCGGTGCCCCTACCGGCGCCGAACTGCTGGCTGACGTCGGCGCCCATGCCCTGCGCAGCGCGATGGCCAAGCCGGAACTGGCCGGCCTATATCACTTGGCCGCAGCGGGCGAAACCTCATGGCACGGCTACGCCCGCTTCGTCATTGAGCAGGCGCGCAAGTTGGGCGAAACCTTGGTTGTGCAGGAGATCGCCCCCATACCGACCAGCGCTTATCCTACCCCGGCCCAGCGGCCGCACAACTCCCGGTTGGATACCCGCAAGCTGCGCCAGAACTTCGGCCTGCACCTGCCCCACTGGCAGGACGGCGTATCCCGCATGCTCAAGGAAGTCACAGGAAATCACGCATGACCCCACGTAAAGGCATCATCCTCGCCGGCGGCTCCGGCACCCGACTGCACCCCATCACCCTTGGCGTATCCAAGCAACTGCCGCCGATCTACGACAAGCCGATGATCTACTACCCGCTGTCGGTGCTGATGCTCGCCGGCATGCGCGAGATCCTGATCATCTCCACTCCGGAAGACCTGCCCAACTTCCGCAAGCTATTGGGCGATGGCAGTCAGTTCGGCATCCAACTCAGCTACGCCGAACAACCCTCGCCGGACGGCCTGGCCCAAGCCTTCATCATCGGCGAGGAGTTCATCGGTCAGGACAACTGCTGCCTGATCCTTGGTGACAACATCTTCTACGGCCAGCATTTCTCCGACAATCTGCGAGCTGCCAGTGAACGTGAGCAGGGCGCCACCGTGTTCGGCTACCACGTCGCCGACCCGGAGCGCTTCGGTGTGGTTGAGTTCGATGAGAATGGCAGTGCCATCAGCATCGAGGAGAAACCGGCTCAGCCCAAGTCCAGCTACGCGGTCACCGGTCTTTACTTCTACGACAACCGGGTAGTCGAGATCGCCAAGTCGATCCAACCCTCTGCCCGCGGCGAGCTGGAAATCACCGACGTCAACCGCGTCTACCTTGAAGATCAGAGCCTCAATGTGGAAATGCTCGGCCGCGGCTTCGCCTGGCTGGATACCGGCACCCACGAATCCCTGCTTGAGGCCGGCCACTTCGTGCATACCATCGAGCAGCGGCAGGGGCTCAAGATTGCCTGCCTGGAGGAAATCGCCTTCCATCAGAGCTGGCTCGATGCCGCACAGGTACGCGAACAGGCAGATCGTCTGAAGAAGACCGGCTACGGTCAGTACCTGTTCAACCTGCTGAAAGAGGCAGGTCGATGAAGCTGATCCAGACCCATATCCCCGATGTGGTGATCATCGAGCCGGCGGTGTTCGAGGACGAACGCGGCTGGTTCATGGAGAGCTTCAATGAGCGCCGCTTCCACGAGGAACTGCAAAAACTCGGCCTGCCAATTCCGCGCCCCTTCGTGCAAGACAACCATTCCTGCTCGAAAAAGGGGGTGCTACGTGGCTTGCACTACCAACTGCCCCCCCATGCACAGGGCAAGCTGGTACGCGTTACCCAAGGGGCAGCCTTTGATGTGGCAGTGGATATTCGCCAAGGCTCACCGACCTTTGGTCAGAATGTGAGCATCGAACTCAGTGCCACCAATCATAAAATGCTGTGGATTCCAGAAGGCTTTGCCCATGGTTTTGTCTCCCTGGAAGATGGCACTCACTTCCACTACAAGACTACCGATTATTACGCTAGGTACTGTGAGGCAGCGATTCGTTGGGACGATGCCAAGTTGGCTATTCAGTGGCCTCAGGACTTCGAGTTTGTAATAAGTCAGAAAGACCGCGAAGCACCGTCGCTCGTAGAGAAAATGGAGCTTGCCAAGTGAACTTGATCAAATGGATTGACTTTCAGAGCTTGGGAGATGACCGGGGCAGTCTGGTTGCACTTGAAATTGGCATGGAAAAAGCTGTCCCCTTCGATATCAAGCGCGTTTATTACATATTTCACACGGCGCAGGGTGTAAGTCGCGGATATCATGCACACCGCAACCTAAAGCAACTTGCAATCTGCGTGGCAGGGAAATGCCGAATGGTCATAGACGATGGTGTGAATCGCGAAGAGACCTGGATGGATTGCCCGACGAAGGGGCTGCTAATCGAGAGTATGGTCTGGCGTGAGATGCATGACTTTAGCGATGACTGTGTGCTTCTGGTGCTGGCTAGTGAACACTACGATGAAAGTGATTACATCAGAAATTATTCAGATTTCATAGAGGGGGTGAAAAATGCCTAAAATCCATCCGCTCTCTGATGTGAATAGTTCCACCATCGGGATTAACACAAGAGTATGGCAATACTCCGTTGTTCTGGCTGGCGCAAAGATTGGCGAAAACTGCAATCTGTGCGCGCACACCCTTGTTGAGGGAGGCGTGACCATTGGAAACAATGTCACTGTCAAGTCTGGGGTTTATCTCTGGGACGGCACTCGTATTGAGGATAATGTATTTATAGGCCCCAATGCCACCTTCACCAATGACCCAATGCCGCGTTCGAAAATATATCCGGAAGCCTTCAAGGGGATCACCGTGAAAACTGGCGCCAGTATCGGTGCCAATGCCACTCTTCTGCCGGGAATTACCATCGGGCGAAATGCAATGATCGGCGCAGGCGCTGTCGTAACCAAAGATGTTCCGGAAAATGCCGTAGTCGTTGGCAACCCGGCAAAAGTCGTCAGGTATGTAGAATAATGATCAGTTTTTTGGATTTGAAAAACATCAATGCAGCTTGCCGCGAAGAGCTGATCCAAGCCTGCACCCGTGTGATCGACTCTGGCTGGTACATCACGGGTAATGAGTTGTCGCGCTTCGAGGAAGAGTTTGCAGAATACTGCGGCAGCCGGTACTGCATCGGCGTGGCAAACGGTCTGGATGCACTGACTCTCACTCTGCGAGCCTGGAAGGAGCTGGGTAAGCTCAAGGAGGGTGACGAGGTTATAGTCCCTGCCAACACTTATATCGCCAGCATCCTAGCCATCACTGAAAATCGGCTAGTCCCAGTTTTGGTGGAGCCTGATGCGGCGAGCTACAATCTTTGCCCGCGCAAGGCGGAGGCTGCCATAACGGCGAAAACCCGTGCCATTCTTGCTGTTCATCTATATGGACAGCTGGCTGATATGCCGGCCCTGATGGATATTGCCGGACGTCACAACCTGCTGGTGCTTGAAGATTCTGCCCAAGCCCATGGCGCCAGCATCGATGGCCGCAAGGCGGGTAACTGGGGTGATGCTTCCGGCTTCAGTTTCTACCCAGGAAAAAACCTGGGTGCCTTGGGTGACGCCGGTGCAATCACGACCAGTGACTACGAGTTGGCACAAACCCTTCTTGCGTTGCGCAACTATGGCTCGCATGAGAAATACAAGAATCTCTATCAGGGCGTGAATAGTCGTCTCGACGAAATTCAAGCTGCCATGCTGAGTGTCAAGCTCAAATACCTTGACGAGCAAGTCCGGCAGCGCAGGAGCATTGCCCACACCTACATGGATGGCATCGACAATCCCGCCATCACATTACCGCTTATGTCTGGGGTTTCACCAGCCACATTGGATAGCCATGTTTGGCACTTGTTCGTTATTCGGTGTGAGCAGCGAGAAGTATTGCAAAAGTACCTTGAGGGGAAAGGGATCCAAACTCTGGTTCACTATCCGATTCCCCCGCACAAGCAGCAGGCATATGACAAGTTGAATCGTGCTGATCTGCTAATTACTGAAAAGATCCACCAGCAAGTACTGAGCTTGCCAATGGGCCCGCACATGTCCATTGAGGATGCCCAGCAGGTAATCGACGCCTGTAACAGCTTCAAGGCTTAAGCCAGATGGTGAGCATTTTTTCATGAGTACGCCTCTTTTTAGTGTTGTTATACCGCTCTATAACAAAGAAAGGTACATAGAAAAATGTGTCTGGAGCGCTCTTGATCAAACATGTGAAGAGTTTGAAGTGATAGTGATTGATGACGGATCTTCAGATGGATCCGTATACTTGCTAGGAAAGATCACAGATCCAAGATTTCGTATTATCAAGCAGGTCAATTCTGGAGTGGCGGCGGCGCGAAATGCAGGAATTCTTGCTGCGCGAGGGAAATACATTGCCTTTCTAGATGCGGACGATTGGTATGAAAAAGACTTCCTAGAGAGGATTTCAAAGCTCACTCAGGATTTTAGTGGCTGTGACGCGTATGCCGCTGGATATTATCGGCATAAGAACGGAGTAAAAAGCGACTCCACAGGCTACGTATCTCATCGGCCTGAGCGATATTTGGTTGATGATTTTTATAGGGACTGGTCTTTAGGGGCGTTCTTCTTTACATCTTCATGTGTGGTTAATGCTGCTTATTTTAGAGAAAAAAACAAATTATTCCCGGTTGGGGAGTCCATGGGGGAAGATCAGGAACTTTGGTTTCATATTGCCGAAAATGGAAAAATCGCATATATGAAGGAGTGTCTTTCAAATTACAATCAAGGTACTGATAATAGTCTTTCCTATGCTTGCAGGGCTACTAATGAACTGCCATTTGTCTCTCGACTCAAGAGTCGCTTAAATAATGGGGAGGGCTATAAGTACGCCAATTCTGCAAGGTGGTTTATAGAGAAATATGAGCTTGAGCTTTCGATAAGCAATGCCGTGCATGGCTCCAAGGTGAAGGCGACCAAGCTTTTATGGAGAAATATTGGTGCGAAGAAATGGTGGGGGCTGAAATTATTGTCCTTGGCTTTGATTGTGATTCCCCGGTGGGTTATTTACCTTGTCCGAGAGATGAGATTAAAAATTATTGCAAAGAGATGCAATGGCCAGTAAAGAAATAAAGCAAAAAAGTAATTCTACTAATTTGGCTTGGGCGGTGTTGGAACGGGGCGCCCAGGTTTTATTGTCTATGCTGTTGGCCGGGCTGATTGCCAGATATTTTGGAGTCGAGGCTTTCGGTGCATATCAATACGCCATGGCGGTATTGTTTATTGCAACGGCAGTTACTTGGCTATGCCCGGCTGAGGCTTTTTACGCGAGAATAAATAAAAATGGGGAGTTGCCTGCATGTGTAATTTCAACCTCAATATTATACCGACTGATTATCTCGCTGGTCGTTTATCTGTCTATTTTGATATATATTTTGGTGTTTGTTGGTGAGGGGTATAAGCCGGCTTTTGTATTGATCTTGGCGACGGCATTGATCTACTCGGAGCCGCTTGGGATATTCAGGTTTTTATTGGAGTGCCAAGGATATTATCACGTAACTGCTCGCCTTAGGATGGCTGGGTTGGCTTTGAAGCTTGTACTTGTTGCGCTATCCGTTTTCTTATCACAAAGCTACCTGTTGGTTGTGTCATTTTTGCTGCTTGAGAGCGTGGTCATAGGGCTTGGATGTGTTGTTCTGTACGCCAAGGTTGATGTTGGTTATAAGTTTAATTTGAGAGATTTTGATATAAATCTTGCTGTTTCGTTTTTCAAGGAGGGTGCGCCATTTTGGGTTGGATTGGTTGCTATGAATTTATTCACGAAAGTGGATAGGTTATTCATGGAATATAATTTATCAAAACATGACTTTGGCCATTATTCAGCGGCGCTGAGTACTTTTGAACAATTCACATCCATTGCGACTATGATGATGGCGGTTCTTGGCCCGGCTCTAATTTATAGAGTTGCAGACGGAGTGGTAGTCAAGAATTTGTTATTGGTTGCTGCTATTTTTTTTGCTGTAGGAGTTATGGGGGTAGGGTCCTTGTATTTTGCATCGGAATATTTGATCCCAATTTTGTATGGGAAAGAGTTTTCCTCAGCAATCCCGCTGTTTAAGTTTGTGATTTTTTTTGGCCCCCTTGTTTTTGTTGATGTGGCCCTGTCTGCGTTCATGATAAAAAATAGATCGGCATACTTCTTCTCTTTGAAGTGGGTTGTGGTTTTTTTTGTGGCTGCATTGGCTAATTATTTTTTGTTTGACCGACTTGGGCTAAGAGCTGGCGCTACGGCCTATGGTATTGGTTGGGGAGTGGCTCTTGGGTTTTCCTTGATGTATTTTAAACTGTGGCTGAACGAATCCAAGTCGCTTAAGGTGCAGGGCTGAATGAAAATCCTAAAAAGAATGGTAAAGAAAAATAGACTAATGTTCCTTGCGTACGAGTTTTTTTTTCAAAGGCCAATGCTGAATGTGTTTAATAGGGAGAACTCCAGGAGTGTTCTTTTTTCATACAGCACATATCATTTCAGGAGAAAGGGTTATTCTGCGCACTCAAACTATCAAGAGTCGATCGTAATAGCTCAGATCCTTGATGCTCTTGGTTATAACGTTGATGTTGTGAATAACAATAAAGAAGTTTCTTTGGATTTCTCTAAGTACTCAATGATATTCGGCGAGGGGTTGCCAATTTATCAGGCGGTAATTTCTGGGTATAAAGGTAAAGTTGTGTATTATGCCACCGGCTCACACCCATGGCACTGTTCCAATGGGTCTCTGGCTAGGCTGTTAGATTTTGCTAGGCGATATAATGATTTTCCGGTGAACTCCTTGCGTATTCAGGATTATAGATGGGGGATTGCCGCGTCCTGCGCGGCGCGAGTGATTTGCATTGGTAATCAGCATACAAAACAGACTTTCACCGCGACCGGGGTTGCTAATATTGATTTGGTTCGTCCGACCTTTCATAAAAGCAAGCAATCATATGGACGAGACTTAAAGAATATAGCTTTTTCCAGGAAGACGGCTTTATGGTTTGGTAGTTATGGCCTTCTGCACAAGGGACTTGATCTTGCAGTCGAAGCGTTTAGGCGTCGCCCTGATTGGACTTTGCACGTCTGTGGGTATACGGATGCGGAATACAATATGATAGCCGCAATAGATGTTCCGCAAAACGTCCACATTCATGGTTTTCTTGATGTGAATTCTAGTTTTTTCTCAGAGCTTTCTTCGAGTTGTTTGTATGTGTTGTTGCCGTCTTGCTCAGAAGGCATCGCGACTTCAGTGATTACTGCAATGGGGCGTGGAGGGATGATTCCAGTTGTTACCAAAGAAGCTGGTGTGGACTTGGGTGACTATGGTGTTGAGATAAGTGGACTTGCTAGCGATGATGTATGCCGAGCTCTTGAACAATGCGATTCGCTAGAGGACGAAAAATTGCTAGAGATGGGGAAAAAATCTTATCTGTACGCAAATCAAAACTACTCCATTGATGCATTCAAAGATCGTATGGAAAACTTGCTTAGAGAGTCTTTGGAGTTTGTTGATTAATGCCTGAAAATTTTCCTCTGATCAGTGTTTTGGTTCCTGTGTACAATCACGAAAAATATGTGGTTGAGTGTCTGGAGTCAATTAAAAATCAAACATACCGAAATATTGAGATAGTCGTCTGTGATGATGGTTCGTCGGATGGCTCTCTTGAAAAGGTATATGGTTGGACGAGGGCAAATGATCAGGTAAGAGTTAAAGTTATCTCTCAAAAAAATCAAGGTGTATGCAAGACGTTAAACAGGTTGGTCAATGAGTCTTCAGGCGAGCTCATGGCCATATGTGCTAGTGATGACATACTTCTTCCTGGCAGCATTCAGGAAAGGCTCTCTTTTCTTCAGGGAAAACCAAAAATTGGAGCGGTTGTAGGAGATGCAATCTTAATTAATGAGCGTTCTGAGGAGGTGAGTTCCTCTGCAATGAGAAGTCTATATCGGGCCAATTTCGATCGTTTGCAGAGGAATACAGAGAGGGAGTTTGTTTTTAATTGGTCTATTGTCGGTCCTACCTTGCTGATTTACAGGGAAATGTATTCCTTGGTTGGGATGTATGATGAGGATTTGCAAGTCGAGGATCGTGATTTTTATTTGCGTTGTATTTCACTAAAAAAACTTGGATTTTATAATGCTCCTGTTGCTAAGTATCGTATCCATACTGAAAATGCCAGTAGGAAATCTTTCGAGGCAAGGGTTTTCATTTGGCGTCAAGTGGCAATTTCAAATATTAAAAATTCGAATTTATTTAATGGGCTCGAGCGTATTTTTTTAAGGTCGCATAGAGTTGATGTTTTTTTGCTTGATAAATGCTGGTTAGGACGGTGGTTTTTGTTCTTTTTTAGGGCTGCAAGGATCGCTTTTGTCAAGTCCCTATGTAGGGTGAATTTGCTGTGATTTTCGTTTGGTTTGTTTTTAAAGTTGGGGCACGCCCTGAATGCTACAGGGCTTTTGTGTTCCGGCGGTTTAGGTATTTTGGGGCGCGACTCTCCTTTGGTTAGAAAAGACTAGCGTATTCAAAATTTTTTTACCATATAGGTGCGCAGCATCTTGTGTTCTGTATCTGGTTAATAATCAGTTATTGTCGTTTTTTTGGGGGTATAGTGGGGCTTTGAGTTTTGAGCGTTTTTTGTTTTTTGCATGATGTGTGGTGTTGAGGTTTATTGGGCTGCATGTTTTCGGTGCCTTTTATGAAAAGCATATGAAGAAAGAATTTTGGGGGTGGCATGTTATTGCTGGCAGTGGTTTTGGCATTTTCTGTAGTTATGATTCTTGCTTTTAATGCTTGCAGGTATGGCTATAAAGCCTTGTTAAGTCCTTTTTTTTGGATTTCAATTCTGCTGTTTTTATATCTTCTGGTCCCGTCCTTGTTTTCCCCTGACATAAGCTATTATTTCGACTGGGGGTTGAGTGAGAGTAGTATATTCTATTCTTTGTTGATATGTGCTTCTGTGGCGGTTTTTTTTGCGGTAATGACGTTATTTTTTAAGCCGGACTATATATTGCGGCGAGCCGATATTTGGCGGTGGGAGGGTTGCTCAGTCTTGGTAAAGGTTATATGGGGGATTGTTTTTTGTTACCTTGCAGGGGTTTTGCTGTTTAAGTGGAGTATGACTGGCTTGAGCATGACAGGCTCCTATACTGGTGAGGAGAGTGATGTTTTTAAGTTGAAGTCGGTGGCGTATTTCTTGGTGCCTGTATCTGTTCTTGCCTTTTTTGACTGTGGTCGGCTGCGCTATTTTTCTCCAAATTTAATTATAATTGTCTTGGATCTTTTGTCTGGGGGAAGAACAGTAGCCTTTATTGTTCTGATCCCTATTGTGATAAGCGTGTGTGTTTATTATAAAAGGCTTTTCGTTATTCCTGTTTTTTCTGTTTGTGCGTTATTGGTTTTTGTTGGCGTTGTGAGAAGTGATAATGTAGTAAAGGGTGTTCCGGCATATATTGATGCTATTGCGGAGTTTAGGGAGACATTTGTTACTCTGCCGCTTTTTATTGAGCGAGCGGATTACGTTGGTAGAGGGGATGCGTATACTCTTGCGGCGCTATCGGTTGTGGGGGTTCTTCAGCCTTTTCGGGATAAAGTTCTGGCGACTGTTGTTTCTCCGGGTTATTATATATACGAGATGGTTAATCGCGGGTATGGTTTGGGGGCAAACATAATAACTGATGCATTGTATTATGGATATCTTTTTGTTCCGTTGACATTGGGGGTCGTTTTTCTTTTCTGTTTGGCTGCTTTTTTTGTTCTTTCTAAATTGCGCTTGCCTGATCTTGTTGTTGTTGTTTCGTTTTTGGTGGTTTTTTTTAGATTAGTTGTTCGTGAGGGTTTTTATTTTAATTTTGGGTTGTTTGTTTTTATTTTTCTTGTTTATTGCTTCCCTGTTTTGCTTTTGAATCGCGTTCGTTTTAGTTTTTTCGGTTTTTCTGATAAGGGGTCTTTGGATGCAAAATCCTCCTAGTTTTGCGGTGGTTCTGGCCGCTTATAATGGCATGGCTTGGATTGCCGAGCAGGTGGACTCTATTTTGCAGCAGTCTGGTGTTTCAGTCACCATTTACATAAGTGTAGACGAGTCTACTGATGGTACCTTGGCTTGGTGTCAGGCGCGCTCTGAGGATGAATCTAGAGTTATTGTTTTGCCATCGGCTGGGCGCTTTGGTGGCGCGGCTAAGAATTTCTTTCGTTTGATTCGGGAGGTCGATTTTTCTGGATTCGACTACCTTGCTCTCGCAGATCAAGATGACGTTTGGCTTGAGGATAAGCTGATTTCGGCGCATGAGAAAATGACAGAAAAAGGAGTTTCTGGATATTCGGGAAGTGTAACGGCATTCTGGGCTGATGGGCGAAAGATGCTGATCGACAAGGCGCAGAGTCAAAAGAAATATGATTTCCTTTTTGAGGCGGCTGGGCCTGGTTGTACTTATGTGCTCAAAGGCTCAGACGCCTTGCTGTTAAAAAGGTTTTTGTTAAATAACAAGGTATCTGTGGATGAGGTTGCGTTGCACGACTGGCTGATTTACGCTTGGTACAGGGCTAATGGATTGGCTTGGTATATCGATTCGTCGCCAAAGATGCTTTATCGTCAGCATGAGGGAAACCAGGTAGGGGCTAACTCTGGAATTAAGGCTATGATCTCCCGGTTTAAGCTGTTGCGCGCTGGTTGGTATCGAGCGGAAGTGTCAAAGATCGCTAGTCTTTTGGATGAGCATCTTTCTGATGTACCAAAAACTTTGGCCGATAACGGCGACGTTCCTCGGTTGTTTTTGATCGAAAATTTAAGCGATTTGCGGCGCAGGTTTCGCGATAGAGTATTCCTGATGTTTATAGTCGTTTTTGGAATTTACTAGTCTGGGTTTAATTGAATGGCCAAGGTTTTTTTGACCGGTGGGTCAGGCTTTCTGGGAGGGGGAATTCTCAATCGCCTAATTCTTGATGGATTTCACACTACGGCAGCGGTGAGAAGAGCTTTGGATGGTTTTTCCAAAGTAGTACAGAAAGAAATAAAGTCTTCTTTCGATGGTGAAGTAGATTGGTCTGGCTGCCTGGAAAGTCAGGATGTAGTTATTCACTGCGCCGCCCGCGTTCACATCATGGACGACAAGTCTGCTGACCCGTTGGCCGAGTTCCGCAAGGTCAACGTGGATGGGGCCCTCAATCTTGCCCGGCAGGCTGCCGCGATGGGCGTCAAGCGCTTCATCTTCGTCAGTTCGATCAAAGTAAATGGCGAAGGCACCGGCCCGGGAAAACCTTACAAGGCTGACGATGTTCCGGCACCGGTCGATCCCTACGGCATTTCCAAATTCGAAGCCGAGCAGGGGTTGATGGCGCTAGCGGCGGAGAGCGAGATGGCAGTCGTCATTATCCGTCCCGTATTGGTCTATGGGCCGGGGGTTAAGGCCAATTTCCGCAGCATGATGAGCTGGTTGACCAAGGGGGTTCCGTTACCTCTTGGCGCTATCTGCAACAAGCGCAGTCTGGTTGCTTTGGATAATCTGGTCGATCTGATCGTCACCTGCATTGACCATCCGGCGGCTGCCAACGAGGTATTCTTGGTCAGCGATGGAGAAGACCTGTCGACCACCGAACTGCTGCAGCGCATGGGCTATGCGTTGGGCAAGCCGGCACGCCTGCTGCCGGTGCCTGCCGCCTGGCTCGATGGTGCCGCGCGCCTGGTGGGCAATAGGGCTATTGCCCAGCGCTTGTGCGGATCTTTGCAGGTGGATATTGAAAAGACCCGCAGCCTGCTCGGTTGGACCCCCCCCGTTACGGTAGACGATGCTCTGCGCAAAACTGCACGCCATTTTCTGGAATATAGCTGAATGATCCTCTGGCTTATCTTGCCGCTCGTAGCCGGCCTTTCCCTCATATTGACCGGTGGCTTGCGTCACTACGCCTTGGCGCGGAGCCTCATTGACATTCCCAACGCCCGGAGTTCGCACAGTGTGCCTACTCCACGCGGCGGAGGGGTGGCA
>LNAP01005030.1_pt1 | contig 11909 bp, 14 predicted proteins | sample 602601 | NCBI WGS metagenome assembly LNAP01 (sample SAMN02440304, study PRJNA202911) | soil metagenome | biome: Subtropical and temperate rainforests or woodlands; isolation source: soil samples (1 kg each in a 20% v/v slurry with milli Q water) were... ... | reverse complement strand
ACGGCGTCGTTGACGGCCGATTGGGTGACTGCGTACTGCTCGGTCGGCGGGTTACCGGCGCAGCCGGCCAGCACCAGCAGGATCGCAGCGGCCAGCACCGGGCGACCGCGGAGCGGGGCATGCTTCATCGGGGTGTCCTTCATGGTTGGCGGCTTTCACTCAACTGGTCGAGGTTGCCGGCCAGCTTGCGCAGCAAGCGGTCGAGATGGCGTTTGTCGGTATCGCTGAAGCCGGCAAACATGGTGGCGACGCGAGGGAACATCGGCGGCAGCATCTTCTGCACGAAACGCCGCCCGGCCGGAGTGATGCGGATCAGCACGCGGCGACGATCCTCCTCGCTGGCACCGCGGGTGATCAGCCCGCGCTTGACCAGCGCATTCGCGATGCGCGTCATGTTGGTCGCGCCCTGGGTGGCGTACTCGCACAGCTCGCCCGGCGTGGAGCTGCCGTCCGGGCGGCTGTACAGGATCATCAAGGTCAGGAATTCGCTGTGATTGAGTTTGTGCGGCTTCAGCTTGAATTCGAGCTCTTCCTCGATGTCGTCGCCCAGCATCAGCATCAGCCGGCACAGCCGTGCCTCAAGCGCGGGCATCTGCGGGATGATCTGGCTGACCCGGCCGATGCCTTCGTCCATCATCGTGATGCAGTTTGTCAAGCGTGCCATTTCACTGATTCATATTTCACTAGTGAATTAAAAAATAGCAAACCTGGATCGCCATGTGCAAGTGACGGATGGCATGGTCAGTCGAACTGGAACAGGCGGCGGGCGTTGGCGCTGGTGGCGGCGGCAATGTCGGCCTCCGATTCGTCGCGCAGTGCCGCGATACAACGCAGCACCTCGGAGACGTGGGCCGGTTCGTTGCGCTCGCCGCGGTGGGCGGCGCCGGGCTGGTCCGGGGCGTCGCTTTCGAGCAGCAGGAACTCGATCGGCATGTGCGCCACGATCCGGCGCAGGCGCTGCGCTCGCTCGTAGGTCACCGGGCCGCCGATGCCCAGATGGAAGCCCAGATCCCACAGTTGCCGCGCCTGCTGCTCGCTGCCGGAAAAACTGTGCACCACGCCGCGCAGACCGCCGCTGCGGCGCAGGGTCAGGGTGACTTCCTCCAGCGCGCCGCGGGCATGCACGATCACCGGCAGGTCGCGTGCGCGTGCCAGTTGCAGCTGGCGCAGGAAATAGTGCCGTTGCAGATCATGGTCGAGGCTGTCCACGTGGAAGTCCAGGCCGATCTCGCCGACCGCTACCGGATGGTTTTCGTTCAGCCATGAAGACAGGGCGTCGACATGCCCCGGCGCATGGTGGGACAGGAACATCGGGTGCAAACCATAGGCGGGATGCAGGCCGGCATGGCGGGCGCAGAGGTCCCTGATCGTCGGCCAACTGTCGGCATCGACGGCCGGAACGACCATCGTACCGACCCCGGCCTGGCGGGCGCGTTCGATGACCGCGCCACGGTCGCCGGTGAAGGCGTCGCCATCGAGATGGACGTGACTGTCGACGAGTCGGGACATGATTTGTTTTTCGTGCACTGGCAGAGAGTTCCGCGACTACGACGTGAAGATAATGTAACGAGCGTGAGCTAGCTGCGATTCAGTTGGACAACGGTTCAATGGCTACGCACGTTATTGCGCAGGCGCACCAGGCGCCCGGCAATGCCGCCTAACCAAACAGAGGAGAGGGTTGTGATGAACAGGTTGACAGTCAATGTACTCAATATCGCCATCGCGGCGGCACTCGCGGTCGGTCTCTCGGCCTGCAACCGGAATGCGGATGCGGGCGTCTCCGGCGCTTCCGCCGATGCGGGCGCCAGCGCGAGCGCGGACGCCGGGGTCAAATACGGCAAGGTCGTCAGCGTCGATCCGGTGCGCTCGACGGTAAACAACCCGAAGCAGGTCTGCCACGACGAGACGGTCACGCAGACCGCGCCGCCGAAGGACGAACACCGCATCGCCGGCACCGCGATCGGTGCGGTGGTTGGCGGCCTCGTCGGCAACCAGGTGGGCGGCGGCAAGGGCAAGACGCTGGCCACGGTGGCCGGTGCGGTCGGTGGTGGTTATGCCGGCAACCGCATCCAGGCCAGCCGCCAGCATGCCCAGGTGACCTCGTCGGTGGAGCGCAAGTGCGAAACTGTCAACAACACCAGCACCAAGATCGTCGGCTACGACGTGCGCTATGAATACAACGGCGTCACCCGCACGGTGCGCATGGACCACGATCCGGGCGACCGCGTGCAGGTGCAGGAAGGCGTGACGGCTGTGTCCGACGCTCACTGAAACGATCCCCGAAAAAGGAAGTGACCTCATGAATGCACTGACCAGCAAGTTCGCCCTGGCCGCCGCGATGACTGCCGGCCTGGCTCTCGCCGGCTGCGCTACCGCACCGTACGGCAACAACGGCAATTACGACCGTGGCTACCAGGGACAGCAGAACGGTGGCTATGGGGACGGCGACCGCAACGTGCGCTGCCAGACCTGCGGCGTGGTGCAGGAGGTGCAGCAGGTCTACACCGACGGCGGCGGCAATGGCGGCACGCTGGGTGCGATCATCGGCGCGGTTGCCGGCGGCGTGCTCGGCAACCAGGTCGGCAAGGGTGACGGCCGCAAGGCTGCCACCGTGGTCGGTGCGGTTGCCGGCGGCGTCGTCGGCAACCAGGTCGGCAAGCGCAACAGCGGCAGCGAGGCCGCATGGCGCGTCGTGGTGCGACTGGACAATGGCCAGTACGCCACGGTGACCCAGCGCGAGAACCCCGGCGTCCGCAACGGCGATTACGTCGAAGTGCGTGGCGACCATGTCTACCCACGCTGATCGAAACGTCTGGACGTCTGGACGTCCATAAACAAAAGGCCCTCGAAAGAGGGCCTTTTTTGTTTCGTCGTTGATGCGAGGATCAGTTCACTGCGTAGAACGCATGTTCACCGATGGTCACGCTGGGGCGGTTGCGCGACCATGCCGGCGAGATCGCGGTCGTGGCGAAATGGTCGGCGCGCGGCACCAGCATGCGGCGCTGTGCCACCGGCAGCTGCCAGTTCTGGATCGACATGCCGGCTACCCGCCACGCCTTGTTGAAGGCTTCCAGGTTGGTGATCTCGAACGAGCCGGGCGTGGTCGTGGTGGCGAACTGGTGAGGCGAGGTCACCACCTTGCAGACGGTGTCGCCCCAGCGGCCGCGATCGCGACGGCGCAGTGCCACTTCCGCCACGGCTAGCTGGCCGTTGGTCGATTCGCTGCGTGCCTCGAGGTAGACGGTGGTGGCCAGGCAGGCCTGGTCGGCAACGGGCTGGGGCATCAGTGTCGTCAGCCACAACAGCATGGAAAGTTTCATGGTTCTGCCTCCAACGTGCTGTACGCGTAAAGCAAACTGCAGCTTCGTGCGCCGTTGCGGTGGACGGGCGGGCAGGCCGTTCCACCTGGATCAATCGCCGTGGCCGAAACTTGTGGCCAAGACGCTTTGCCACGGGATTGTGGCGGGTCGAACGGCGGTTCAGGCCGATCGGGGGATTGGGTTGTTGTCGGGCGTTGCGCGGCCGCGTCGGCCGTGTTGCCTTCGACTACTACGCACTCGTTGGCTGCGAGGCGGTGTTCCATCCGGCGTTGTTGCCGCCGGGTCGCGCCGATTCGGATTCTTCCGGTTCGTCGCGTACATCGACACCCCGTGTTCCGGATGTCGCGATATTCGATCGGCGGAGCCTAGTGGCGGAATTTGCCGCTGGCAAGTGCCGAGGTGCCGAAGTTTATCTGACGCTCACGATTCGTTGACAAATGCCATGACGAACAAACTGCCTCGTCGCGTCGGGCATCGATCATGCCGGCCACGATGTGACGAGTCCCATCACGAAGTTGTCGTCGAGTGCATGCGCGTGCATGCCGCTGGCTTGCGCTGCCACGTCGTCGCTCAACACGACAAGCGCCTCGATGCCGTCGTCCGTCGTGATGGCTTCGAGTACGCAACCGACCTCGCGTCCGTCGCTGCGCAGCACGTCGCCGGCATTCGCTGCTTGCGACAAAGTGACGCGATGCAAGTGTCGTTTGTGTCCGCCGCGAAAATGCAGTCGCGCGACGATTTCCTGGCCGGGGTAGCAGCCCTTGTCGATGGCGACCGCGTGCAGTCGCTGCAGCGACAGTGCCGGTGGCAGCAGCTGATTCAACAGTTGCGTCGGCAGCCACGGCCAGCCCGCACGCAACTGCGGCAGACGCCATGCATCGTCGTCGTTTCCGGAGAGGGTGATGCGCAGGCTGTACGTGTCGCAGCCGAACGACACCGTTGCGCCGTCATTCATGACGGTGTTCAGCGGCAGTGACGGACCGGTCGCGAGTGTGCGCGGCGGCTGTGCGGTCACGCTGACTTTCGAGCGGAACACGAAACGCCGCAGCGCATCGGCCATTGCGGCGGCGACGCCACCGCGCAGCAGCAGCAGGTAGCGGTCGTCGGCGAGACGGGCCAGGTGGAACAACGCGCGCACGCGCCCCTGTGGGTCGAGCCATGCACTGAGTTGCCACTGGCCGGTGGCGAGCGAGCTGACCGCGCTGCTGAATTGCGCATGCGCGAATGTCGTCGCGTCGGGGCCTTCGATCAACAGGGTTTCGGCGGGATGGTATGTCGGCATGGGTCAGCCAGAGTTGGGGGCAGAGGGTGCCGGGCACAAGTGCGATACGGTAGTCGCGGCTTCGCTGGAACATGGCGTATGGTTGTACTGCATTGCCGCAAGTATTAACCTTTGTCGGCTTACAAAAACCATGTCCGATACCTTATCTCCCGTCGAGTCCACACCTGCTTCCGTTTCGACGGAGACAACCGCCGTGCCTGTCGGCCCGGCAGCGGACAAGGAACCAGGGGAGCGGCCGGCCCCCGATCCCACGCGTTATGGTGATTGGGAAAAGAACGGGCGCTGTATCGACTTCTGAACGACCGTAACGGCGTTTGCCGCCGTCGCGTATCAGGGCAGGGGAAGGTGCGGCATGGACATCAGCGATTCCACACAGGATAGCCGCCATGGCAGATACGCAACGACCGCTCTCCCCGCATCTGCAGATCTACAAGAAGCAGGTGCAGATGATGACCTCCATCACGCACCGTGCCACCGGCATCGCGCTGGCTGTCGGCACCTTGCTGGTGGTCTTCGGCCTGCTGCACCTGGCAGCGGGTGAGGAGAGCTTCAATCACTTCAAGGGCGTCATCGGCAGTCCGGTTGGACTGATCCTGCTGCTCGGCTGGAGCTGGTCGTTGTTCTATCACCTGTGCAACGGCATCCGGCACCTGGTGCAGGATGCCGGCCTCGGCTACGAGATTCCCCAGTTCATCCGTTCCAGCTGGCTGTCGGTCGCCGGCAGCATCGTTCTCACGGTGCTGGTGTGGGCTTATGTATGGATGGCCGGAGGTGCGGCATGAGCGCCAAGGACGCTGTCGTGAAAGACCGGCGCAACCCGTTGAAGATCGCCCGCGGCCTGGGCTCGTCGCAGTCCGGCGTGGGCCACTGGTGGACCCAGCGGGTGACCGCGGCGGCGCTGGTGCTGCTGGGCATCTGGTTCGTGCTCACCGTGCTGTGCCTGCTGCATGCCGACTACGCCACCGCACGCGCCACCGTGGCGAAGCCGTGGAACGCGCTGCTGCTGATCGCGTTCGTGCTCACCATGTTCTGGCATGCCGTGCTCGGCCTGCAGGTGGTGATCGAGGACTACGTGCATACCCGCTGGAAGGAAGTCGTGCTGATGGTGGCGATCAAGTTCCTCGCGGTGCTGGGCGCGCTGGCTGGCGTGCTGGCCGTGCTGCGCATTGCGCTGACCCCATAAGACAAGACGCGAGGCCGGGATTTCATGGAAAGCTACAAGGTTCAGCAACATCTGTATGACGTGATCGTGGTCGGCGCCGGCGGTGCCGGCCTGCGTGCCACGTTCGGCCTGGCCGAGAAAGGCCTCAAGGCCGCCTGCATCACCAAGGTCTTTCCCACCCGCTCGCATACGGTGGCGGCGCAGGGCGGCATTTCCGCCGCGCTCGGCAACATGGGCGAGGACGACTGGCGCTTCCACTTCTATGACACCGTCAAGGGCGGCGACTGGCTCGGCGACCAGGACGCGATCGAGTACATGTGCAAGCACGCGCCGGAGGCGGTGATCGAGCTGGAACATTACGGCGTACCGTTCTCGCGCACCGACGAGGGCAAGATCTACCAGCGTCCGTTCGGCGGCATGACCACGCATTACGGCAAAGGCACCGCGCAGCGCACCTGCGCCGCGGCCGACCGCACCGGCCACGCGATTTTGCACACGCTGTACCAGCAGGCGCTGGCGCACGACGCCACGTTCTTCATCGAATACTTCGCGATCGACCTGATCTTCGACGAAGCGGGTGTCTGCCGCGGCGTGCTGGCGCTGGACATGAACGAAGGCACCTTGCACTTCTTCCGCGGCCAGGCCGTGGTGCTGGCCACCGGCGGCTACGGCCGCGCCTACTTCAGCGCCACCTCGGCGCATACCTGCACCGGCGACGGCGGCGGCATGGTGCTGCGTGCGGGCCTGGCGCTGCAGGACATGGAGTTCGTGCAGTTCCACCCCACCGGCATCTACGGCGCCGGCTGCCTGATCACCGAAGGCGTGCGTGGCGAAGGCGGCTACCTCACCAACTCCGCGGGTGAGCGCTTCATGGAGCGCTACGCGCCCAGCGCGAAGGACCTGGCCTCGCGCGACGTGGTCAGCCGCGCCATGACGATCGAGATCCGCGAAGGCCGCGGCGTCGGCGAGCACAAGGACCACATCTATCTCAACCTGATGCACCTCGGTCCCGAGGTCATCCACGAACGGCTGCCGGGCATCGCCGAATCGGCGCGCATCTTCGCCGGCGTGGACGTGACCAAGGAACCGATCCCGGTGTTGCCGACCGTGCACTACAACATGGGCGGCATCCCGACCAACTATCACGGCGAAGTCGTGCAGAAGCGCGGCGACGACGTCGACGCGATCGTGCCGGGCCTGTTCGCGATCGGCGAGGCGGCCTGCGTGTCGGTGCACGGCGGCAACCGCCTGGGCTCGAACTCGCTGCTCGACCTGGTGGTGTTCGGCCGTGCGGTGGCACATCGCTGCGCCGAGCTGATCCAGCCGGGCGCGGCACACAAGGACCTGCCGACGAACGTGCTGGACAAGTCCCTGGCCCGTTTCGACGCACTGCGCCATGCCAAGGGCAGTACGCCGACGGCGCAGATCCGCATGGCGATGCAGCGCACGATGCAGAAGGATGCCGCGGTGTTCCGCACCGGCGAGACGCTGGCCGAGGGCAAGCAGAAGATCTCCGAGGTGTTCGACATGTTCCAGGACGTCGGCGTCAGCGATCGCTCGCTGGTGTGGAACTCCGACCTGGTCGAGACGCTGGAGCTGTCCAATCTGCTGGCGCAGGCGGTGGCCACCATGCATTCGGCCGAGCAGCGCCCGGAAAGCCGCGGTGCGCATGCACGCGAGGACTTCCCGGAGCGCGACGACGTCAACTGGATGAAGCACACCCTGGTGTGGGTCGACGAAGCGGGCAAGTCGCGCTTCGATTTCCGCCCGGTGCACATGAATCCGATGACCGACGAGGTCAAGGCCGTGCCGCCGGCGAAGCGGGTCTACTGAGCCTGCGCTTGCAGGTGGCATCACATCATCAGGTCGTACGGTCGGGGCGCAAGCCCTCCTGCAGAAAGTCGAAGGGTTCAGCACATGGCAGAGTTTTCGCTACCGAAGAATTCAAAGATCCAGCCGGGCAAGCACTATCCGGCCAAGGATGCGAAGAAGCCGCGTACCTTCCGCATCTATCGCTGGTCGCCGGATGACGGGCAGAATCCGCGCATCGACACCTACGAGGTCGACCTGGCCGCGTGCGGCCCGATGGTTCTGGACGCGTTGCTGAAGATCAAGAACGAGATCGATCCCACGCTCACGCTGCGCCGTTCGTGCCGCGAGGGCATCTGCGGCTCGTGCGCGATGAACATCGACGGCACCAACACGCTGGCCTGCACCCGCGCCATCAGCGAGTGCGCCTCGGGCGACGTGAAGATCTACCCGCTGCCGCACATGCCGGTGGTGAAGGACCTGATTCCCGACCTGACCCATTTCTACGCGCAGTTCGCCTCGATCAAGCCGTGGATCCGCACGCAGAGCCCGGCGCCGGATCGCGAACGGCTGCAGTCGCCGGAGGAACGCAAGAAGCTCGACGGCCTGTACGAGTGCATCCTGTGTGCGTGCTGCTCGACCAGCTGCCCCAGCTATTGGTGGAACGGCGACAAGTACCTCGGTCCGGCGATCCTGCTGCAGGCGTATCGCTGGATCGTCGACTCGCGTGACGAGGCCACCGGCGAGCGCCTGGACGACCTGGAAGATCCGTTCAAGCTGTACCGCTGCCACACCATCATGAACTGCACGCGCACCTGCCCGAAGGGCCTCAACCCGGCCAAGGCGATCGCCGAGATCAAGAAGCTGATGGTGGAACGGCGCTCGGCCTGATCGTGCTGTGCATGGTTCGACAACGACAGGCCGCCGCGTGCGGCCTGTCGCGTTCTGGCGCAACGGCTACACTTGGCGTTCATGGATACCGACCGAGCCCCGTGATGGATGAAGCCCGCATCAAGCGCCTGCGCTGGCGCACCCGCCGCGGTACCCGCGAGCTGGATGCCTTGTTCGGCGGCTGGCTGGACGAGCGCTTTGCCGGCGCGGACGAAGCGCAGCAGCAGGCGTTCGACGAACTGCTCGACGTGCAGGATCCGGACCTGTGGGACTGGGTGATGGGCCACGCGCGTCCGGAGCGGGCGGACTGGCAGGCGATCGTCGATGACATCCGCGCCCGCCATCGGCTTTGAGTACCGGCCGTCGCGGTTGTTGCGGCGAACACTGATCCTGGTTGCCGCCCTGGCCGTGCTTGCCGTGGCACTGAGTGCGCTGCCTGCGTGGCTGAAGCTGCTGCTGGTGATGGCCGTATCGCTGGCGACCTGGCATGTGCTTCACCGCCTGGCCACCACCCCGATCGCGGCGGCCGGCTGGAGTGCCGACGATGCCTGGACGTTGCGCCTGACCGACCATGAGGACGTACCGGCCACGCTGGCCTCGTTCCGGGTGCTTGGCGCGTTCGTGCTGCTGCGTCTGCAGACGGCGGAGCGTGGCGTGCAGGTGCTGCTGCTGGGGCCGGACAACAGCGACGTGGACATCCGCCGGCGCCTGCGCATGCGCCTCGCCGCGATCCAGCCGGGCGAAGCCGTGCCGCGCCTGTGATCGGCCGGCAACTTCGCCAACGCAGCGTGGTCTGACCGAATACCTGATAATGGACGACCGGGCGGCCCGCCCTGCGATCCCCGACAAGCGACCCGCCCATGTTTCGACCGCTCGAACTCTTCATCGGCCTGCGCTATACCCGCGCCAAGCGACGCAACCAGTTCATCTCCTTCATCTCCACCGTGTCGATCGTGTGCATCGCGATCAGCGTGGTCGCGCTGATCACGGTGATGTCGGTGATGAACGGCTTCGACTACCAGATGCGTTCACGCATTCTCGGCGCGATCTCGCACGCCACCGTGTCCGGCATCGGCGAGAGCGTGCAGGACTGGCCGCGTGCATTGCAGATTGCCGAGGCCAACCCGCACGTGCTGGGCGCCGCGCCGTACGTGGAGAGCGAGGCGATGCTGCTGGCACGGCGCTCCAGCGGCGCGCTGGTGCGCGGCGTCGAGCCGGCGCAGGAGCCGAAGGTCGTCGACATCGACAAGCACATGCTCGAGGGCAAGCTGAGCGAGCTGACCCCGGGCAGCTGGAACATCGTGCTGGGCCGCGAGCTGGCGATGACGCTCGGCGTGGCGGTCGGCGACCGGGTCACCATGGCAGTGCAGCAGCTGCGTGCCTCGCCGATGGGCAGCGTGCCGCGGATGCGCAGCTTCCATGTGGTGGGTACGTTCGAACTGGGCATGGAGCAGTTCGACTCCGGCCTGGCCCTGGTCAACATGAGCGACGCCCAGAAACTCAACGACCTCAGCGGCCCGACCGGCATTCGCCTGCGCCTGGACGACCTGTTCAACGCGCGCCCGGTCGCCACCGAACTGGCCGACCAGCTCGGCCAGGTTTATCGCGTGCAGACCTGGATGGACACCAACGCGAACCTGTTCGCCGCGCTGTCGATGGAAAAGATGGTGATGTTCATCATCCTGTCGCTGATCATCCTGGTCGCGGTGATCAACCTGATCTCGATGCTGATGATGCTGGTCACCGACAAGCAGGCCGACATCGCGATCCTGCGTACGCTCGGCGCCACGCCGCGCAGCATCATGGGCATGTTCATGGTGCAGGGCGTGCTGGTGGGTTTCGTGGGGATCGGCTTCGGCGTGGGCTTCGGCTCGCTGCTGTCGTGGAAACTACCGGGCATCATCAAGTGGATCGAGCACACCTTCCACGTCACCTTCCTGTCGCCGGACGTTTATTACATCAGCGAGGTGCCGAGCCGGCTGGACTGGCATGACGTCGGCTGGACCGCGCTGCTGACCTTCGCGTTCTCGCTGCTGGCCACCCTCTACCCCGCGTGGCGCGCTTCGCGCACGCAGCCGGCGCAGGCGCTGCGCTATGAATAAGGCCGTCATGAATTCCACGACCGAAAACGTGCTGCGCGCCAGCCACGTCGCCAAGACCTACGACGAAGGCGGTCTGCGCACCGAAGTGCTGGGCGACGTCGACTTCATTCTGAAGCGCGGCGAGACGATGGCGATCGTCGGTGCTTCCGGTTCGGGCAAGAGCACCTTGCTGCACATCATCGGCGGGCTCGACACGCTGACCGCCGGCGAGGTGGAAGTGGATGGCCGCGTGCTGTCGAAGCTGTCCGACGCCGAGCGCGGCCGCGTACGCAACCGCTCGCTCGGCTTCATCTACCAGTTCCACCACCTGCTGCCCGAGTTCACCGCGCTGGAAAACGTGTGCATGCCGTTGCTGATCCGCGGTACCGCGATCGCCGAGGCGCAGAAGCAGGCCACGGCCTTGCTGGAGCGGGTCGGGCTGGGCGGGCGCACGCACCACAAGCCGTCCGAACTGTCCGGCGGCGAGCGCCAGCGCTGCGCGGTGGCGCGCGCGCTGGTGACCAAGCCGGCCTGCGTGCTCGGCGACGAGCCCACCGGCAACCTCGACGAAGGCAATGCCGCGCAGGTCTACGCGCTGATGCTGGAACTCAATCGCGAGATCGGCACCAGCTTCGTGCTGGTCACCCACGACCCGCACCTGGCGGCGAAGATGGATCGCACCCTGGTGCTGCACAACGGCGTGCTGCAGGAAAGCCCGAAAGCCTGACGCTGTTGCTCCTTTCCCCGCGGCGCCGGGGAAAGAGCCGACCTCGTGCTTTCAGGCGGGCGCCTACACGCTTTTCATCTTCATCGCTGCCGCCACCACGCTAGGCTCGGACTCTTCCAGGATGGAATGAGGTACGCGACATGGCGCGACTGGGGGCGATCACGGCGGCATCGGCCTTGCTGGCCGGCGTGCTGCTGGTGCAGTGGTTGCCGCAGTTGCCGCCGCACTGGAGCCTGGCCCTGTTGCTGCTGGCGGCTGTGTTGCTGGCCTGGCGTCGTCCGCGCCGGCGCTGGCTGGCCTGGTTGCTGTTCGGCATCGTGTGGGCGGCATGGCGTGGCGGCGTGGCGATGGACGCGCGATTGCCGCGCGCGTTGGAAGGGCGCGATTTTGTCGTCGTCGGCACGATCGCCGACCTGCCGCTGGCGCACCCGGATGCCAGCCGCTTCACGCTGCAGGTGGAGCAGGTCACGCTGGACGGCCGGCCAGTTGCGCTGCGCGGTCGCGTCACGGTGTCCTGGTACGACGGCGCGCCGCCGCTGCGGCCGTGTTCGCGCTGGCGCCTGTCGTTACGGCTGAAGCGTCCGCGTGGGCTGCTCGATCCGTGTTGCGCGCCGCATCTGGGCTGTAGCGATGAAAA
>LNAP01005029.1_pt1 | contig 11912 bp, 11 predicted proteins | sample 602601 | NCBI WGS metagenome assembly LNAP01 (sample SAMN02440304, study PRJNA202911) | soil metagenome | biome: Subtropical and temperate rainforests or woodlands; isolation source: soil samples (1 kg each in a 20% v/v slurry with milli Q water) were... ... | reverse complement strand
GGCTCGACCGGCAGCGGCAGGCTCACCAGCTGGGTGCGCAGGATTTGCGCATTGCTCGGCGCCTCGAATGTCGGCGTCCAGCTGTTCAGCAGCACAGCTCCCAGCGCCAGGTGAAGGCCGATTGCCCCCAGCAGCGCCAGCCCTTGCGAGGCGTGGGACGGCGCAGGTTCGCGCAGCATCGCCGCATCCATCAGCGCCGCATTCATGGCTGTCCAGCTCCCGGCGCCAGCGTATCCGGCGCTTCAGTGATCAGCCCGAGGTTGACCACCCCACCGCGCTGCAACTCGGCGATGGCGGCGACCACGCGCCCGTAGTCCGCAGCATCGTCGGCACGGACATAGACCTGAGCATCACCGTGCGCGGCGATGAGCGATGCCACCTTGGCGCGCATCTCCGCCAGTTCCACCGCCGTGTCCGCCTGTTGCTCGATGTCGATCTCGCTGCCCAGGTTCCAGTAGAAGCTGCCGTCCGCCTTGACCGAGAGGGTGAGCAGCTTGCGCTCGTTCTCCGTCGGCAGCGCCTCGGCGGCGACCTTGGGCAGCTCGATGTTCACGCCCTGCACCAGCATCGGTGCGGTGACCATGAAGATCACCAGCAACACCAGCATGACGTCGATGTAGGGCACCACGTTCATTTCCGCCTTCGGACCGTGCTTGCGCTGAGGTCTGACTAGCATGGGGTTCTCCTCAGGCCGCGGCAGCGGCGAAGCTCGGCGCGCCGGCATGCAGTCGCGGCAACAGGCGTGCTTGCAGTTCGTTGGCGAAGGCGTAGTAGCGGCCGGCGAGCGCTTGACCGCGGGCGGCGAAGCGGTTGTAGGCGATCACCGCCGGAATTGCCGCGAACAGGCCGATCGCCGTGGCGATCAGCGCTTCGGCAATGCCGGGCGCCACGGTGGCAAGGGTGACCTGCTGTACCTGGGAAAGCCCGATAAAGGCATTCATGATCCCCCACACGGTGCCAAACAACCCGATGTACGGACTCACCGAGCCGATGGTGGCGAGTGCCTGCAGGCCGTGGTCCAGACGCTCCTCCTGCTCGGCGACGGCCACATAGAGGCTGCGATCCACCGCTTCGCCGAGCGTCTGCGGGGCAAGGCCGGGCTGGCGCTGCAGCTGGCTGAACATCTGCAGACCATCGCGGAAGATGCGCTGCAGCGCAGCCTCCGGCGACCGCGCCTGGTGCTCGACGTCGCGCTGCAGCTGGGCCAGATCAGCGCTCTGGCGGAACTGACGCAGGAACTCGCGCAGCAGGCGCTCGCTGCGCCTAAGCACCACGCTGCGCTGGATGATCAGATACCAGCTGGCCACCGACGCCAGCACCAGAATCGCCATGACGGCCTGAACCACCACGCTGGCCTCGCTGACCAGCCCCCAGATCGACATCTGTTCGACTGCATGTTGCATCGCTGTTTCCTCCTGCCCGGCCGGGCAGCTGTAAGTGAATGACGGCCGCGTTACCGGAAGATGACTATTCCAGGCCCAGGGCATCGGCCACCGCGGTCCACGGCAGGTACTTGTAGTTCTGCGTGCCCTCGGGCATCCGCTTGCGCCCGTCCTGCACTACCAACAGCCCCTGGCTCCACGGCCCGCCGAGGTTGGCCGAGGTGACTTCCAGACCATCGGTTTCCGAGGCGCCGTCGATGCCGTGCGCAGCATTGAGGCCGATGCGGAACGCACCACGCACGGCATAGGGCGGCGTGGCATCCAGCACCACGTAGCTGTCGTTGCCCTGGCTGGAGATCACCAGGTAGTCGGCGCGCTGGCCGTGGTACAGCGCCAGCCCTTCGATATCGTCGTGCACGCTCTCGCCCACGCCGATGACCTTCTCCAGAGTGGTCGGCGCGTTGGCCGCGGCACCCAGCGTCCACACAGCAACGTCTTCCTCGCCGATGAACAGTCGCTCACGGCGGTCGTCCGCCACACAGCCTTCCGGCTGGCTGTCGACCTTGAAGCGCCGTACCAGCTCACCCCGGGGCTTGCCGCTGCGCCCATCGAGGCGGTACTGAAGGAAGGTGCCGTCCTTGTCGTTGGCGAAGGCATGGATGGCGCCCTGGCGATCCTTGAGCAGGCAAAGTCCGTAGATGTCTGCGAGCGGCGTGGCGATCTGGCCGATGTTCTCCAGCCGGCCGTTGGCCGGATCGATGGCGAACAGATGCAGGCTGTTGCGATCACGGTTGCTCGCCACCGCCAGATCGACCTGGCGCTGACCGAGACGGAAGCCGTCGCGTACGTCGATGTTGTTCAGCCGCCCTACTGGCAGATCCTGGATCTGGCGGCCCTGCAGGTCATACACCACCAGGCCGCCCTTCTTGTCGGTGCCCAGCACCCGGCTTGCGCCCGGTTCGCTGCGGTTGACCCAGATGGCCGGGTCGTCAGCCGCATCGCCCAGGCTCGGTACCGGGCCGCTCTCGACCTCGGCCGGCAGTAAGGGCAACGGCGGCTTGCTCGCGACCGGCTGTGGCGTCCAATCGAGAACAGCCTGGCGGCTACCGCGATCATCCACCAGCAGCAGCGCCAGCCCCTCGGGCGTCGCTCGTGCGCTGATCTGCTCAGGCTCGTCGAAGCCCTTCAGCGCCAATACCTGACGGGCCTGCCAGCCATCGGCCTGCTCCTGATAAAGGTGCAGCGCCGCGGCTTCGGCATCCAGCAGCAGCACGCCACCAGGCACCAGAGCCATGCCTGCGGCGCCCTCCGCAAGCCCGCCGAAGGGAGCGCGCAGGTCCACCGGCACCCGTTCCAGCGGCGCCTCGGCGTTGGCAGGATAGGCCCAGAGGCCGACCGCTTCCTCGTTGACGAACAGCCGCCCGGCCGCATCGTCGACCTGACAATGACTGCTGCCCGGCGGCAGGCTCAGGCCGCGCACACGACGGGCCTCGCCCAGCAGTTTGCCGTCCGCGCCAACCAGCCATTGCTCGCCGACGCCTTCCTCACCGACGAGGAACAGAAAGTCGTTGCGACCGGCATCGCGGAACAGGCACAGCCCTTCGATGGCGAACTGGGTCTTGGGCAGCAACAGTGGTGTACTCCACTGCCCATCGACGCTCATGCCAACCAGCATGGCCTGCTGACGCTTTCGCTCCACCGTCGCCAATAGCAGGCCTGATGCACCCTCTCGATGATCGAGGCCCTCAAAATGCCCAGGGAGCCGAGCCCGTTCCCGGCCGTCGCTGTCGAGCAGAATGTTCTCCGGCTTCACGTCGCGGTGGATGATTCCCTGGGCGTGCGCACACGCCAGCGCGCCGCCGATGTCGCGCGCGATCGAGAGCGCCTGCTCGATCGGAAGCTCGTGATGGCGATCCAACAACGCGCGAAGGGTCCCGCCTTCGGCGAAGGGAAGCACGACGTACGGCAGGCCCTGAAGCTCGCCCGATTCGAGCACCGGCGTGATGTTCGGATGCACGATCCGCGTTTCGATAGCGATCTCGCGAAGGAAGCGCTTGGAGAGAACCGCGCCGGCTATCTCGGGCCGAAGGATCTTCACCGCAACCGGAAGCCCGTCACACACGCGCCGCGCGCGAAAAACGACACCGCTGGCGCCGTGACCGATCTCCTCGCCGACTTCGTACCGATCGGCGAGTCCAGCCACGGAGAGACGATGGGGTTGCATGATCACGTTCGTTTCGCTTCTTCGCGTTCGTTGGAAGTATTACCAAGCGACGGTCGTAAAGATCACCGTTCAAAGGTTTAGACGGACACCGATGGGACGATTTCTGTCTTGAACGAGCGGGCTCAAACGATTACGTCCATGAGGTTGGCTGCCCATTATCCGTGACAACGAGAGAGAGACATGCGCCAAGCCTGCTCGAGAGCCGTTCGCTGCTTGCTCGCCGCCGTGGTGTTCGTCGCCGCGCGCACCGCCGACGGACAGATGCGTGCATCGGTCGCGGACACGTCGCGCTTCCGTCCTCTCGACTTGCCGACGCCGAACGAGTACCGCACGGGATCGGGCCGACCGGGCGCAAAGTATTGGCAGCAAAAGGTCGACTATCGGATTGCCGCGACGCTCGACCCCGAGAAAAACGAGATTCGTGGTCGCGAGACCATCCACTACGTCAATCGCTCACCTGACGCGCTTCCATATCTCTGGATGCACGTCGAGCAGAACATCTGCGAGCCGGCGAGCGTTACGAACATTCTCAATCAACCGCCGCTCGCCTTTCTCGGATCGTCGTTCGATTTCTCCTGCCAGGGCTTCAACAGCGCGCCGCGAATGGAATCGCTGAAGTTCGCGGGCCGCGATGCAAAGCGAACGCGCTTCGGCACGACGTTGCGTGTGGATCTCGAGCGGCCGTTGGCGCCCGGTGCTTCGCTCGACATCGAGGCCGTGTGGCACTTCAACGTCCCCGCCATGGGCGCGGGACGCATGGGACACGACGGCCCACTCTATGAAATCGCGCAGTGGTATCCGCGCATGGCGGTGTACGACGACGTGCGCGGCTGGAATCACGAGCCGTACATCGGCGCCGGCGAGTTCTATCTCGAGTATGGCGATTTCGACGTGACGCTCACCGTTCCGGCGACCTACATCGTCGCGGCAACGGGCGAGCTGATGAACGCCGACTCCGTCCTCACGACGACGCAGCGTCAGCGCCTCGCGCGCGCCCGGCAATCCGATACGACGATCGCGATCATCACCGCAAGCGAAGCGGGCAACGCAAACACGACGCGGCCCAAACAATCTGGCACGCTGACGTGGCGCTACACGGCGAAGAACGTGCGCGACTTCGCGTTCGCGGCAGGGCCCGAATTCCGTTGGGACGCGAGCGGCTACAAGGGAATTCTCGTCGAGGCGCTGTATCGCCCGAAGGCCGACAAATGGCCCGAGGTGAACAAGATGCATCGCTCGGCGATCGAGTACTTCAGCGAACAGTGGTATCCGTACCCGTGGTCGCACGCGACGACGGTGGAAGGGCCGATCGAAGGGATGGAGTATCCGATGCTCACCTTCGTGCCGAACAGCCCGAATCGCGAAGACCAGGAGTGGGCCGTGATGCACGAGCTGGGGCATCAGTGGTTCCCGATGATCGTCGGATCGAACGAGCGGCTCTACCCGTGGATGGACGAGGGCTTCAACACGTTCATCGATCTCGCCAACGCGGCGAAGTACTTCGCCGGCACGCCGTACGGCGACACGGTCGAATCGCGTCCGCTGCATCTCTACGCGCAGCACGCGCTGCCGGGCAATGAGCAACCTCTCATCAACCGGCCGGTCGAGGTGCGCGATCTGTTCTGGGGCGGCTATCAGAAGCCCGCGCTGATGATGCAGTTGCTGCGCTTCGAGGTGTTGGGCAAAGAACGCTTCGACGCGGCGTTTCGCGAATACATCAAGGCGTGGGCGTTCAAGCACCCGACGCCGGCCGACTTCTTCCGGCTGATGCGCGACCAATCGGGAATGGACCTCGACTGGTTCTGGCGCGACTGGATCTTCACGACGGCGCGCCTCGATCAGGCGGTCGATTCCATCTCGCGCGGAGAAAACGGCTCGAGCGTCGTGCTGACCAACCGCGGCACGATGGTGATGCCCGCCGAGCTGTCACTGACCTTCGACGACGGCACGACGACGGTCGTGAAGCTCCCCGTGGATATGTGGAACCTCGGAGACCGCTTCGTCTATCGCGTGCCGGGAGGAAAGAACGTGCGTTCGGCGGAGGTCGATCCGAGGCGTGCGCTGCCGGATATCGATCGAGCCAACAATCGATGGCCACGAGGGTCGTGAAAAACTGAACGGCCGAAAGAAGACTGGCGCGGAAACTGGCGGATGAACGCGGATAAGGCATGAGTCTATCCGCGTGAATCCGCTGGTTTCCGCACCAGTCTTCTTTCTTGCCGTTCTGCTGTTGACACTGTCGAACTAGGTCAGTTCTCGGACAATATCGCGAATGCGTCCCTCATCGGTGTTGCAGCGCGCATGCACTTCGGGAACACCGGAACGTTCAACGATCTCGCGCGCATTGTGCCCTCGAACCGATCCGCCAGCCATGATCGATATTCGCCCGGCCGAGCGTTCGACGAGTCGCGCGAGTTGGTCCGCTCCCTCGAGCGCCGTGTGCGGGCCGCCGGACGTCAGCACCCGCGCAACGCCGGCATCCATGAGCGCATCGAGCCCGACGAGCTGATCGCGCGCCACATCGAACGCCTTGTGAAAGGTGATCGGCGTTCCCGCGGCGCGCTCGGTCAGCTCGCGCGTTCGCTCGAAGTCCACGGCGTGCGCCACATCGAGAACGCCGAGCACGATGACGTCGGCGCCGAGTGAAAGCATCGTGTCGATGTCGCGGCGCATCGAGTCGAGCTCGTCGCCCGAGTAGAGAAACGAGCCGCCGCGCGGACGCACCATCGCGGCGATCGGAAGCGTCGTTCGCTCGCGCACGGCGCGAAACAACTCGACACTCGGCGTCGTACCGCCGACGTCCATGTCGGCGCAGAGCTCGAGCCGGTTCGCGCCGCCACGTTCCGCGGCTAAGGCTTCTTCGACCGACTCCACGCAGGCCTCGACCAGCACGTTGCCGGTGCTCACCGCGCCGGACGCTTCTCGAGGGTCGGATTCTGGTTGTACTGCTGCGACTGACCCTTCGGGATGCTGATCCATTTCCATTCGTCGGTCGCGAGCATGCGCGCGAGAATGATGATCTGCCCGACGTGCATCGCCACGTGCGCGAGCGAGCGGCACAGCGCTTCATGGACGGTGAGCTCCTGTCCGCGAATCTTCACGAAGCACTCGAGATCCGCATCGGTCAGCCGCGCCAGCTCGCCCTCGAGTACAGTCCAGCCAGTCTTCCACGCTTCGTCGATCTCGGCGCGTGAATACGTGCCTTCGGCGAATTCGCCGTCGCGGTTGCGCCACGGCTTCTCGCCGTCCTCGGTGAGGAAGTTGGTGAACCGCGACGTGAAATTGCCGGCCACGTGCCGGACGATCATCGCGATGGAGTTTCCGTTCGGGACCATGATCCGATTGATCCCCTCGTCGGAGACCTGGGCCATGGCCTTCTCGGCGGTCGCGCGATAGCGGCCGTATTCGTCGGTGAAGTCTTTTACGAACATGAGGGGCGAGGGTTGAGGGTCGAGGGTCGAGAGCCGTTGCTCAGCATCGTATCTTCATCGATCCACGTGAGTCAGCGCAACGTCGCCGCAGTTCCTCGACCCTCGACCCTCGCCCCTGATGTTCCACGATTCACCGCGATTCCCGCGCGGCTTTCGCTGCGCGAGCCGCAATGTCGGACTCAAGCCGAAAGCAAAGGATCTCGCCCTGTTCGTGAGCGAGGTCGACGCGACGGCGGCCGCCGTGTTCACGCGCAACCATTTTCCTGGCGCGCCGGTGATCGTCGGGCGCGAGACGATTCGCGGCGGACGACTGCGCGCGATCATCGCGAACAGCAAGTGCAGCAACGTCGCGACGGGCGAAGACGGCATCGCGAAAGCGCGGCGCATGGCCGCGGCGGCCGCTGCCGAGATCGGTACGACGGCGGATCACGTGCTGGTGAGCTCGACCGGCGTCATCGGCGTTCCGCTTCCGATCGACATCATCGAACGCGGCGTACGCGGGATGTCGGCGGATCTGCAAGACGATCCGATGGTCGGCGCCGAAGGCATCATGACGACGGACACGCATCCCAAGGCGCTGTCGGTGAGCGTCGGAGACGCGACCATCACGTGGGTCGCGAAGGGCTCCGGGATGATCGAGCCGAACATGGCGACGATGCTGGCCTACATCTTCACCGACGCTGCCATCGAACGCTCGGCGCTCGACCGGATGCTGCGCGACGCGGTGCACGTCTCGTTCAACATGCTCTCCGTCGACAGCGACACGAGCACGTCGGACACGTGTGCGATCCTCGCGAACGGGATCGCAGGCCCGGTGGACGCAACGGCATTCTCGCAGGCGCTCACCGCGGGATGCATCAAGATGGCGGAGATCCTCGCGCGCGACGGCGAGGGAGCGAAGCACTTGTTGCGCGTGATCGTCCAGGGCGCCGCGAGCGAAGGCGATTCCCGGCGCATCGCCAAATCGATCGTCAACTCGCCGCTCGTGAAGACGATGGTGTTCGGCGCCGATCCGAACGTCGGCCGGTTGTTGATGGCGGTCGGCAAGTGCTTCGATTGCGAGGTGCGGGCCGAGTCGACGAACGTGTCGATCAACGGGTTCGGCGTGGTGCGCAACGGCCAGCGGCTCGATTTCGATGATGCGACAGTCCGCAGTACGCTGAAGGAAGAGGTGGTGAATCTCGAGGTGCAACTGGGATTGGGCGACTTCAGCGCGACGGCGTTTGGGTGCGATCTGACGCAGGGCTACATCGACGAAAACGCAGCCTATTACTCGAGCTGACGAACTGGCTCGGAGGTTAGAGGTTAGAGGTTAGAGGTTAGAGGTTAGAGGTTAGAGGTTAGAGGTTAGAGGTTAGAGGTTAGAGGTTGGAGGTGGGAGGTGGGAGGTTGCGCAACCTCTAACCTCCCACCTCTAACCTCTACCGTCTCAGTTCATCACTGCGATACACTCGATCTCGACGCGTGCGTTGAGTGCGAGGCCCGTCGCACCGAACGCGCTCCGCGCGGGAAAGTGATTTCGGAAGTACGTCGCGTAGATCTCGTTCATCGCCGGCCACTCCTTCATGTCGGCCATGAACACGGTGCACTTCACGACGCGGTCGAGTGACGAGCCCGATTTCTCCAACACATCCTTGATGTTGTTCAGCGTCTGCCGCGCTTCGGCCTGAATGCCTCCCGGCACGACACGGCCGGCGGTATCCGTTCCGATCTGGCCCGCGAGGAACAGCCAGTTCCCGACGCGCACCGCCGGCGAGAACGGATTTCGCGGCCGGCCATACGGCGTCAAGAACTCGGGCTCAGGCGCCGATTGCATCGATCGACTGCACGCGCCGAGCGCGAGCGCAGCGGCGAGAAGACAACAAACGCGTCGCATACGGGACCTCAGTTTGAATTGTTTGAAGCGCTATTTCGCGCCGACGCGAATCATGAGTGGAACGACGGTCGCGCCCCAGCGAAGCTCGAGACGCGCCGAGTCGGCGTCGACCATGGGGAAGGCAAAGAGAAGCGTCTCGGCGTGATCACCCTTGCCTGGCGCTGCCTGGACGCGCAGCACCTCGCGGCCCCCGGGCATCGTTCGGTGAAACGCCTCGGCCACGGAGTTGAAGATGAACGTCCACGACGTCGAATCGGGGATCGCCCAGAGGCTGTAGGTGCCTGCGGCCAGCTTGAAGCCGTTGACCGTCACGCCCTCGGAGAACGAAATTCGCGCGGCGCTGTCCGCGCTCGGCGTCCAGATCTCTCCCCATGGAACGAGCGCGCCGAACAGCGCACGGCCGCGCGCGACGGGGCGACGATACACGATGTCGATCTTCGTCGTGAGCACCGACTGCGACACGGACGCGAGTTGGCTTTTCGTGTTCTGCGCACCAGCGAGCGGGGCGAGCGCGAGAAGCATCAACAGACTGCGACGAATCATCATCGTCCGGACAGGTGAAGCGCCGTGGGATGGCGCGGCTGATAGAGTCCGAGCTCGACCCCGTCGGCGATCGTGAGCATCGTGACGCGTCCCCACCCCTGGTCGCTCACGGGGCCAGTCTTGACGCCCTTCGCCGTGAGCTCGGCAATCGTTGCTTCGAGATCGTCGCACATCAGATAGAGCTCGTGGACCTCGGCGTCGTCGGATGGATGCACGCCGAGCTCCGCGGGCGGCAGCGCGAAGATGAGCCAACCGTGGCCGGCGTCGACGGAGGGGCGGCCCAGGACGTCGCGGAAAAACGCGCGGACGGCGTCGGCCTTCTGTGAATAGATGATGGCGTGGACGCCGGTGATCATGCTTCAACGTACGGTTGCCGCATTCGCGGCTCAAGGATTTGTGGGCCGGGACCAAAAAGCAGATCCCTCGCTTCGCTCGTGATGACAGCCTCGGGACATCCCGGTAGCCGTCATCACGAGGGAGCGGAGCGACCGAGCGATCTGCTCTACCGCCGTCATGCGCCGCTCACCCTGACCCCTTGCGTCACAAGGGCAGCGGTTTATACTACCCTTGTGTCACAAGGGGTATGACCATGGCCGACGCCGAATCCGATCTCCTCCGCTCGAGTCTCGACCTCCTCGTGCTCAAGGCGCTCACCTGGGGCCCGATGCACGGCTACGCGATCAGTGAATGGGTCGAGTCCGCGACCGATTCATTGCTGCTGCTCGAGGAGGGGACGCTCTATCCCGCATTGCATCGACTCGAGCGGCGCGGATGGATCACCTCCGATTGGGGTGTGTCCGACAACAACCGCCGCGCGAAGTTCTACAAGTTGAGCGCTGCCGGCCGCGCGCGATATCGGGCGGAAGCGCCCGTATGGCATCGCCATGCAGACGCGATCGCCGTGGCGCTCAAGCGGACATCGCCGGAGGCGCCGTGAGTCTCAACTCCGGCTGGCGCCGCACGCTGCGTCTCTCACTCGGCAAACGCTCCGTCGAGCGTGACGTCGACGACGAGCTCGCGTTTCACCTCGCGATGCGCGAGGAAAAGCTGCGACGCTTGGGCAACGATCCTGACGCGGCCTACGCCGCCGCGCGCGAACGCTTCGGCGATCCCGACAAAGTACGCGACGAGTGCATCACCATCGACCAGCAGTACGCACGGGAGGTGCGACGTATGGAATGGCTCGAGTCCGTCTGGTCCGATTTTCGGTACGCGCTCCGCACGTTGCGTCGGATGCCCGCGTTCACTTTCGTCGCTACGCTCACGCTCGCGCTCGGAATCGGGGCGACGTCGGCAATGTTCACACTCGTCAACAGCATTCTGCTCCGTCCCCTTCCCTATCCGCAGCCCGATCGATTGGTGCGGCTGATTCAGTCGTATCCGGAAAAAGGGCTGAATACCTGGGGCGTCTCGCAGCAGAATCTCGCGTTGTATCGCGACGGATCGACGGACTTCGAAGCGTTTGCCGGCTACCGCGGCGGAAGCGTGACGCTTCGCGGCGATCAGAGCGCCGAGCGCTTGCCGATGGCACGCGTGACCGTCGACTTCTTCAAGGTGCTCGGCGTCGCCCCGATGATCGGGCGCCAGTTCACGCCGCAGGAGGACACGCCCGGCAACAACAACGTGATGATCCTCAGCCACGGCACGTGGCAGACGCGGTTCGGCGGAAACCCGAACGTACTTGGCACCACCGTCGAAATCGACGGACAGCCGACGAAGATCGTCGGCGTCATGCCGCCGGACTTCGGCTTTCCGCGCGCCGAGACAAAGGCGTGGATGCCGATGGGCCTCGATCCCAAGCGGCGATTTGGATTCTTGAATGCCGGCCTCGGACGACTTAAGCCGGGCATTTCGCCACAGCACGCCGAGCGTCAAACGACGACGATCATGTGGAACTGGGCGCGGGGCGAGTCCGGATTCATTGGGGGATCCGTCGATCCGTCGAAGACGAAGATGAAGACGATTGTCACGCCGCTGCGCGAAGCGATCACCGGTCGAACGGCGCGTCCACTCACGGTGCTGCTCGCCGCCGTGTCGCTGATCCTTCTTATTGCGACCGCGAACGTCGCGACGCTTCTCTCGAGCCGCGCGGCGGCGCGTCAGCGGGAAATCGGACTCCGCGCCGCGCTGGGTGCGACGAGTCGGCGCGTGTTCCGGCAACTGCTGACCGAGAGCGTCACGCTCGCACTGTTGGGCGCAGCGGCCGGAATCGGGTTCGCGTATTTCGCGGTCCGCGCGTTCACGCGATCGTCGCTCGTGACGCTGCCACGCATCGAAGAAGTGACCGTCGACGGACGTGTGTTGGCGATCACGCTCGCGGTTTCAGTCGTGAGCGGCATTCTGTTTGGGCTGCTGCCGGCATTGCATGGCGTGCGCGCGCGGTTGATCGCCAAGGATCAGAAACCCCGCTGGCATTGGCCGGACGTCAACAACGTGCCGGATGCGGTGGTGGAGGC
>LNAP01023068.1_pt1 | contig 11914 bp, 11 predicted proteins | sample 602601 | NCBI WGS metagenome assembly LNAP01 (sample SAMN02440304, study PRJNA202911) | soil metagenome | biome: Subtropical and temperate rainforests or woodlands; isolation source: soil samples (1 kg each in a 20% v/v slurry with milli Q water) were... ... | reverse complement strand
GTACTGTGCGCTGCTGTGGGGCGTGGGCCTGGGCGGCAGCTACCTGCTGGCCTACCGCGGACTGGGGCCGTGGACCGCCATGCAATCGCCGCTCGCCTTCTGGCTGATGGGCGCCGCGGCGTTGCTGCTGACCGCGCTGCTCTTCGCCGCCCTGCTATGGCGCACGCTCAGGCGAGCGCGCCCGCCGCAGCCCGCGCCGCCCGCACACGCGTGACGGGGAAGATCAGCGCGAAGCGCGAGCCCTGCCCCACCGTGCTCTCGATACGCAGCTCGCCACCATGGCGCTGCGCCACGTGCTTGACGATGGCCAGCCCCAGCCCGGTGCCACCGGTCTCGCGCGAGCGGCTGCGGTCGACCCGGTAGAAGCGTTCGGTGAGCCGCGGGATGTGTTCCGCGGCGATGCCCGGGCCGCTGTCGCGCACGGAATACTCGCCGCGCCCGTCGGGCAGCACGCGCCAGGTCACGCCGACCTCGCCGCCGCCGGGCGTGTAGCGGATCGCATTGTTCAGCAGGTTCGACATCGCGCTCTGCAATTCGGTCGCCATGCCGGCGATCTCGGAATCGGCCTCGACCTTGAACGACAGCCGGTGACCCGCCTGGGGTGCAAGCCGGCTCGACAGTCCGCGGCCCTCGTCCTCGCATTGCGCCATCAGCGCCCGCACCCGCGTCCACTGAGTGAGCGGCGGTGCAGCACTGCCCTCGAGCCGCGACAGCGTCAGCAGGTCGTTCACCAGCGTCTCCATGCGTTGCGACTGCTGCGCCATCAGGTTGAGATAGCGGGACCGCTCCTCGGGCTCGAGCGGCAGGTTCTGCAGCGTCTCGACAAAGCCCGCGAGCACCGTCAGCGGCGTGCGGATCTCGTGCGAGACATTGGCCACGAAGTCGCGGCGCATCGCCTCGGCCTGCTCGACCGCAGTGACATCGCGCGAAAGCAGCATGCGGCGGTTGCCCGCGTAGGGGTGCACCTGCACCGACAGGCGCATCGGCTGGCCGCCGCGGCCGCGCGCATGCGTCGCGTCGATGACCACGTCGCGGCTGTAGTTCCAGGAGGCCAGGTAGGCCACGAAGGCGGGGTCTCGCACCAGGTTCACCAGGTGCTGCGCCATGTCGCGTTCGGCGTCGATGCCGAACTGCACACTGGCCGTCTGGTTGCACCATTCGATGCGGCCCTGCTCGTCCACCAGCACCACGCCGTTGGGCGACGCCTGGAACGCAGCCAGAAATTCCTGAAGCCGTTCCTGGGCCTGCCGCGTGTCCTGCTCGCGCTCGCGCAAGAGCTTGCGGATGCGTTCGGCCAGCTCACCCCAGATGCCGGGTCCGCGCGATGGCAGGCCCTCGCCGCCCTGGCGCAGGACGTTCAGCAGCCGGCTGGCCCGCCAGGCGTCGAGCATCAGCCACGCCAGCGCACCGATCCAGGCGCCCCAGCCGACGAAGCGCCAGCCGAAAAACCATTCGGCGAGGCCTGCCGCGACCGCCGAAGCCGCGAGGAAAGTGGCGATGCGAAAAGGCATGGCAGGCGATTATCCGCCGCGCGCGCGGCGCGACGCGCGGTTCAAACCGTGGCTTGCGCCGTGAGGCGATAGCCGGCACCGCGCACGGTCTCGACCATCGGTGCCGCCGCGCCGAGCGATTCGCGCAGGCGCTTCACGTGCACGTCGACCGTGCGCTCCTCGATATAGACGTGGTCGCCCCACACCTTGTCGAGCAGTTGCGCGCGGCTGTGCACACGCTCGGCGTGCTGCATCAGGTAGCCGAGCAGCTTGAACTCGGTCGGGCCGACCTTCAGCGGCGCGCCCTGCCAGGTCACGCGGTGCGTCGCGGTGTCGAGCACCAACTCACCGATCTCCACACGTTCGGTCACCGCCTCGGGCGCACGGCGGCGCAGCACGGCGCGGATGCGTGCGAGCATCTCCTGCGTGGAAAAGGGCTTGGTGATGTAGTCGTCGGCACCGGCGTCCAGGCCGGCCACCTTGTCGGGCTCGTCGCCGCGCGCCGTCAGCATGAGGATCGGGACCGCCTTGGTGCGCGGGTCCTTGCGCCACTGGCGCGCCAGCTGCAGCCCGCTCTGGCCGGGCAGCATCCAGTCGAGCAGGATCAGGTCGGGCAGGAAGGCATCGATCTCGCGCTGCGCCGACACCCCGTCCTCCGACCAGATCGGCTCGAAGCCGTTGTGGCGCAGGTTGACGGCGATCAGCTCGGCGATCGACGACTCGTCTTCGACGATCAGGACGCGGGGTTTCTTCATTCGCTTGGACTGTCTTACTGGAGGGCCGATTCGATTTCCTGCATCGAAGTGTGCCGCACATCGGCCCCCTTGACGATGTAGATGATGAACTCGGCGATGTTCTTGGCGTGGTCGCCGATGCGCTCGATCGCCTTGGCCAGGAACAGCAGGTCCAGGCTGGCCGAGATGGTGCGGGGGTCTTCCATCATGTAGGTGACCAGCTTGCGCACGAAGCCGTCGAACTCCTGGTCGATCAGGTCGTCTTCCTTCAGGATCGACAGCGCCGCCGCGGTATCGAGTCGTGCGAAGGCGTCGAGCGCCTTGCGCAGCAGGCCCGAGGCCAGGTCGGCGGCGATGCGCAGGTCGCTCGACGGCAGCGCGCGCGACGAACCGCTCTCGATGATCGACTTGACCATGCGCGCGATCTTGTTGGCCTCGTCGCCCACGCGCTCGAGGTTGGCCGTGGTCTTGCTGATGGCGATCAAGAGGCGCAGGTCGCGTGCCGTCGGCTGGCGGCGCGCGATGATCGACGACAGCTCGCGGTCGATCTCGATCTCCATCGCGTTCACGCTGACCTCGGTTTCGATCACGCGGTCGGCCGCTTCGGTGTCGAACTGCGCCAGGGCGTACACCGCCTGCTGGATCTGCGACTCGACCATGCCGCCGAGCTCCATCACGCGCGAGGAGACGCCGTTGAGTTCGCTGTCGAACTGGCTGGACAAATGCTTTTCGGTCATCGCTGTCTCCTTAGCCGAAACGGCCGGTGATGTAGTCCTCGGTCTCTTTGCGCTGCGGCTTGAAGAACATCTGTTCCGTCGCGCCGAACTCGATCAGGTCGCCCAGGTACATGTAGGCGGTGTAGTCGCTGCAGCGGGCGGCCTGCTGCATGTTGTGGGTCACGATGACCACGGTGTACTCGCTTTTGAGTTCGGCGATCAGCTCCTCGATCTTCGCCGTCGAAATCGGGTCCAGCGCGGAGCATGGCTCGTCCAGCAGCAGCACCTCGGGCTTGATCGCGATGCCGCGTGCGATGCACAGGCGCTGCTGCTGGCCGCCGGACAGGCCCGAGCCGCTCTGCTGCAGCTTGTCGCGCACTTCGGTCCAGAGCGCGGCCTTCTTCAGGGCCCATTCGACGCGGTCATCCATGTCGCTCGCGCTGAGGTTCTCGAACAGCTTCACGCCGAAGGATCGACATCGGGAACGGCGTGGGCTTCTGGAACACCATGCCGACCTTGGCGCGAATCAGCGCCACGTCCTGCTTGCTGGTCAACAGGTTCTCGCCGTCCAGCGCGATCGTGCCTTCGGCGCGCTGCTCGGGGTACAGCTCGAACATGCGGTTGAAGGTGCGCAGCAAGGTCGACTTGCCGCAGCCCGACGGGCCGATGAAGGCCGTGACCTTGTTCTCGGGAATCTCGAGGTTGATGCCCTTCAAGGCGTGGAACTTGCCGTAGTAGAAGTTCAGGTCCTTGACCGAGATCTTCGAGCGCGTGGGCTCGGGTGCGAGCATGGTGGGCATGGTGTCGCCTTCCTTAGAGTTTGGTGCGCGTCAGGACGCGCGCCAGGATGTTGAGTGCAAGCACGGCCACGGTGATCAGGAACACGCCGGCCCAGGCCAGGTGTTGCCAGTTCTCGTAGGGGCTCATCGCGAACTTGAAGATCGTGACTGGCAGGCTGGCCATCGGCTGGCTCAGGTCGGCGGTCCAGAACTGGTTGTTCAGCGCGGTGAAGAGCAGCGGCGCGGTCTCGCCGGCGATGCGGGCCACGGCCAGCAGCACACCGGTGACCACACCGGCGCGGGCAGCGCGCAGCGTGATGCTCAGGATGACCTTCCACTTCGGCGTGCCGAGGGCGTAGGCCGCTTCGCGCAGGCCGGGCGGCACCAGTTGCAGCATGTTCTCGGTGGTTCGGATCACGACCGGGATCACGATGAGTGCCAGCGACAGCGCGCCGGCCAGGCCGGAGAAGGTCTTGAAGTAGGCCACGACCACCGCGTAGACGAACAGGCCGATCACGATCGACGGTGCCGACAGCAGGATGTCGTTGACGAAACGGGTCACGCTCGACAGCCAGCCCTTCGGGTTGTACTCGGCCAGGTAGATGCCGGCCATGATCCCGATCGGCGTGCCGACGAAGGTGGCCATCAGCACCATCACGAAGGAGCCGAAGATCGCGTTGGCGATGCCGCCCGGCTCGTTCGGTGGCGGCGTCATCTCGGTGAAGGTCGCGATCGCAAGGCCGCCGATGCCCAGGCGCAGCGTCTCCCACAGGATCCACATGAGCCAGAACACGCCGAAGGCCATGGCCGCCACCGACAGCGTCAGCGCGACCTGGTTGACGCGCTTGCGGCCGGCGAACTTGGCGGCGCGGGTTTCGTTGAGCGTCTTGATGCTCAGGAGTTTTTCGGCGGTGCTCACGATGCCTTCCCTTCGCTCTTCTTCATGCGCTGCAGCAGGATCTTCGACAGCGTCAGCACGACGAAGGTGATGAAGAACAGCACCAGGCCGAGGTACATCAGCGCCGCCTGGTGCAGGCCGGCGCCGGCTTCGGCGAATTCGTTGGCCAGGGCCGAGGTGATGCTGTTGGCGGCCTCGAAGACCGACAGCGAGTTGAGCTGGTTCATGTTGCCGATCACGAACGTGACGGCCATCGTCTCGCCCAGTGCGCGGCCGAGGCCGAGCATGATGCCGCCGACGACGCCAGCCTTGGTATAGGGCAGCACGACCTTGGAGACGACCTCCCAGGTGGTGGAACCGAGGCCATAGGCCGATTCCTTCAGCAGCGGCGGCGTGACTTCGAACACGTCACGCATCACCGAGGCGATGAAAGGAATGATCATGATGGCCAGGATGATCCCTGCCGACAGGATACCGATGCCCACCGGCGGGCCAGACACCAGCGCGCCCAGGTAGGGCACGCCGGACAGGAGACTCTGCAGCGGCTGCTGCACATAGGTCGACAGGATCGGCCCGAACACGAGCAGACCCCACATGCCGTACACGATGGACGGCACTGCCGCCAGCAACTCGATGGCCGTGCCCAGCGGGCGCTTCAGCCATGCCGGCGACATCTCGGTCAGGAACAGCGCGATGCCGAAGCTCACCGGCACGGCGATCACCAGCGCGATGAACGACGTGGCCAGCGTGCCGTAGATCATCACCAGTCCGCCGTACTCTTCCTGCACGGGGTCCCACACGCTGCTGGTGAGGAAGCTCAGGCCGTACTTGGTGATGGCAGGCCAGGCGCCGACGATCAGCGACAGCAGGATGCCAATGAGCATCGCCAGCGTCAGCAGCGCCGCGCCCTTGGCAGCCCAGCCGAACAGGCGATCGGTCAGGGCGCCGGTGCGCGGCCGCTTGGCCGGTGGCGGGGTCGCAGAAGCGCGAGCGCGCTCGGCCGTGCGGTCGAGCGTCTGGGCATTGGCGGGGAAGGTGGATGACAAGGAGTGCTCCGGTGGAGACATGGGAGACGCGCCGTGGAGCGGATTGCTGCTCATACGGCGCGCCGGTCCTTCTTACTTGTAGGCGATGGCCTTGCCCGAGCCGTCCTTGATTTCGCCCCAGCTCTTGGCGATGGTGGCCTTGACGGCGTCAGGCATCGGCACGTAGTCGAGGTCGTCGGCGGTCTTGTCGCCGGTCTTGTAGGCCCAGTCGAAGAACTTCAGGACCGTAGCCGCGTTGGCCGGCTTGTCCTGCGACTTCTGCATCAGGATGAAGGTGGCGCCGGTGATGGGCCACGACTGCGCGCCTGGCTGGTTCGTCAGCACCTGATAGAACGACTTGCTCCAGTCGGCACCCGCTGCAGCGGCCTTGAAGGCCGTGTCTTCGGGCGAGACGAAGCTGCCTGCCGCGTTCTTCAGCTGGGCGTAGGTCATCTTGTTCTGCTTGACGTACGCATATTCGACGTAGCCGATCGAGTTCGGCAGGCGGTTCACGAAAGCGGCGACGCCTTCGTTGCCCTTGCCACCGGCACCGGTGGGCCAGTTCACTGCCGTGCCTTCGCCGACCTTGCTCTTCCACTCGGCGTTGACCTTGCTCAGGTAGTTGGTGAACAGGAAACTGGTGCCCGAACCGTCGGCGCGGCGGACCGGGGCAATGGCGGCGTCAGGCAGGGCCAGCGAACCATTCAGCGCCTTGATGGCGGGATCGTTCCACTTGGTGATCTTGCCCAGGTAGATGTCGCCGAGCACTTCACCGCTGAGCTTGAGTTCGCCCGGCTTGATGCCGGGGATGTTCACCACCGGAATCACGCCGCCGATCACGGTGGGGAACTGCATCAGCCCCTTGGCTTGCAGGTCTTCGTCTTTCAGCGGCGCGTCGGAGGCGCCGAAGTCGACGGTCTTGGCTTCGATCTGCTTGAGGCCGGCGCCCGAGCCGACCGATTGGTAGTTCACTTGCGTGCCGGTGGCCTTGGCGAAGTCACTGGCCCACTTGGCGTACAAGGGCGCAGGGAAGCTGGCGCCGGCACCGGTCACGTTCTGGGCGAAGGCGGGCACATGGGCGAAAGCGGCGGCCACGAGGCCGGCGGCTGCGAATTTGAAGGTCGTTTTCATGAGGCTTCCTTTTTGAAGTCAAGCAATCCCGAATCGGGCTGAAGCGGACTGTAGGAAGCTTGTGTGACATCGATGTGACACCCCGGCGCCCAATGAAAACGGGGCTCGCGACAGCGCAGACTTCGTGACGCCGTCACAGAACCGTCACGTTTGGCTACGTGCGCTGCGGCTACCATGGGCGACTGCTTTTCCTTCCCCTGCGACCGCGCTCCTCCCCTTCATGCAAAACGGTACCCTTGACCTCGGCTCCAACAGCTTTCGCCTCGAAATCGGCCGCGTCGACCATGGCCAGATCCACCGCACCGAGTACCTCAAAGAGGTGGTGCGCCAGGGCAATGGCCTGGACAGCAGCCGCAACCTGACCCCCGAGGCCATGCAACGCGGCTGGGACGCCCTGGCCCGCTTCGGCGAGCGGCTGGCCGGCTTCAAGCGCTCGCAGGTCCGTGCCGTGGCCACCCAGACGCTGCGCGAGGCGCGCAACCGCGACGAGTTCCTGCTGCGTGCCCGCACGGCGCTCGGTTTCGGCATCGACGTGATTCCCGGCCGCGAAGAGGCCCGGCTGATCTACCAGGGCGTGGCGCACATGCTGCCGCACAGCGACCTCTCCGACCGCGAACGCCGCCTGGTCGTCGACATCGGCGGCCGCTCCACCGAGATGATCATCGGCCGTGCGCTCGAGGCGCAGGTGATGGAGTCGTACCGTGTGGGCAGCGTCGCCTGGTCGATGAAGCACTTTCCGCAGGGGCAGTTCACCGCCACGGCCTTCCGCGCCGCCGAAGTGGCGGCCAAGGCCGTGCTGGACGACGCGCTGTCGACCTATGCCTCGGACCAGTGGGATGTCGCCTACGGGGCGTCCGGCACCATCGGAGCCGTCGGCGACGTGCTGACCGCCTCCGGCGCCGAGCCGGGCGTCGTCACACGCGACGGCCTCGACTGGCTGCTCGACCGCCTGCTCAAGGCCGGCAGCGTCGACAAGTTGCGCATGGACGGCATGCGCGAAGACCGAAAGGCCGTGATCGGCGGCGGCCTCAGCGTGCTGCGCGCGGTGTTCGACCTGCTCGACATCCGCGAGATGAGGATCGCCCAGGGGGCGCTGCGCCATGGGGCACTCTACGAACTGCTGGAGCGCGACGACAGCGTGGCCGACCTGCGCACCGGCACGGTCACGCGGCTGGCGACCCGTTTCGCCACCGACGCCGCACAGGCCCGGCGCGTGGGCGAGACGGCCTCGGCGCTGTACGTGCAGCTCGACCCGGCCGCCCGCGGCGGCAGCACCACCAGCCGGGCCGGCCGTGCCCTGCGCAAGCTGGGATGGGCCGCGCAGCTGCACGAGATCGGCGCGCTCGTCTCGCACAGCGACTACCACAAGCATGGCGCCTACATCCTCGACAACGCCGATGCGCCCGGCTTCGCCACCAATGAACTGCACCAGTTGAGCCAGCTGGTGCTGGGCCACCGCGGCAAGCTGCGCAAGCTCGAAGCGTCCCTCGACGACGAGACCTTCGTGGCGCAACTGGTGGCGCTGCGCCTGGCCGTGATCCTCTGCCACGCGCGGCGCGACCCCGACACGCAGGGGCTGCGCCTCGCGAAGCCCGACGCACGCACGTTCTCGATCACCTGCCGCGCGAGCTGGCCCGACGCCTATCCGCAATCGGCGCACCTGCTGCGCGAAGAGGCGCTGGCCTGGCAGAAGACCGGCTGGCGCATGCTGCTCAGCGGCGGCTGAGCCCCGCCGGAACCCGCCCGGGCCCGCGCGCGCCGGCTACAGCAGTTCGGGCGCCTGCACCGTGACCACGACGGTCTGAACGTCGCCGTCACGCTCCCGCGTGCGAATCCACCAGACCGAGCCCTTGCGCACCGGGCAGCTGTCCTGCTGCATGCCCAGCAGCAGCGCGATCGCCTGGCCCAGCGCCGGCTGATGGCCGACCACCAGCATCACCGATTTGCCGTTGGGCCAGCCGGCTGCCGCCAGCAGGCCGTCGGGCGTGGCGTCGGGTGCCAGTTCGTCCCGCAGCTTGTACTTCCGGCCCAGGGCCAGCACGGTCTGCTCGCAGCGTCGCGCCGGGCTGCAGACGATGCGCGTGCCCTCGGGCAGTTGGCGGTCGAGCCAGCCGGCCATGCGCTTGGCCTGCTTCTCGCCGCGTGCGGTCAGCGAGCGCTGCATGTCGTCGCAGCCCTCCGTCCAGTCCGGCGTGGCGCCAGAAGATCAAGTCCATCGCTGAATACCTCCTTCAGTTCGGCCGTCCGCCCAGCCCGCGCGAAGCGTACCGGCCCATCAATGCCGCCTGCGCCCCATGCGCCTCGATACGGCGCGACGCGCCAGCTTCGCCCGAAGGAGGCTGGCTCCCCTGGACGCGGCGGTACACCCCGTCGGCCCCCAGGTCCCAGGCGTCCTGCCCGTCGTGCAGGTAGGCCACCAGGCACTCGTCGATCAGACGCTGGCGCAGCACCGGGTCGGTCACCGGCCAGGCCAGTTCGACGCGGCGCATCATGTTGCGGTTCATCCAGTCGGCACTCGACAGGTAGAGCGACTCGTCGGGGCCGTTGCGGAAGTAGAAGACGCGCGAATGCTCGAGGAAGCGGCCGATGACCGAACGCACGCGGATGTTGTCGGTCAATCCCGGCACCTGCGCCGGCAGGGTACAGGCACCGCGCACGATCAGGTCGATCTTCACGCCCTGCTGCCCGGCCCGTACCAGCGCATGCACCAGCAGCTCGTCGGTCAGCGCATTCATCTTGGCGACGATGCGCGTCGGCGCGCCCTGTCCGGCCGCCGCACCGATCGCGTCGATCTGCGCGACCAGGATGCGATGCAGGTCGAAGGGCGCGAGCCACACGCGGTGCAGCTTGGGCAGGCGGCTCTGGCTCGCCAGATGCACGAAGACCGCTTCCATGTCGGCCGTGAGCAACGGGTCGGCCGTGAGGTGGCTGATGTCGGTGTAGAGCGCTGCGGTGCGCGGGTTGTAGTTGCCGGTCGACAGGTGGCCGTAGCGCAGCAGGCGTCTGCCCTCGCGGCGCGTCACCAGCAGCATCTTGGCGTGCGTCTTCAAGCCGACAACGCCGTACACCACCTGCGCGCCGATCGACTCGAGCATTTCGGCCCAGTTGATGTTGGCCTCTTCGTCGAAGCGCGCCTTGAGCTCGACCACCACGGTCACTTCCTTGCCGCGGCGCACGGCGTCCATCAGCGCCGAATCGGTGCCGGTGCGGTAGATGGTCTGCTTGATCGCCAGCACCTGCGGGTCGAGCACGGCTTCGCGCAGGAAGGCGAGCACGCCGTCGAAGCTCTCGAAGGGCTGGTGGATCAGCACGTCGCCGCGCTGCAGCCGCTCGAAGAAGGACTGGCCCGGCGACAGCGTGACGGGGTACGATGCCGTATACGGCGCGAAGCGCAGCGCGTTGAACTGCGGCTCGCCGAGCAGGTCGATGACCTGCGTGAGCCGCGCCAGGTTGACCGGCCCGCGCACCCGGTAGAGCGACTGCGGCGGCAGGTTGAACTGCGCCAGCAGGAAGCTCGCGAGCGACTCGGCGCAGCTGGCCGATACCTCGAGCCGCACGGCCTGACCGTAATGCCGGTGCTCCAGCCCCTGGCGCAGCGCGGTGCGCAGGTTCTGGACGTCTTCCTCGTCCACCGCCAGATCCGAATGGCGCGTGACGCGGAACTGCGAGAAGTCGCCCACCTCGCGGCCGGGGAACATGTTCGACAAATGCGCCCGCACCACGCTCGACAGCGCCACGAACAGCGTCTGGCCGCCCGACACCTTGGCCGGCATACGGATGATGCGCGGCAGCACGCGCGGCACCTTCAGGATGGCGATCGGGTTCTCGCGGCCGAAGGCGTCCTTGCCGCCCAGCCGCACGATGAAGTTGAGCGACTTGTTCGCCACCTGCGGGAAGGGGTGCGACGGGTCGAGCCCGACCGGAATGAGCAGCGGCCGCACTTCGCGCTCGAAATAGTCGTGCACCCACTTGCGCTGCGCCGGATTGCGCTCGCCGTGCGACACGATCTGCACGCCGTGCGTGGCAAAGGCCGGCATCAGCTCGTCGTTGTAGAGCGCGTACTGCGTGTCGACCAGCGCATGGGCGGCCTCGGCCAGGCGCTCGAAAGAGTCGACGGTTTCGTTGCCCTTGGCCTCGCCCAGGCTGGCGGCGATCAGGTGCGGTGCAGCCCGCACCTCGAAGAACTCATCGAGGTTCGAGGAGACGATGCACAGGTAGCGCAAGCGCTCGATCAGCGGCACCTCGGGGCGCTGCGCCCAGTCGAGCACGCGCTGATTGAACGCCAGGATGCTGTGGTCGCGGTCGAGCAACGTCAGCGGGGGGGCGGAAGGCGCCTCGGGGGCGGCCGGCATGTCGGCCGATGGGGAGGCCGTGAAAGGCTGCATGGTCAATGATTCTGTCGCAAGGACACCGAAGGTCTCTGTCAGCGGGTAGATGACAGTGTCGAATCCCCTCATGACATTTTCGTGACGTTGTCACATGCCCCCATGACGGGCGTCAATTCCCCAGGAAGTGCTTCCGGTAGCGCGGCGGCAGGTCGTCGATGCGCATGAGCATCGGCAGATCGGCGGTGTTGAAGTCCGGGTCCCAGGCGGGCGCACCCAGCACCCTGGCGCCCAGGCGCAGATAACCCTTGATGAGGGCGGGCGGCTCGACGATCAGCTCGGTATTCAGCCGCTCGACCGGCAGCGCCAGCCGCGGCTGCACCTGGTACTGGATCGGCGCCATGTGCGTGGTCGAGAGCTGGCGCCAGATGCTGGCCGCCGCGTCGCCGCCGTTCACACCGTTGTGCTGCATCGGGATGCTGGCGCAGCCGATCATCGTGTCGAGCCGGTTGCGATGCATGAAGCCGGCCAGCGCGCCCCACAGCGCCAGGATGACGCCGCCCTGGCGGTGGTCGCGGTGCACGCAGCTGCGGCCGAGTTCGACCATGCGCTCGCGCAGGTCGCGCAGCCGGGTCAGGTCGAATTCGGTGTCGCTGTAGGTGCTGCCGATGCGGCGGGCCTGCGCGGGCGTCAGCACGCGGTAGGTGCCGATCACCTTGCCGCTGTCTTCCTCGCGCACCAGCAGGTGTTCGCAGAAGTCGTCGAACAGATCGATGTCGTGGCCTTCGAGCGTGGTGGTCAGGCGGGCACCCATCT
>LNAP01005028.1_pt1 | contig 11914 bp, 14 predicted proteins | sample 602601 | NCBI WGS metagenome assembly LNAP01 (sample SAMN02440304, study PRJNA202911) | soil metagenome | biome: Subtropical and temperate rainforests or woodlands; isolation source: soil samples (1 kg each in a 20% v/v slurry with milli Q water) were... ... | reverse complement strand
AAGACTTTCGCGGCCATCCTGGCCATTGCCCTGACCGCCGCGGCCCTGCCGGCCCTGGCGCAACAGGCCAAGCCCGCGGCCGCGCCCAAGCCCGCCGCTGCCACCGAGGACCGCTACATCGGCTACTACTATCCCAAGCCGACCTCGACCGAGGTGTTCGAATCGCAGCTGCAGACCATCGCCGGCGTCGAGCGCGCGCAACGCATCCAGTTCACCACCGTGGTCTCGCAGGGCACGATCCAGTCGGCCTATCGCGTGCCCTACGCGGTGTTCGCCAAGGGCGAAAAGGCCGACAAGATGATCATCGTCGGCATGCAGCAGGGCGAGCTCAACACCGTCTATCGCATGCGCGCGCTGCTCGCCAACATGACGACCATGTCGCGGCTGTCGCCGTTCTTCCAGGAACGCACGGTGGCCGAGGACGCGACGTTCTTCGACCTGCTGAAGCTCCTGGGTTTCCGCGAGCTCACCGTGACGGACGGTGAGAAGGTTACGCATCAGGTGACGATCAAGTAGGTCTTCGCCGGGCGCGGCCCAGCCCCTAGCGCTGGGTCGTCGTCTCGCGGCCCTTTGGCGATTCGAGATTCTGATCGGGTTGCAGGTAGAGCGTCAGCACCAGCGCTGCGACGAACACCGCGCCCCAGGTCAGCCACGCCGGAAATCTCGAATTCTTCATTTCAGTGCTACCTCTGGCGCGTCCAGCCGCCGTTGCAGGAATGGGCGGTGCGCTTCGCAGCGGCAGCGAATCGACCAGACGGGCAGCGATCGCCTCGGCGTCGGATGCCTTCCAGTCGCCTTCGGGAAGCTTGGCGATCGTCTGGGCGAACACCCGTGCCGCCGTTTCCCTCGGCAGGTCCGACAGGCGGGCGGCCTCCTGCCACGGATCGATGCCGAGCCGCGACAAGGCCGTCAGCACCGTGAGCGGCAGGCCGACCGCCTCCTCGCCGACGGCGGCGAAGAGGAACGCGTTGTACTCCGAGTGACCGAGCGAATATTCCGGGCGCAGCGTCATGACGCCTCCTACGGTTCGGCCGCCTGGCCGGCGGCTAGTAGCCCATGCCGCCGGGCGGCATCGCCGGCGGCGCATCCTTGGTGGCCGCTTCGACCACCATCGCCTCCGTCGTGATCAGCAATCCCGCCACCGACACCGCGCCCTGGAGCGCCGTGCGGACGACCTTGGTCGGATCGATGACGCCGGCCTTGATCATGTTGACGTACTCGCCCTTCTGGGCGTCGAAGCCGAAATTGGCGTCTTTCTGGTCGAGCATCTTGCCCGCGACCACGGCGCCATCGAAGCCGGCATTCTCGGCGATCTGGCGGACCGGCGCCTGCAGCGCGCGGCGCACGATCTCGATGCCGACCTGCTGGTCGTGGTTGGCGCCGCGCTTGTTCTCGAGCACGCGGGTGGCATAGAGCAGGGCCGCGCCGCCACCGGCGACGACGCCCTCCTCGACCGCGGCCTTGGTCGCATGCATGGCGTCCTCGACCCGGTCCTTCTTCTCCCTGACCTCGACCTCGGTAGAGCCGCCGACCTTGATGATGGCGACACCGCCGGCGAGCTTGGCCAGGCGCTCCTGCAGCTTCTCGCGGTCATAGTCGGAGGTCGATTCCTCGACCTGCGCCTTGAGCTGCGTGACCCGGCCGTCGATGTCCTTCTTCTTGCCTGCGCCGTCGATGATGGTGGTGTTGTCCTTGTCGATATGGACGCGCTTGGCGGTGCCCAACATGTCGAGCGTGACGTTCTCGAGCTTGATGCCGAGATCCTCGCTGATCTCGCGGCCGGCGGTCAGGACCGCGATGTCCTCGAGCATGGCCTTACGACGATCGCCGAAGCCCGGCGCCTTGACAGCAGCGACCTTGAGCCCGCCGCGCAGCTTGTTGACGACCAGGGTGGCGAGCGCCTCGCCCTCGACTTCCTCGGCGATGATGAGCAGCGGCCGGCCCGACTGGGCGACCAGCTCGAGCAGCGGCAACAGCGTCTGCAGGCTCGCCAGCTTCTTCTCGTGGATGAGGATGTACGGAGCCTCGAGCTCGACGATCATCTTCTCGGCATTGGTGACGAAGTAGGGCGAGAGGTAGCCGCGGTCGAACTGCATGCCTTCGACGACATCGAGCTCGGTCTCCATGCTCTTGGCTTCCTCGATGGTGATCACGCCGTCCTTGCCGACCCGGTCCATCGCCTTGGCGATCATGTCGCCGATAGCCTTGTCGCCGTTGGCCGAGACCGTGCCGACCTGGGCGATCTCCGCGCTGGTCGACACCTTCTTCGAACGTTCCTTGAGCTCTTCCATCACCAGGTCGCAGGCGAGATCGATGCCGCGCTTGAGGTCCATCGGGTTCATGCCTGCGGCGACCGACTTCGCCCCCTCCCGCACGATCGCCTGGGCGAGCACGGTTGCCGTGGTGGTGCCGTCACCGGCGGTGTCCGACGTCCGCGTCGCCACCTCGCGCACCATCTGGGCGCCCATGTTCTCGAACTTGTCGGAAAGCTCGATCTCCTTGGCGACGGTGACACCGTCCTTGGTGATGCGCGGCGCGCCGTAGGACTTGTCGAGCACGACATTGCGGCCCTTCGGCCCGAGCGTGACCTTGACCGAGTCGGCCAGGATATCGACGCCGCGGATCATGCGGGCGCGGGCGTCGCCGCCAAAACGTACTTCTTTTGCAGCCATGTTCTTGTTCCTTGTTGGATTGCTGGGCGATACGGGCCGTCAGGCCGCCTTCTTCCTGGCGACGGCAGGCCGTTCGATGACGCCCATGATGTCGGATTCGGTCATGATCAGGAGATCCTCGCCGTCGAGCTTGATCTCGCTGCCCGACCACTTGCCGAACAGGATGCGGTCGCCCGGCTTGACGTCGAGCGGCACCACCTTGCCCGTCTCGTCACGGGCGCCCGGGCCGACGGCGACGATCTCGCCTTCCATCGGCTTCTCCTGGGCAGTGTCGGGAATGATGATGCCGCCGGTCGTCCGGCCCTCGGGATCGACGCGGCGAATCATCACGCGGTCGTGCAGCGGCCGGAATTTCATGGCGATTTTCTCCAGTTTGTCGGGCTTGGGCGGCGAGCGCCCCTCGGGCGTGCGCGACGCAACAACTGGTAGAGAAATGGGCCTTTTTTACCAACTAGCAAGCGATATTCGGCCGGAACCGGCCAAACCGCCCGCTTTTCTTCAGAACGGCGTCACTCGACTGCCGCCGCAACCTCCTGATGGTACCAGCCCAGCGCCTTCTCGAACTTGCCGAAGGTCTGCTGGCGATTGGCGCCACTCCTGAAGTTCTTCTGGATGGTCTCGCCGATGCCGAGATCCTCGACCAGCGCGTTGGCGAACAGGTCGACATTGGCCTTCCAGTAGCTCTCGGGCTTCTTGGCTTTCTCCTCCGGCGGCACAAGCACCGAGAACTGCAATACCGATTGATCGGGCGTGATGGGGAAGCTCGAGAACACGCCGCAGTGATCCTGGGTGTAGGTCAGCACGGTGTTGGGGAAGAGCGAATAGAAGACGATGGCGTGGTCGCGGATGCGCCAGTTCTCCGTGGGCTGCCCCTCCAGCTCGGTGAGCGAGCGCTTGGCCGCTGCCCAGCGCATGTGGCTGCCCATGCGCTCGTAGGTGGCGATGTTGTCCAGAAACAGCGGGAACACCGTGCCGGGATGCAGGTAGCGGAAGTGATAGAGCTCAAGGAAGGTGTCGATCACCAGCTTCCAGTTCATGCGCGGGCGGATCGGCTCGGAAGAATGCAGTTCCCAGCCCTGCATGTCCCAGCCCGACAGGTCGGCCTTGAGCGGACCGAGATAGCCATCGATGTCGAGGTTTGCGTCCTCGTTTTCTTCCAGCGCCGTCGGCACGACCCAGACCAGGCCGTACTTCTCCGCCAGCTTGAGGCGGCGCAGGCCGTACTTGCTCCTGTCGATGTCGCCGAACGTGGCGCTGTCGGTGATACCGACCAGCCGGCCGGACAGATCGTAGCTCCAGCCGTGATAGGCGCAGACGAAGGCGCGCTTGTTGGCGCCGCACGACTTCTGCTCGACAGCCGCGCCGCGATGGCGACAGACATTGAGGAAGGCGCGCAGCACGCCGTCGGTGCCACGCGTCACCAGGATCGGCTGGCCGGTGTCGTTATGGACGACGAAGTCGCCCGCCTTGCGCAGCTGGCTCGAGAAGGCAGCGACAACAGGGTAGCGGCGGAACAGGAGAGCGGCCTCGCGCTGGTAGCGCACCGGGTCGTAGTAGCCCTCGACCGGGGTATGGCTGACGCCCGGCCCGTCGTCCCGCGTGTTGGTACGCACCATACGCAACATACGCTCGAGATACGCGACTTGATCGGCGTGTTGCATTGCCGTCTCCGTCCCTAGATGGCGTTCATGCCTCCATCGATCACCAGCTCGGTGCCGGTGACGAAGCGCGATTCGTCGGAAATCAGGTAGAGGATGCCATAAGCGATGTCTTCGGGCGCGCCGAAATCGCCGATCGGGATGCGCCGCCGGGCACGCTCGCGCGCCTTGTCGTTGGGCATCACGGCATTGCCCATGGGCGTCAGGATGATGCCGGGATGGACCGAATTGCAGCGCACCTTGTAGCCCTTGCGCGCGCAGTCGATCGCCACCGTCTTGGTGAATTGCCGGACCGCGCCCTTGCTGGCGCCGTAAGCCGAGAGGTCGGGCGTGCCGAGGAACGCCGCCAGCGACGAGGTGTTCACGATCGAGCCGCCGCCCGATTGCCGCATCGCCGGCACGCCGTACTTGCAGCCCAGGAACACGCCCTCGACATTGACCGACAGCATGCGCCGCCATTGCTCGAGAGTCTCGGTCTCGAAGGTCGCCGGAAACGGCCCGGAGATGCCGGCGTTGTTCACCAGGCCGTTCAGCTTGCCTTCGCGCTCCAGAATGCCGTCGATGATGCGCTTCCAGTCGTCCTCGCGCGAGGTGTCGTGCTCCTCGAAGCGGGCCTTTCCACCGATCTGCTGCACGGTCTCCAGCCCGCCGGGACGATTGATGTCGGTGACGATCACCGTTGCGCCTTCCTGCGCCAGCAGCGTGGCGGTGGCGCGGCCAATGCCCGATCCGGCGCCGCTCACCAGCACCACCTTGCCTGCAACCCTGCTCATGCGCTTCGTCCCTTAACTTTCTTGAGCACGTTCTTGAGGCAAGGCTAGAAGCAGCGCACGCTGGCGACAAGCAAGGAGGAGCCCGAATGGCCCGCACACTGGAATTCTACTACGACTACGGCAGCCCCTATTCCTACCTGGCCGATACCCAGGTCGAGGCCATCGCCAAGCGCGCGGGCGCGACCCTGGTGCGCAAGCCGATGCTGCTGGGCGGCGTGTTCAAGGCAACCGGCAATGCCTCGCCGATGTCCGTGGCGCTGAAGTCGAAGTGGAGCGCCTTCGACATGCCGATGTGGGCCAAGCACTATGGCGTGCCGTTCAACCGCAACCCGTTCTTCCCGGTGAACACGCTTGCTCTGATGCGCGGCGCAGCGGCGGCGCAGATCGACGGCATCTTCGAGCGCTATCATCCGGCCATCTACAGGGCGATGTGGGTCGACGGCGTCAATCTGAACGACATCGGCGAGGTGGCGAAGGTGCTGAGCGCGGCCGGGCTCGATGCCGCCCAGATCGGCAACCGCATCCAGGACCAGGACGTTAAGGATCGGCTGAAGGCTATGACGGACGAAGCGGTGGCACGCGGCGTATTCGGAGCGCCAACCAGCTTCGTGGGCGACATGATGTTCTTCGGCAATGACCGCCTGCCCTTCGTCGAAATGGCCCTCAAGGGAGACCTCACATGACCAAGCTCGGCCTGCTGCTCGCCACTGGCGCCCTGCTTGCGGCGACGCCCTCCTTCGGCCAGACCGTCGGCTCCTGCGCGCGCGGCGGCGGCGCCAACCAGCCGCAGCCAGTGTGGCTCCTGTTCGACCTCGGCAGCGCGCATATCCGACCTGCCGACAAGCCCAAGATCGCCGAAGCCGTCAAGACGGCGAAGGATCGTCAGGTGACGTCGATCTGCCTGATCGGCCATACCGACAAGCTGGGCGACAAGGCACTGAACGCCAAGCTGGCGCGTGAACGATCGCAAGCGGTGGCTGCCGAGCTGATCCATGCGGGCTATCCCGCCAACCACATCGTGATCGCCGCCGATCCCGAGGCCTTCGGCAACATGAGCCTCGGCGGCTCGGATGCGTCGGAGAAGGATCGGCGGGTGACGATCCTGTTCTCACGCTGATTGGAGCGCGGATCTCCAGGTCCGCATCATGATCATGAGCGGACCTGGAGGTCCGCGCTCCGCTTGAACTCTACCCGCCGATTTCGATCACCGCCTTGCCGACGACCTTGCGGTCGATCAGCACGCGGAAGGCGTCGGCCGCGCGTTGCATCGGGAAGCGATGCGAGATGTGCGGGCGCATGACGCCGAGCCCGGCCAGTCGCGGCAGCTCGACGGCGTAATCCTTGGCGAAATCCGAACCGGCGCGCCGCGCGGTCTCGCCGGCGCGCACACCCAGGATCGACAGCCCCTTGATCAGCACGTGGTTGGACATGATCCTGGTCGGCCCGCCGGAAGTGAAGCCCACGACCAGAAGCCGCGCGCCATAGGCCGCCGCCCGCATCGACTTCTCCAGCACCTCGCCGCCCACGGGATCGTAGATCACGTCGGCGCCGCGCCCGTCGGTCATCCCCTTCACGACCGACACGAAGTCGGCTGACTTCAGGTTCACCGCCAGGTCGGCCCCCTGCTCGCGCACCACGGCGAGCCGCTCATCGTCGCTGCCGGTGGCGATCACCTGGGCGCCGAGATGCTTGCCGAGCTGGACCGCGGCCATGCCGACGCCGCCCGAGGCGCCATGCACCAGCAGGACCTCACGCGGTTTCAGCGCCGCACGATGGACCAGGGAGTGATAAGCCGTGGTCGCGCCGACGCGGAACGCCGACCCCTCGGCATCGGACCAACCCGACGGCAGGCGCATCAGGTTGCCGGATGCCGGCACCTTCACGTACTCGGCAAAGGCACCTGGACGGACGCCGAAGATCACGCGATCGCCGACATGCCAATTCCTTACATCAGCGCCAACCGCCGAGACCGTGCCCGCGCCTTCCATGCCGGGAATGAACGGCAGCTCGGGCTTGTGCTGATAATCCGCCGTCAGCATCAGCACGTCGGGAAAGTTCACCGAAGCGGCGCCGACCCTGATCAGCACGTCGGCGGGGCCGATCTCGGGGACCGGCACGTCTTGGATCTTCAGGACGGAAGGATCGCCCAGGCGATCGCAGACGACCGCCCGCATCGTCGGCTAATCGAGCTCGAAGGCGTTCTTGTAGTCGAGCTTCAGCGCCGGATCCTGGTCCTCCTTGCGGAGGAAGCAGTTGCCGACCACCAGCACCTCGATCTCGCTGCCCATGAAGCAGCGGAAGGCGTCCTCGGGCGTGCAGACGATCGGCTCGCCGCGCACGTTGAACGAGGTGTTCACCACCACCGAGTAGCCGGTCTTGGCCTTGAAAACCGACAAGAGGTCGTGGAAGGCCGGGTTGGTTTCCTTGTGCACCGTCTGGATGCGCGCCGAGTAGTCGACGTGGGTCACCGCCGGGATGTCGGAACGCGGCACGTTCAGCTTGTCGATGCCGAACAGCGCCTGCTCGGACTCGCTCATGCTGCGGCGGCGATCCTCGTTCACCGGCGCCACCATCAGCATGTAGGGGCTGTCGCTCTTGATGTCGAAATACTTGTCGACGTCCTCGCGCAGCACCGCCGGCGCGAAGGGACGGAACGATTCGCGGTACTTGACCTTGAGGTTCAGCGTCTTCTGCATCGAGGGCGAGCGCGCGTCGCCCAGGATCGAGCGGGCGCCGAGCGAGCGCGGCCCGAATTCCATGCGGCCCTGCATCCAGCCCACCGCTTTCTCGTCGGCCAGAGCCTGCGCCGTCTGGTCGATGATCTGGTCTCGCGTCAGCCGCGTCAGCTTGGCGCCAGCGGCGACCAGCCGCTTCTCGATCTCGTCGTCGGTATACTCGGGCCCGAGATAGGAGCCGGCCATGCCGTCGAGGTGGCCGTTGAGCTTGCGCCCCTGGCCGAGATAGCCGTGGTAGGCGGCGTAGGCCGCACCGACCGCGCCGCCGGCATCGCCGGCCGCCGGCTGCACCCAGATGCCGTCGAACAGGTTCTCGCGCAGCAGCTTGCCGTTGGCCACGCAGTTCAGCGCCACGCCACCCGCCAGGCAGATGTTCTTCGCGCCGGTCTCCTTGCGCACCGAGCGCGCCAGCCGGATCACGATCTCCTCGGTGACGGCCTGCACCGACGCCGCGAGATCCATGTGATGCTGGGTCAGAAGCTCTTCGGGCTTGCGCGCCTTGCCGCCGAACAGCGCGCCGAACTTCTCGTTCGTCATGCGCAGACCCGTGCAGTAGTCGAAGTACTGCTGGTCGAGGCGGAAGGTGCCGTCCTCCTTGAGGTCGACGATCTTGTCCAGGATCAGGTCCTTGAACTTCGGCTCGCCATAGGGCGCCAGCCCCATGACCTTGTACTCGCCGGAATTGACCTTGAAGCCGGTGTAGTAGGTGAACGCCGAATAGAGCAGCCCGAGAGAGTGCGGGAAGTGGATCTCCTTCAGCATCTCGAGCTTGTTGCCCTGGCCCCAGGCCAGCGACGTCGTCGCCCATTCGCCGACGCCGTCCATGCACAGCACGACGGCCTCTTCGTAGGGCGAGGGGAAGAACGCCGAGGCGGCATGGCTCTGGTGATGCTCGCCGAACAGCAGCCGCTTGTGCCAGTCGAAGTCGGGCTGCCAGTGCTTCATCTCATCGCGCAGCAGCGTCTTCTGGAAGAGCTTCTCCTTCAGCCACAGCGGCATGGCCATGCGGAACGACTGGAAGCCGCGCGGCGCGTAGGCGAGGTAGGTCTCGAGCAGGCGCTCGAACTTCAGGAACGGCTTGTCGTAGAAGGCGACGTAGTCGACGTCGGCCAGCTTGATGCCGGCCTCGTCGAGGCAGTACTGCACGGCGTGCTGCGGGAAGCCCGAATCGTGCTTCTTGCGCGTGAAGCGCTCCTCCTGCGCGGCGCCGACGAGATGGCCGTCCTCGATCAGCGCGGCGGCGCTGTCATGATAGAACGCCGAGATGCCGAGCACGCGCATGGGGGCTGCAGCTCCTTCCTAGAACAGCGTGTAGACGAACGGCGCGATGGCCGAACCCTTGGTCAGCACGATCAGGCCGCCGAAGATCACCATCATGATCAGGATCGGCAGCAGCCAGAACTTCTTGCGCTCCCGCATGAAGGCCCAGAGTTCGACGATGATGGAGCCCATTGCCGGTCCTTTCGAGATCAGAATTGGTTCTTCATGGATTGCGGCGGCGGCCCGGGCGGGGCGCGGTCAATCCAGTAGGTCTTGGCGGCGGGATCGCGCTTGAGGCGAAGGAAGTCCTTGCCCATGGCGCGCATGACAAGGCCGATCGGCATGATGGTCACGAAGAACAGCAGCCCCAGCACAAGAGGGTTCATCACCTTGTACAGCAGGAGCCCGAACTTCAGCCACAGCCGGTTGAGAGGCGCCAGGAGGCGCGGAAAGGTCAGCGCCACCACGAGGAAGACAGCCGCCAGCGGCAGCGTGTAGTGCCACATGTAGCCGCTGCGCCACCACGAAATCGCGGCGACGATGGCGAAGAAGCTGGCAAAGACGAGACCGAAACCGCGGTCGGTCCCCGCCTTTACCTCTTCCTCGCGTGAAAAGTCTTCGTGAAGCTGGCTGGTCGCCATTTTCCCCGTGCTGCCCGCCCTTTTGGGGGCTCTTAACTCACTGATCTCAAAGGCGAAGTCAATTGGCGACCAGGGGAAGGCTATTCGGTCGCGGAGGCCGTGAAGCCGTGCGCCAGCAGGGCTTCCAGCGTGAGCCGCCACACCGAGGCGGCCCGCTCGAAGCTGAGGCCATCGCGGCGGCGCAGCACGATCCAAGCCTCGAGCGACAGGGCGGCACCAATGGCGTCCAGCAGCTCTTCCTTGGCCTGCTCGCTCAAAGCGGCGAACTCCGGGGCAAAAGCCTCCAGGGTGGCCTCGCGCAGCTGGTCCTTGGAGACCTTGGCGCGCTCGGTCAGGGCCGGATGGTTCACGAACTGGCCGGCCGCGACCCGCAGCGGCACGATCTTGTCGAACACCTGGGCCAGGTTGTCGACCACGGAGACGATGCGGGACGCCATCGGCCGGTTGCTGGGGGTCGGCGGCGGCACGACCAGGTCGTCACGCACGCTGTCCACGACAGTTACGAAAAGTGACTCAACGTCGCCGAAGTGCTGGAAAACCGACCGGACCGAGACATCGGCCCGCTTGGCTACCGCCACGACGGTGGGCGCCGTGCTGGTCTCGGAAATCATCGCCTTGGCGGCGGCAATGATCTTGCGGCGGGTTTCGGCTGCCCGCCGGTTGCGTCCATCGGACCGGCCAGTGTCACGGCCCATGTCGCCCATTCCCGCCTCGCTCGACTGTGCCACTGCGTTGCCGCGCGGCTGCACCGCTGCTTCGGTCATTTCGGTTGGTTCCCGTTTCGGAGTGATGGCGAACGGTGGTCATTGATCAGCCCGTCGCCTATGGAGGGCGTGAAATAAGGGCCGACTAGGGCAGGAACAAGGTAAACAGGGTCGCACCTCCATGAATATTAGCCATGCAAAAACCCCTCGCGCGGTGTTGTGGGATTTCGGCGGCGTCATCCTCTCGAGCCCCTTCGAGGCCTTCAATCGCTATGAGGCCGAGATCGGGCTTCCCAAAGATTTCATCCGCAGCCTCAATGCGCGCAATGGCGACACCAATGCGTGGGCAAAAATGGAACGCAGCGAGGTTTCCCTCGAAGGCTTCGTCGAACTGTTCGAGGAAGAGGCACGCCAACAGGGCCACAAACTCGACGGCTGGCGCATCCTGCAGTCGCTGAGCGGCGACATTCGGCCGCAGATGGTCGAGGCGCTGCGCCGCTGCAGCCGCGCTTTCCGCGTCGCCTGCATCACCAACAACATGAAGCACGGCGAGGGGCCCGGCATGGCGCGCAGCGCCGACAAGGCCCAGGCGGTCGCCGAGATCATGCAGCTGTTCGAGCATGTCGTGGAATCGAGCAAGCTCGGCCTGCGCAAGCCCGATCCGCGCATCTACCAGCACGCCTGCGACCTTTTGGGCGTGCAGCCGGAAGACTGCGTCTACCTCGACGATCTCGGCATCAACCTGAAGCCTGCCCGCGCGCTCGGCATGCGCACGATCAAGGTCGGCGATCCCGACGTCGCGATCGACGAATTGCAGGCGATGGTCGGCATCCCGTTGCGCGGTTGAGCGTGAAACGTCCGGCGCGTCCGATCACCGCGAAGTACCTGCAGAACGCCGCCACGTTCTATCTGGAGCGCTATCCCGCGACGGCCGAGGGCGTGCGCCGCGTGCTCGGCCGTCGCGTGCGCAGGGCGGAGATGGCCGATGCGCCGGTGATGGAGAACGTCGAGCAGGCGATCGAGGCGATCGTCGCGAAGTTCGTCGAGGCGGGCGCCATCAACGACAAGGAGTTTGCCCAGACCAAGGCGCGCTCACTGCATCGGCGCGGCACGTCGAGCCGGCTGACACGCCAGAAGCTCAAGCATGCCGGCGTCGACAGTGACACGCTCGACCGCGCGATGGCGGCGCTGGACGAGGAGCTTCACACCGATCCGGCGCAGCGTGAATGGCAGGCCGCCGTCGCCTTGGCGCGGCGGCGGCGTTTCGGACCGTTCCGGCTGGAAAAGGACCGCAAGGACAAACGGCTGCGCGACCTCGCCGCGATGGCCCGCGCCGGCTTCGCCTTCGACATTGCCAAAAAGGTGATCGATGCGAAGGACCCCGATGCACTGGACGAAGATTGAGGCTCTAGTACGCTTGCCTCCCCCGTCTTACGGGGGAGGTGGCCCGCAGGGCCGGAGGGGGAAAGCC
>LNAP01005027.1_pt1 | contig 11915 bp, 6 predicted proteins | sample 602601 | NCBI WGS metagenome assembly LNAP01 (sample SAMN02440304, study PRJNA202911) | soil metagenome | biome: Subtropical and temperate rainforests or woodlands; isolation source: soil samples (1 kg each in a 20% v/v slurry with milli Q water) were... ... | reverse complement strand
CTGCTCCGGGCGATCGAATGGTCGGCAACGACGCAAGACGCGGTCACGTCCGCCAGCGACAGCTTGACTACGGCCTTCGAGGGCGAGGCGGCGATTGCGGCCATCGGCAAGGCGCTACAAGCGCGGTGGGCGACGCTGCATGACGACATTGTCGACACGAAGCCTCGTCTCAGCCTGGTCAGCCGCCGCTTCGAGGAGGTGATCAACAAGATCGCGGTGATTTTCGAGCAGGGACCAGACGGACGCGAGCGGGGCCTCGACGCACTCAGCGATGGCCAGCAGTCGCTCTTCTACTTCGCCTTGGCCGCAGCCGTGTTCGACATGGAGCGGCAAGTGGTCGCCGGCAAGGTGGACGGCTTCCACAAGGACCAATTGCACATCCCTGCCCTCACGATCTTCGCGCTCGAAGAGCCGGAGAACCACCTCTCACCGTTCTTTCTGTCGCGCGTGGTTCGCCAGGTCCGCTCGCTCACTGCAGAGGGCCGCGCGCAAGCGGTCGTCACGAGCCATTCCCCCGCTGTGCTGAGCCGCGTCGACCCGCAGGAGGTGCGCTACTGCCGCTGCCACCCCACGACCCGGGTCTCTTCAATCAAGCCGATCAAGCTTCCGGAGGATACGACGGAGGCAGCGAAGTTTGTGCGTGGCGCCTTGCTCGCTTACCCCGAACTCTACTTCGCCCGGTTCGTACTGTTGGTCGAGGGTGACTCCGAACGGGTCGTACTGCCGCGCCTCGCCGAGGCGCTCGATCTCCTGATCGATCCAGCCTTCGTCGCGATCGTTCCACTTGGAGGGCGCCACGTTCAGCACTTTTGGCGGTTGCTCTCCGATCTCGAAATCCCCTATGCCACGCTGCTCGACCTCGATGTCGGTCGCGAGGGCGGCGGCTTCGGGCGCGTGAAGACTGCAATCGAGAACCTGATCGCAATCGGCAAGCCGAAGGCGGAACTGCTCAAAACTGGTGATGGTCATCTCACCGATGAGCAGCTCGGCGAGATGCACACCTGGACGGAGATCACGCACTTGTCTGGGTGGGCGGGTTCTCTCAAGCAACATAACGTGTTTTTTTCCGAACCCCTCGACCTCGACCTGATGATGCTGCAGGCGTTCCCCGATGCTTACGCGGCGACGATTCCGCCTGGAGGCGGCCCGCGCTCGACCCTCGATAAGGCCGCCGAGGCCGTACTTGGGACGGCCGGGCCCGGCCTCAAACACTATGTCGGCCCCTACGACAAAGGGGCGGATCTCCTGCCCGCCTATCGCTACCACTTCCTGACTCGAAGCAAGCCGGCCACGCACCTGGCTGCGCTCGCCCACATTGCGCTAAAGGATCTCAAGGCGAAAATGCCCCCAATCCTTGCCGAGGTTCTGGCGCATGTGGCTAAGTCCCTGCGGCGCGACTGATCATGACCGTGCTCGCCCGCCGCGTACGACCCGACGACTGGCGCCCTAGTGGCGTCGACGAGCTTGAGCCCAACGCGATGCTCGTTGTCCGCTCCAAAGACAATCGTTCGGTTATCGCCGGACCTGGCGCAGGCAAAACGGAACTGCTGGCGCAACGCGCCGCCTACCTTCTGCAAACGGGAGGTGCGCCAGCGCCCCAGCGCATTCTGGCGATTAGCTATAAACGCGACGCCGCCACTAACCTCGCTGCGCGAGTGCGCGCGCGCTGCCATCGAAGCCATGCCGCCCGCCTCGACTCGCTGACATTCGACGCCTTCGCCAAGGGGTTGGTTGACCGCTTCGGCCAAGCGCTTCCAGACCGTTGGCGACCGCGATCCGACTACGAAATCATGTGGACCAGCGATACGCTGTTCCGTGACTTTCTCTTACAACAGGTGGGCGCACCTCCGCCGCAGGTTGGCACAGTCACCGACCTACGGGCGATCGGTGTTAAGGCATTTGAGCGGCGACACCTTGTTGGCTCGCCCTTGCCAGCCGACGGTTGGCCCAGCCCGACGGTCGGTCAATGGGCGGCCGACCGGTTCTGGCAAGGGGCGTTGCATAGCGGCCGAAAGAGCCGGCTCTCGTTTCCGATGATCAGCCGTTTGGCCGAGTTGCTGCTCCGCCTCAATCCAATGGCCCGCGAGGCTCTGCAGCTAACCTACTCGCACCTGTTCATGGACGAGTTCCAGGATACGACCCAGGTTCAGTACGATTTGGTGAAGATGATCTTCCTCGGCTCCGACACTGTGATCACCGCCGTCGGCGACAACAAGCAACAGATCATGCGCTGGGCAATGGCGATGGATGACCCCTTCGGCGCCTTCGACGCGGACTTCTGCGCCACGCGCACGCCACTTTACAACAACTACCGCTCCTCGCCCGAACTCGTGCGGATTCAACACGTTCTGGCGAAAGCCCTCGATCAGAAGGCAGTTCAGCCCGTCTCGAAGGCCAAGGCCACGATCACCGGCGATAGCTGCGCCATCTGGGATTTCCAAACGCCCGACATCGAGGCCGCACGTCTTGCTGCCTTCATCGCCTCGGAGATGAAGGCCCACGGATTAGGCCCACGCGACTTTGTTCTGCTCGTCCGTCAACGAGCCGACCGGTACGCCACCGTGCTGGAGCCTAAGTTTCGTGCGGCAGGCATCGCGTTGCGCAACGAAGCGAGTATGGTGGGCGCCATTACGTTGCAGGAGTTGCTTCCCGACGAGGTCTCCACCCTTTTGGTTAGTGTCTTGCGCCTCGCCATGACCACGCGCGCTGGCCGGCATTGGACCGATTGCCAGGAAGCGATCGGCGCGCTGCGGGGGATCAGTCCCGACGACGACGCTGCGCAGGCACGTTTTGCTGGTGAGCTCGATCGATTCAGCATCGGGCTTCGCGAGCGCTATCCCGTCCCACCGACTATCGCGCCGGCGGCAGCGGCTCTCTCCGCCGAGATCATCGACTTTATCGGCCGGGATCGGTTGCTCGCAGCTCATCCGGCTTACGCCCAGGGCGGTTGGCTCGACAAGATTATTGAAGCCGCGACACTTCACTTGCACGCTTCAATACAATCGGCGAAGGACTGGCCTGACGCCCTTGATGCCTACGAGGGCGTCCATGCCGTACCACTGATGACGATCCATAAGAGCAAGGGGCTAGAGTATCACACCGTCGTCTTCGTAGGCCTTGATGACGACGCCTGGCGCCGCAGCTTCGAGGAAGATCGGGCGGAGGCGACGGCCGGGTTCTTCGTCGCGTTCACGCGCGCCAAGCAGCGGGTCGTCTTTACCTACTGCGCCCAGCGCGGGACGCGTCACGCGATCGCGACACTGTACCAATTGCTACTCGACGCCGGCGTCAAGATCATCGAGGTCGAATGACAAGCCGTGCCCTAGACTAGGGGACCACGGATCAAGAACTTTGAAGGATTGAGGCGACCAGCAGGAAAGGCCCATCCAAGAACCAGAATGACAGCCACGTGATCGCGAAAAAAGAGCCAGTGAAGGCTAATCCGACTAGAGGGCGTCCGCACCTACGAGGTCAGCGCTACTGTCTTCTGGCGGTTTGGAAAAGATACTCCAGCAAAGGATTCATAGTCGCCGCCGTTGCTGGTCTGCGGAGGCTTTCTACCAAAGCCCCAACGGTATTCGCCTTAACCAAAATTGTCGCAAGCTGGCCGAAAGATAGCGACGCCGCCCCAAGCGCCTGCTCCCACGGGCTCTTACTTCGCCGCCCTGCTTCCGCCATTTCGTGGCGATGGCGGTCGAGTTCCGCATTCACTTCTTGAAGGCGCTTTCGGTTTTTGTCCTTTGGGTCGAAAACTACCTTCGACCGCAACAAGGCCTCGACAAGGTTAACGAACAGAAATCGATCTTGGAGTGAGCCGTGATCTAGAAGAGTTACACTCAGCCGGGTAGTTCGACGCCCCTTTAGTTGAAGGCAGCGTCCATCATCAAAGATGATCTCCCCGCAGTCGTGCAGTAAGCGCTCATGCTGGAGGGCTTGAGCCTGAGACGCCAGAACGCCGCCTGCATAGTCCAACAGAGCCGCACCCGGTTCTGCTGCCATTGTCGCTCTTGTAAGTGCTTTGCCCTTACATTCAATCAATAGAATTTCGCTGCCGCTCTCAAGCACCACATCGCATTCACCTGAATTTACTGACTTGCCTTCGTTGTACTTTGCGCCTTCGAAAGTTGGCAACAGACCACGAAATCGCAATAGTGCGGCCACCGCTCGCTCAGTCCCCTTGCCGACCAAATCCGCCATCTCCGACGGCGACAGCGCCTCGCGATGAGCAGCCGCTAACACTTCGTAACACGCCGGGCCCACCATTGACGCCGCAGCGGCAATGAATGTGTCGTTTTTGGCGGCGAGCAATGGGCGGAACATTAGGTCGGCCGATCGCGCTTGCAGCGGCGAATTATATGCTCGGTTCGCTTGGCTTGGCTCATGCGCAAATCTCTGGAGCATTCGGTCCACCGTGGCGATCTCTAAGCCGCTCACCAACATGTCTGCTTTTGCGAGACGCGTGGGATCCGTGCGCACTTCCCGAACAAGCGCAGCACTAAACTGGACCGCGTCGCTCGCACCCCATCCAATGTGGGCCTTCAGCTTGGCATCGTGCTCCGTTCCAAAAAAGTGCTCGAGCAACAATGGTGTAATAAAGATAGGCCACTGACGCAGGCCAAAGAGGTGATCATAAAGTCCGACCTCCTCGAGAAGATTGCCCATGTGCGTTGGAGATTGGTTTATCATCCAAAACTGGTTATATGGCTCGACATCAAGAATGCCGACCAAATCACGCGACAGCGCAACCGCTTCGTTCCAGTCGGCGTCAGGATTGCTTGACTGTTCATCATGATCTCCGGCTCTGGCAGCCAGATTGAATAGGAAGCCGAACGGAATGCTCGGCTTCCTTTCTTCATAGGCATAGTGCCGACCGAATAGATACTGATCGAACTCGTACCTCTCAGCCCGCCGGGCCATAGAGCACAACGCTGTCAAGACGCCATAGAGGCCCAGCCGCTCAAGCCGGTCGGAGATTGCCTTAGTGACGTCCTTTATGGCCGGAGACGCGACGTCTATCATCGTTCCCGACATTTGGAGATTGTAGCCGCCTATTACGAGACGCTTCGCTGCCTCCGCGACGGCAACGTGTCTTTGGTCTGGTTGCCAATAGCTGCCCAAGACAATTAGCGCACGGCCGATAGTAGCGGCTCTGACCCACACTGGGTCACTCGGCGGCTTCAACTCGCTGCCGGCCTGAAGGCACGCAGCAATCACTGAGATTACATCTGCCCTACCGGCCTTGCTGCCATTCAAAGCGTCCTGCAGGTGAAAGCCTCCGGCTACTTTCCGCAAGTGGTGCGTGTCGAAACCGGTTCTTTGTGTCACACAGATCAGCCTACGCAAGGCATCGCATAGCACCTCACTAAAGATACCGACCTGAGGCTTCTCGAACTCACGTTCAACATCTTGCACGGAGTTAAGCACAACTGTCCGACGAGACTCCTCAATGGCCTGTTGAAACGCCGCTAAGGTGTCCACAGGTCGTGCTCCGCCGACGTTGTTCACTCCCACTCAATAGTCCCTGGTGGCTTCGACGTGATGTCGTACGTCACCCGGTTGATCCCCCGCACCTCGTTGATGATGCGGTTGGCGATGCGGCCCAGAAACGCATGATCGAACGGGTAGTAGTCGGCGGTCATGCCGTCGGTCGAGGTAACGGCGCGTAGCACGCAGGCCTGGTCGTAGGTGCGCCCGTCGCCCATCACGCCCACGGTGCGCACCGGCAGCAGCACGGCGAAGGCCTGCCAGATCTCGTCGTACAGGCCGGCCTTGCGGATCTCGTCGAGATAGACGGCGTCGATCTGGCGCAGGAGGTCGAGCTTCTCCTTGGTGATGCTGCCGGGGATGCGGATGGCGAGCCCCGGCCCCGGGAACGGATGGCGGTTCACCAGGTCGGCCGGCAGGCCGAGCTCGCGGCCGAGGTCGCGCACCTCGTCCTTGAAGAGCTCACGCAGGGGCTCGACCAGCTTCATGTTCATGCGCGCCGGCAGGCCGCCGACATTGTGATGGCTCTTGATGGTGACCGAGGGGCCGCCGGTGAAGGAGACCGATTCGATCACGTCGGGATAGAGCGTGCCCTGGGCCAGGAACTGCGCGCCGCCGATCTTCTTCGCTTCCGCCTCGAACACGTCGATGAAGAGGGCGCCGATCGTCTTGCGCTTGGTCTCGGGATCGCTCACGCCGTCGAGCGCCTTCAGGAACAGCTCGGAGGCGTCGGCGTGGACCAGCGGGATGTTGTAGTGGTCGCGGAACAGGCGCACCACCTGCTCGCCCTCGTCGAGCCGCAGCAGGCCGTGGTCGACGAACACGCACTGCAGCTGGTCGCCCAGCGCCTCGTGCAGCAGCACGGCCACCACCGAGGAGTCGACGCCGCCCGACAGGCCGCAGATCACCTTGCCCTTGCCGACCTGGGCGCGGACCTGGGCGATGGCGCGGTCCTTGAAGGCGGCCATCGTCCAGTCGCCCTTGAAGCCCGCGATGTTGAGGGCGAAGTTGCGCAAAAGCTTGGCGCCGTCGGGCGTGTGCATGACCTCGGGATGGAACTGCACGGCGTAGAACCGGCGCGCCTCGTCGGAGATGGCGGCGAACGGCGCGTTCTCCGAGGTGGCGATGACGCTGAAGCCCGGCGGCAGCCTGGTGACGCGATCGCCGTGGCTCATCCAGACCTGCTTCCTGTCGCCCGGCTGCCACACGCCGTCGAACAGGGCCGAGGGCTTCTTGACCTCGAGCTCGGCGCGGCCGAACTCGCGGTGATGGCCGGATTCGACGGTGCCGCCGAGCTGCTGGGCCATGGTCTGCTCGCCGTAGCAGATGCCCAGCACCGGCACGTTGGCGGCGAAGATGGCGGGGTCGGCTGACGGTGCCTGGCCCTCGATCACCGAGGCCGGGCCGCCCGAGAGCACGATGGCCTTGGGGTCGAACTGCTTCAGCTTGGCTTGGTCGACCGACTGGAAGGGGTGGATTTCGCAGTAGACCCCGGCTTCGCGCAGGCGGCGGGCGATCAGCTGGGTGACCTGGGAACCAAAATCGACGATCAGCAAACGGTCGGCCATGGGGGGATATACGGAACAGGGCGGCGGGGTTCAACGGGGGAATCTTTGTTGGGATCTTTGCTGGGAGCGCGCCACTGGAGGCGGGAGTAATCTCCGCCGTAGTGGCGCTCTTCCTCTTCAGCGATGCTGGGGAGGTGGCCCGAAGGGCCGGAGGGGTCATGAGCATCGGCATGGACGCCCATGACCCCTCCGACGCCGTATGACGGCGCCACCTCCCCAAGCGAAGCTTGGGGAGGTGTCGCCGTCTTACGGTGACGGAGGGGTCATGAGCAACAACGGTACTGCAGCTCATGACCCCTCCGTCCGCTGCGCGGACACCTCCCCACGCGGAGCGTGGGGAGGAAGAAAGAAGCGCCACGGAGTGGCGCGCTCCCAGCAATGAGTCATGATCAGAACAGGAAATACCGCTGCGCCATCGGCAGCACCGTTGCCGGCTCGCAGGTCAGAAGCTCGCCGTTGGCGCGGACCTCGTAGGTTTCGGGATCGACCTCGATCTCGGGACAGAGCGCGTTGTGGACCATGTCCTTCTTGCCGATCTTGCGCGTGCCCTTCACCGCCAGCATCGGCCGGCTGAGCCCCCACTTCTTGGCGACGCCCTTGGTGATGGCCGCCTGCGACACGAACAGCGCCGGGCTCGCCACGAGGCTCTTGCCGAAGGCGCCGAACATCGGCCGGTAGTGCACGGGCTGCGGCGTCGGGATCGAGGCGTTGGGATCGCCCATCGGAGCGGCCACGATCGTGCCGCCGATCAGCACGCAGTCGGGCTTGGCGCCGAAGAAGGCCGGCGACCAGATCACCAGGTCGGCGCGCTTGCCGACCTCGATCGAGCCGACATGGCGCGAGATGCCGTGGGTGATGGCGGGATTGATCGTGTACTTGGCGACGTAGCGCTTGACCCGCACGTTGTCGTTGTCGCCGGCCTCTTCCTTCAGCCGGCCGCGCTGCTTCTTCATCTTGTCGGCGGTCTGCCACGTGCGGATCACGACCTCGCCGACCCGGCCCATCGCCTGGCTGTCGGACGACATCATCGAGAACGCGCCCATGTCGTGCAGGATGTCCTCGGCCGCGATCGTCTCCTTGCGGATGCGGCTCTCGGCGAAGGCCACGTCCTCGGGGATCGCCTGGTCGAGGTGATGGCAGACCATCAGCATGTCGAGATGCTCGTCCACGGTGTTCACCGTGTAGGGCATCGTCGGATTGGTCGACGACGGCATCACGTTCTTCTCGCCGCAGAGGCGAATGATGTCGGGCGCATGCCCGCCGCCCGCGCCCTCGGTGTGGAAGGTGGCGATGGCGCGGCCCTTGAAGGCCGCCCGCGTGGTCTCGACGAAGCCCGATTCGTTCAGCGTGTCGGTGTGGATCGCCACCTGCACGTCCATGCGATCGGCCACCGTCAGGCAATTGTCGATGGCGGCGGGCGTGGTGCCCCAGTCCTCGTGCAGCTTCAGCCCGCAGGCGCCGGCCTCGACCTGCTCCTTGATGCCGGCGGGCTTGCTGGTATTGCCCTTGCCGAAGAAACCGAGATTCATCGGGAAGCCCTCGGCCGCCTGCAGCATGCGGCCGATGTGCCAGGGGCCGGGCGTGATGGTCGTGGCGAAGGTGCCGTGCGCGGGGCCGGTGCCGCCGCCCATCATGGTGGTGACGCCGCTGTATAGCGCATCGTCGATCTGCTGCGGACAGATGAAATGGATGTGGCAGTCGATGCCGCCCGCGGTGACGATCTTGCCCTCGCCCGCGATCGCCTCGGTGCCGGGGCCGATGATGATGTTGGCCTTGGACTGGATGTCGGGGTTGCCGGCCTTGCCGATGCCGACGATGCGGCCGTCCTTCAGGCCGATGTCGGCCTTCACGATGCCCCAGTGGTCGACGATCAGCGCATTGGTGATCACGGTGTCGACCGCGCCCTGCGCCCGCGTGCGCTGGCTCTGGCCCATGCCGTCGCGGATCACCTTGCCGCCGCCGAACTTCACCTCCTCGCCGTAGGTCGTGTGGTCGCGCTCGACCTCGATGAAGAGGTCGGTGTCGGCCAGCCGCACCTTGTCGCCCGTCGTCGGCCCGAACATGTGGACATAGGCCGAGCGGCTGATGCGCGTCGGGCCCTCGTTCGACGGGCCGACCTTGGCGATCGGCCCGAGCTTGCCCGAGACCTTGGCCTGGAAGCCGTGGCTCTCGCGGCCGCCCATGTAGGGCGTGAGCCGCACGGTGCGCGACTGGCCGGGCTCGAAGCGCACGGCGGTGCCGGCGGCGATGTCGAGCCGCATGCCCTTGCTGCGCTTGCGGTCGAACCTGAGCGCCTCGTTGGTCTCGAAGAAATGGTAGTGGCTGCCGACCTGGATCGGCCTGTCGCCGGTGTTGGCGACCTCGATGGTGATGGGATTGCGGCCCTTGTTGAGCTCGATCTCGCCGGGGGCGGCCTTGATTTCACCTGGGATCATCGGTCGGTTTCCTTGCGACTTCCCTCCTCAACGCAGTTGGGGAGGTGCCCCGAAGGGGCGGAGGGGTCATGAGCAACCACACTGATGCTCATGACCCCTCCGCCCGCTAACGCGCCTTCACAGGCGCGCCAGCGGGCACCTCCCCGCGCTTCGCGCAGGGAGGGGACCTCCGCTTCAAGGAGTACCGCCCGTGCCCGATACCGCGCTGGTCAATTCAGACCTGCAATCCGCCCTCGACGAGGCGCGGCAGGCCTATACCGCCCGCAACCCCAAGAGCCTCACGCGCCACCACGAAGCGTGCGAGGCGATGCCCGGCGGCAACACCCGCACCACGCTGCACAATTCGCCGTTCCCGCTCACCGTAGTGCGCGGCGAGGGTTGCCGTCTGTGGGACGCCGACGGCCACGAATACATCGACGTGCTGGGCGAATACACCGCCGGCATCTACGGCCACTCCCATCCGGTGATCCGCGCCGCCATCGATCGCGCGCTGAACCACGGCTGGAACTACGGCGGCCGCAACGCCAACGAGGCCAAGCTCGCCAAGCTGGTGGCCGACCGCATGCCGTCGATCGACCTGGTGCGCTTCACCAACTCGGGCACCGAGGGCAATGTGATGGCGCTGGCCGGCGCGCGCGTCTATGCCCAGCGCAAGGGGCGGACCAAGGCCACCAAGGTCATGGTGTTCCACGGCGGCTATCACGGCGGCGTGCTCTATTTCGTGAGCGGCGGCAGCCCGGTGAACATCCCCTACGACTACATCGTGGCGCCCTACAACGACATCGATGGCACGCGCGCGCTTTTTTCCAAGCACGGCGGCGAGATCTTCGCCGTCCTGATGGAGCCCATGCAGGGCAGCCACGGTTGCCTGCCGGGCGACCTCGACTTCCTCAAGATGGTGCGCGAGGAAACCAGGTCGCACGGCATCACCCTGATCTTCGACGAGGTCATGACCTCGCGCCTGTCCCCCGGCGGCCTGCAGGAGAAGACCGGGGTGATCCCCGACATGACGACGCTCGGCAAGTACATCGGCGGCGGCATGTCGTTCGGCGCCTTCGGCGGGCGGCGCGACATCATGGAGCTGTTCGATCCCACCAAGCCTGACCACCTGCCGCACGCCGGCACCTTCAACAACAACGCGCTCACCATGGCGGCGGGCGCGGCGGGCTACGGCGAGGTCTACACGCCGGCGGCGGCCAAGGAGTTGAACGAGCGCGGCGAGAAGATCCGCCAGCGGCTCAACGCCATCTGCCAGCGCGAGAAGGTGGCTTTCCAGTTTTCCGGCATCGGCTCGATGATGACGGCGCACGCCACGTCGCGGCCGATCAAGACGGCGGCCGACATCGCCTCGGGCAGCCAGGACGCCAAGGAGCTGTTCTTCTTCGACATGATGGCCGCCGGCATCTGGATTGCCCGCCGCGGCTTCGTGGCGCTCAACATCATGATCGGCGATTCGGAAGGTGACCGGTTTGTGGCGGCGGTCGAGGAATTCGTCACCGCGAGAAAGGCTCTTTTGCAGCCCAAATAACTACCTACATAGGCGCGCATGAACGACGCTTCGCACCCCTCCAAGCCTGCCTTCCCGCAGCCGGTCTCCGGCACGGTGGTGCCGCGCTTCGGCGACGTCGCTACCTTCATGCGCCTGCCATTGTTCCGCGATCCCGCCGACGTCGAGATCGGCATGGTCGGCGTGCCGTGGGATGGCGGCACGACCAACCGCCCGGGCGCCCGCCACGGTCCGCGCCAGATGCGCGACCTGTCGACCATGATGCGCCGCGTGCACCACGTCACCGGCGTGGCGCCTTATGAGCTGGCCAAGTGCGGCGACCTCGGCGACGCGCCGGTCAACCCGGCCAGCCTCGACGATTCGCTGGAGCGCATCGAGGCTTTCTTCGCCAAGCTGCACTCGGTCGGCGCCGTGCCCCTGTCGGCCGGCGGCGACCACCTGATCACGCTCCCCATCATGCGTGGTATCCGCAAAGGCCTGCCGCCGCTCGGCATGGTTCATTTCGACGCCCACAGCGACACCTGGGACACCTACTTCGGCGGCTACAAGTACACCCACGGCACGCCGTTCCGCCGCGCCGTCGAGGAGGGCCTGCTCGATCCCAAGCGCGTGGTCCAGATCGGCATCCGCGGCTCGCTCTACAAGCGCGACGACAACATGTGGGCGGTCGAGCAGGGCATGCGGGTGATCACCATCGAGGAGTATTTCGACCTCGGCGTGGAGAAGGTGATCGCCGAGCCCCGCCGCGTGGTGGGCGACGGCCCGACCTATGTCAGCTTCGACGTCGACGGCCTCGATCCGGCCTATGCGCCGGGCACCGGCACGCCCGAGATCGGCGGCTACACCGACAGCACCGGCAGCCGGCAGCACAACATGGACCTGTCCCAGCGTCGGGCCCAGAGCGTGGCGACTTACCTGACG
>LNAP01005026.1_pt1 | contig 11916 bp, 12 predicted proteins | sample 602601 | NCBI WGS metagenome assembly LNAP01 (sample SAMN02440304, study PRJNA202911) | soil metagenome | biome: Subtropical and temperate rainforests or woodlands; isolation source: soil samples (1 kg each in a 20% v/v slurry with milli Q water) were... ... | reverse complement strand
CGGCCGCGCCTGTCTGGGTAGGGAACGAGTGGTGGAACAATCGGTTCCGTCGGGCGTTAACCTGCGGAACAGAAACCCATGCGACTTTCAGGTCGCACTGCCGAAAAAATATTGATTTCTTGGTCTGATGCATCTTGGGGTCACGTTTACCCTCTTGAGCTTATCGAATCGAGAAGCCACTGCCCGGTAGTGCTTCAATCGGGCGATGCGTTCTCGACCAGGTGTCGATTTCGATAAAAACCTCTATCCAGATCCTCGTTGCCTTTCACGGAGTTACGTTTTCTCGGAATCACGACCCTGGCACCTTGCTGCTCAATCTGTGTTCGTATCTTCTCGCTGTCATAGGCATTGTCCGCGACGATGGTTTCAGCTGTGGGGAGCGTGGCAATCAGGCTGGGGGCTTGAGTGCAGTCGTTAACGTGCCCTCCCGTGATTTCGAACTCGATGGGGAGGCCGCACGCATCCACTGCCAGTTGGATCTTGCTGGTGTTGCCTGCCCAGTTTTTTCCAATCGCCTCGTCGTTTGCGCTGGCAGCACCGGCACTGTGCTGATGAGCCTTGGCATAGCTGCCATCAATGAAAATCCACTCCATGTCAGGCTCCGCCACAAGCACCTTGAAGACCTTGATCCACTTGCCTGCGGCTGACCACGAATTGAAGCGTTTGTAGACCTTGTTTCACTTTCCAAAGGCTTTGGGTAAGTCTCTCCAGGGCCATCCCGTACGCATGCGATACAGCATGCCTTCCACGGTCATTCGTAAATCACGCTTGTTGTAGATGGCGTTGTGAAGCAACATTTCTCGTAGCTTCGACCAACGCTCATCACTGAGCAATAATCGAAGCATTGCAAGCTCGTGTCGATGTTGGGTGAGATCTTAAAAAATACGAGTTTGCTCTTATATATCAGGGGCTTAAATCGAAACGGCAACAGGCCCCAGGATATTCCCAAAAAACGGATATCGATAATTAAATAACGGATATCCCCCCGTACCTCCATGTCGTAGCCTTAACAACAAGTACCAGCGGAGAGTGAAGGCACCTACCCAGCGCGAAGTGTCCGCATAGATTGAGGCACGCTACTCGCGGCAAGCTCTTGAGCGCCTTTAGAGTGAGTTTCCGTGGCTTCACTCACTCATACGACCTGACCAAGAGCCGCGACAGTAAGTCAGGCCCAGTAACAAGGGAGGGTGGAATCGGTGTAATGCGTCAGCGCGACATGCAGTTTCACCTATTTCAGGTGCATGTTGGGCTATAGATTTCAGAAATTCGTAAATTGGCTTTTTACGGTAATGCGCCAGCATCATGGGTATTGGTTTTCGGCGCGGAAAGATAAAAAATTGGTTATCTTGGCTCTAGCTAGAGCATCATGAAGGAGACTTAGGTCATGAGTTCAACAATAAAAATAGAAGCGCAGGAAGTCCCTTTGAAATGGGTGAGAAACTGGTCTCCCGATGAGGTTCGTGCACTCGTTGATCAGGAAAATGGGTTGCTTGATCCCCGTATCTACTCCGATCAGGAACTGTACGAGATTGAGCTTGAGCGGGTTTTTGCCCGATCCTGGTTGCTGCTAGGGCACGAGGGGCACATTCCCAAAGCCGGGGACTACCTGACCACCTACATGGGTGAAGACCCCGTCATCGTAGTGCGGCAGAAAGACCGCAGCATCAAGGTGTTCCTCAACCAATGTCGGCACCGTGGAATGCGCCTTGAACGCTCGGATTTTGGCAATGCCAAGTCATTCACCTGCACCTATCACGGCTGGGCCTACGACACCGCCGGTAATCTGGTGAATGTGCCCTATGAGAAAGAGGCTTTTTGTGACAAAAAGGAGGGAGACTGTGGCTTCGACAAGGCCGACTGGGGGCCGTTGCAGGCTCGTGTGGACACCTACAAAGGGCTGATTTTTGCCAATTGGGATGCCGAAGCGCCTGATCTTTTGACCTATCTAAGCGATGCGACTCCATACATGGATGTGATGCTCGATCGCACCGAGGCGGGTACCCAAGTCATCATTGGCATGCAAAAGGCAGTGATTCCCTGCAACTGGAAATTTGCCGCCGAGCAGTTCTGTAGCGATATGTACCACGCTGGCACGGTAGCGCATCTGGCTGGTGTTGTGTCCAGTCTGCCGCCTGAGATGGACCTGTCTCAAGTGGAGTTGCCGACATCCGGAAATCAGTTCCGGGCCAAGTGGGGCGGCCACGGGACAGGCTGGTTCAATGATGACTTCTCACTTCTGCGAGCCATTGCGGGTCCCAAGATTGTCGACTACTGGACCAAGGGCCCTAACGCCGAGCGTGCACAAGAACGTTTAGGGGATAAGCTCCCGGCGAATCGTATGGTTCTGCAACATATGACCATTTTTCCGACCTGCTCATTTCTGCCGGGAATCAATACGATCCGTACTTGGCACCCGCGCGGCCCTAATGAGGTCGAAGTCTGGTCTTTCATCTTAGTGGATGCTGATGCACCTGAAGAAATTAAGGAAGAATATCGCCGGAAGAACATCTTTACCTTCAATCAAGGGGGAACCTACGAGCAGGATGACGGCGAAAACTGGGTTGAGGTTCAGCGAGGGTTGCGCGGTCATATGGCTAGAAGTCGACCTTTTTGTGCTCAGATGGGGGTCGGTGTGCCGAACAAAAACAACCCGGACTTTCCTGGCAAGACCAGCTACGTTTATAGCGAGGAAGCCGCACGTGGGTTCTACCATCACTGGAGTCGCATGATGTCCGAGCCAAGCTGGGACACGCTGAAACCTTGAGCGGGTTAAGTGATCGAAGAAAAGCAATAGTGTTTCTATCGTGCTACCAATTTGTTAGGTAAGGATTTTAGCCGGACTCATGGTTGCTGTAAGTTCATGAAAGCTTTTTATTCAGGTTCATGCAAGTCGTACTACTTTTAGTTGGGTGATAATATTATTAAGGTTTTTAGTTTTATGTGTGAGCGGATAACTTCAGTCGCCCAATATATGCATATAGGATATTAACTATGCCATCCACTGATTTGACCCAGGCCTTTGAATGGCCAGAGAAAGCCGTTAGTCTTGAATTGCAAAACTCAGTTGAACAGTTCTACTACCGCGAAGCGCAGTTGCTTGATCATCAACGATATGAGACTTGGCTGACTTTGCTGGCCGAAGACATTCAATACTGGATGCCGATCCGTACTAGCCATACCTCCCGAAACAAGGCGTTGGAGTACGTGCGCGCGGGTGGCAATGCCCATTTTGACGATACATATGAGAGTATGCGCGCGCGTATTCGTGGAAGAGTTTCGGGGTTGAACTGGACGGAAGATCCGCCATCGCGCAGTCGGCACATTGTTAGTAACGTGATCGTTCGCGAAACTGAGGATCCCGATACGGTGGAAGTTGGTTCTTCATTCCTTTGTTATCGCAACCGAATGGAGCGAATGACGGACATCTATGTTGGCGAGCGTCGGGACGTACTGCGCCGTGTAAGCGACGGCCTGGGGTTCAAGATTGCCAAGCGGACGATCCTGCTTGATCAGAGCACGATAACAGCTAACAATCTCAGCTTGTTTTTCTAAAGAAAGAGCGTTGGCCACTCACCATTAATCGCACCTATAGGGCTTTGTTAGTGGGGTGCGATTAAAAGAGACGGCTATGAGGAAAGTACGCACTTTTTATCGGCATAAGCGCTTGCTGTGCGTCCACATTAAAATACTGATGCGATTTTGGCATGCATCAGTTGTTTGATGTGCTGGTTTGGTATTTCGCTTAATCAGGAATTAAAATTAATTATAAGAGTGAGTAAATAGTATGGCGTTTTCCAGAGTTTGTGACTTATCGGATGTTCCCATTGGTGACGCTTTTAAGGTTGGAGGTGGCGGCGAAGCCGTCGCAATTTTCAACGTCGATGGAGATTTGTTCGCAACACAGGACCATTGTACCCATGGCGACTGGTCGCTGTCCGAAGGCGGCTATCTAGACGGTGACGTTGTCGAATGCTCGCTGCACATGGGCAAGTTTTGTGTTCGCACGGGCAAGGTCAAAGCAGCACCGCCTTGTGAGCCACTGAAAATATTTCCGATTCGAATCGATGGTAACGATGTGTATGTCGATTTGGATGCTGGGTATCTAACGCCATGATTAAAGCCATAGTAATTATTGGCGCGGGCTTGGCTGGCGCAACGGCCGCGCGCTCCCTTCGCGCCCAAGGATATCAGGGCAAGATCCATATGGTCGGGGAGGAGGCTTGTGTGGCTTACGATCGCCCCTCCCTATCCAAGGACGTATTGGCTGGCAAGCTGGTCGAGCCCCCTTTGATCATGGACCCCTTTTGGTATGCATCGGCCGATATCGATCTCCATCTTGGGGTGCGCGTGACCGGCATTGATGTGGTCAGCCGCCAGGTACTTTTCGAATCCGGTGATATTTTGGCCTACGACCGATTGCTGCTGGCTACCGGCGCGCGCGCGCGGCGCATGGCGATCATGGGATGCGAATTGGCCGGCATCCACACCTTGCGTGACAGCGCCGACAGTTTAGCGCTGCGGCATGTGCTTGAGCCGGGTAAGTCGCTGGTCATTGTCGGCGGTGGCCTGATCGGTTGCGAGGTGGCGACCACCGCCAGCAAGGCCGGTATCAAGGTAACAATTCTGGAGGCTGGCGACGAACTGCTACTGCGTGTGCTGGGCCACAAAATTGGGGCCTGGTGCCGAACCGAGATTGAGCTCATGGGCGTCCGGGTTGAGCTGAACGCACAGGCATCGCACTTCGAGGGCAAGGGACACGTGCGTGCCGTCGTTTGCGCTGATGGGCGCCGGGTGGCTGCTGACGTAGTGCTCATCAGCATCGGTGGAGAACCAGCCGACGAGCTAGCCCGGGCGGCCGGCATAGCATGTGAACGCGGCGTGCTGGTTGATGCCACGGGTGCAAGTTCGTGCCCGGAGGTGTTTGCCGTCGGTGACGTAGCAGCCTGGCCTTTGAGGGCTGGCGGACGGCGCTCGCTGGAGACCTACATGAACAGCCAAATGCAGGCTGAAACCGCCGCTGCGGCCATGCTAGGCATGCCTGTCCCGGCCCCTCAGGTGCCAACCTCTTGGACTGAGATTGCGGGGCATCGAATGCAGATGATTGGCGACTTCGGAGGTCCTGGAGAAATCGTCTTGCGCGGTGACGTACAAAATGGTCAACCGTTGGTGCTGTTCAGGCTCCTTGATGGCCGTATTGAAGCAGCAACGGCGATCAATGCTGCGAAAGAATTTTCCATTGCGACCCGATTGGTGGTTGGTCGGGTTCCTGTTTCGGCTAAACAGCTTCAGGACGCTAGCGTGAACCTGCGGGAATTGCTGAAAGCTAAAGCGCAGTTATGCACATGACCGGCGATTTCCTTTAATCATTATAAGCGGAGCTCAAGACATGAGATTGACAGGTGAAGTGATATTGATAACGGGTGGTGCGGCTGGACTTGGGCGCGCTCTTGTGGATCGGTTCGTGGCCGAAGGTGCCAAGGTGGCTGTGCTCGACTAAAGCGCAGAACGCCTGCAACAGCTGGAATCGGATCATGGCGAAGAAGTGGTATGCATCGTCGGCGATGTGCGCTCTCTGGAAGACCAGAAGCGGGCTGCCAGCTGCTGTGTTGCTAAGTTCGGGAAGATCGACACTTTAATCCCCAACGCCGGTATCTGGGATTACAACACGTCATTAGTCGATCTGCCTGAAGATAGTATCGATGCTGCATTTGATGAAGTGTTTCAGATCAATGTCAAGGGTTATATCCACGCCGTCAAGGCCTGCCTGCCGGCTTTGGTCGCAAGTCGTGGCAGCGTGATCTGCACGATCTCGAATGCAGGTTTCTACCCCAATGGCGGAGGTCCTCTTTACACGGCGACCAAGCATGCGGTCGTGGGCTTGGTGCGCGAGCTGGCATTCGAGCTGGCACCGTATGTGCGGGTCAATGGCGTGGGGGTGGGCGGTATGAGCACGGATTTGAGAGGACCTAGCTCGCTGGGGATGAGCGAGCAATCGATATCGAGCGTGCCATTGGCTGAGTTGCTGCAGGACGTACTGCCGATTGGCCGTATGCCTGACGCTGAAGAATATACAGGCGCCTATGTGTTTTTCGCTACGCGTTGCGACTCGGTACCGGCCACCGGGGCCTTGCTGAATTACGACGGTGGCATGGGCGTTCGCGGAATTTTTTCCGCGGTAGGTGGTAAAGATCTTCTCGAAAAACTGAACATCAATTAAGGAGATGACAATGTGCATCAAAAGCCTAGGTTACATGGGTTTCTCTGTAAGTGATGTGCCGGCATGGCGTTCTTTCCTCTCCGAAAAAGTGGGGTTGATGGAGGTCATCGGCTCCGATGACAGTGCTCAGTACCGCATGGATTCACGCAGTTGGCGGATTGGCGTGCAAAAGGGAGAGGCTGATGATATAGCGTTCGCCGGTTATGAAGTGGCCAATCCGCTGGCGTTGCAGCAGATGACGGCGCGGTTACGGCAGGCTGGTGTCCAGGTGAAGACCGGCGACACTGAGCTGGCAGAGAAACGTGACGTGATGGAACTGATCTCTTTTGAAGATCCATTTGGAATGCCGCTGGAAATCTACTATGGGGCTACCGATTATTTCGAGCGGCCTCTCGTTTCTGGTACAGGTATCACGGGATTCCTGACTGGCGCACACGGTGCAGGGCATTATCTTTACGCGGTACCGAATATTGAAGAGGCATTAGCTTTTTATACAGGAGTGCTGGGCTTCCAGATGTCCGACGTCATTGATATCGCGATGGGCCCGGATTTTACTGCGCGAGGATACTTCTTACATTGCAACGGACGCCATCACACAATAGCGATCGCAGAGGCTCCCTTACCAAAGCGCATTCACCATTTTTTGCTGCAGGCTTTGACGCTTGATGATGTAGGGCATGCATATGACCGTCTTGATGGAATAGGTGGTAAAACCACCGACTCCAATCTTGGGGATAGCACTTCTAGCTGCATTACGGCGACGATCGGACGCCACGTTAACGATCACATGGTTTCCTTCTATGCCCAGACGCCATCCGGCTTTGAACTTGAGTTTGGCTGGGGGGCGCGAGATGTCGATGATCAGTCTTGGGTGATGACGCGGCATAAGCGGATCGCTATGTGGGGTCACAAGCCCGTGCGCAGCAAGTCTCAGAAATCCTGAAAAATGCCACTTGTCCAAAATGAGACTCTATTGTAGCCCTGCGCTTGCTTTTTTATTATACCGCAGGAGTTGGATTTGGGTTTCGATCTTATCAAGTTCGATCAGGCTAGAAAGAAGGCTGAGTCAGCTATGGCGTTCGGGGGGGGGCGCTCGGTGAAGTTTTGGATGACGACTTGAGTATGTTGCCCTCCAAAAAGAAATAAAGAACTACTTATTAATCAATGGAAGCCACGGCCGATATGTTACCTGAACTCATCCAAACTCTCGGCGACGAGCTCTACTCTGCCCTGTGCACACGCACAATGGTAGAGCCGCTGACTAGCCGTTACCCCGATATCACTATCGAAAATGCATACCACATCCAGCTGCGTATGATTTCTCGCCGCCTACAGGCCGGCGAACGCATCGTCGGCAAGAAAATCGGTGTCACCAGTGCCGCAGTGATGAACATGCTAGGCGTGCGCCAACCCGACTTTGGTTACATGCTCGATGGCATGATCCACGACGACGGCGCAGATATTGACATTGCTATGCTTATCCAGCCAAAGGCTGAAGGCGAAATCGCCTTCGTGCTTAAGAAAGACTTGATGGGGCCGGGGGTCAGTGCTGCCGACGTATTGGCTGCCACCGAAGGCGTTATGGCCTGCTTCGAGATCGTCGACTCACGCATCACCGATTGGAGAATCAAAATCCAGGACACCATCGCCGACAACGCATCCTGCGGGATCTTCGTGCTCGGTGACCGCATGGTCGATCTGCGCGGGCTCGACCTGCGGACTTGCGGCATGGTTTTGGAAAAAAATGGCGAAACAGTTGCCACCGGAGCAGGCGCCGCAACTATGAACTCACCTGTCAACGCAGTAGTTTGGCTCGCAAACACACTGGGCAAGCTGGGCATTTCGCTGAAAGCCGGCGAAGTGATCCTGTCCGGGGCTCTCGGTGCAATGGTGCCGGTCAAGGCCGGCGACAACTTGCATGTCGCGATAGGTGGCATCGGTTGCTGTTCAGTTCGTTTTCATTAAAAAAGAGAGGATGTCAGATGATGAAAATTAAATGCGCACTCATCGGCCCGGGGAACATTGGAACCGACTTGCTTTATAAGTTGCAGCGCAGCACGGTGCTGGAGCCTGTTTGGATGGTCGGTATCGACCCTACTTCCGAAGGCTTGCAGCGCGCTGCCGCCATGGGATTGAAAACTACCTCCGATGGGGTTGATGGTCTTTTGCCGCATGTCGCAGCAGATGGGATACAAATTGCCTTCGATGCCACCTCGGCTTATGTACATGCAGAAAATTCACGCAAGCTTAATGAGCTGGGCGTGATGATGATCGATTTGACCCCAGCGGCTATCGGCCCTTTTTGTGTGCCGCCGGTGAATCTGCTCAAGCATGTCGGTCGGCGTGAATTGAATGTCAACATGGTGACCTGCGGCGGCCAGGCCACTATCCCGATGGTCGCTGCCGTGTCGCGTGTACAGCCGGTAGCTTACGGCGAGATCGTAGCTACCACGGCATCCAAATCGATAGGCCCCGGAACCCGCTCCAATATTGATGAGTTTACCCGCACCACATCCCGTGCAGTTGAAATCGTCGGCGGAGCCAAAAAGGGCAAGGCTATCATCATCATTAACCCGGCCGAGCCGCCAATGATGATGCGCGATACCGTTCATTGCCTGACCGAAACCGAACCTGATCGAGAAAAAATCACTGCGTCGGTGCATGCAATGATTAAGGAAGTCCAGAAATACGTGCCCGGTTACAAGCTGGTCAACGGTCCGGTATTTGACGGCAATCGCATCTCGCTGTTCCTGGAAGTTGAAGGTCTGGGTGATTACCTGCCCAAATATGCTGGTAACCTTGACATCATGACTGCCGCCGCTGTCCGCACTGCGGAGATGTTCGCCGAGGAAGTTCTCAGCGGAAAACTTACACTTGATCCGACGAAAAAGAAGCAAAAATAACTGCTCCGTGAGGAATAAACATGGCACTCAAAGGCAAAAAAATCACCGTTCATGACATGACACTGCGTGACGGCATGCACCCGAAGCGGCACCAAATGACGCTGGAGCAAATGACCAGCATCGCACAGGGCCTGGACGCTGCTGGCGTGCCGCTGATTGAGGTCACACATGGCGACGGTTTGGGCGGCTCGTCAATCAACTATGGCTTTCCCGCCCATACCGACGAGGAGTATCTGTCGTCGGTCATCCCACTGATGAAGAAAGCCAAAGTGTCTGCGCTGCTACTGCCCGGTATTGGCACCGTAGATGATCTGAAGATGGCATATGAATTGGGTGTAAGTACTATTCGTGTGGCTACCCATTGCAGCGAGGCCGATGTCTCGCAGCAGCATATTCAATATGCTCGCAAGATAGGAATGGATACGGTCGGCTTTCTGATGATGGCGCACATGGCATCGCCCGAGCAACTGCTGGAACAAGCACGGCGTATGGAAAGCTATGGTGCCAACTGCATCTATTGCACCGACTCGGCTGGCTACATGCTGCCGGAAGATGTTAAAGCACGCATAGGGCTACTGCGCGAGAAACTCAATTCTGAAACTGAACTCGGTTTTCACGGCCATCACAATCTGGCGATGGGCGTGGCTAACTCGTTGGTGGCGGTAGAGTACGGGGCTAACAGGATCGACGCCGCAGCGGCTGGACTTGGTGCCGGTGCAGGCAATACGCCGATGGAGGTTTTCATCGCAGTCTGCGCCCGATCGGGGATTGAGACCGGAGTTGATGTGTTCAAAATCCAAGACGTAGCAGAAGACCTTGTGGTTCCGATGATGGACTTCCCGATCCGGATCGATCGCGACTCGCTTACGCTGGGTTACGCCGGTGTATATGGTTCGTTCCTACTGTTTGCCAAACGTGCTGAGAAACAATACGGGGTGTCGGCACGTGACATTCTGGTTGAAATGGGCCGGCGCGGCATGGTCGGTGGCCAAGAGGATATGATCGAAGATACGGCGCTGACCATGGCGCGGGCCCGCAGCCTAGCGTCACTCTAGTTGAGTGAGTTACTAATTCGTTAATTTATCGCCTATATACAAAAGCTTGAGGGTGATCGCGCTATCGAGTTGTCGAGCATATAAAATAGATTACCGAATTTATTAGTTGCACCACTACCTCTTCTCAGTGTGAGGTGTACTGCCTAATATACTTCTCATTTGTTCATGTAAATATCGAGTGATAACACTACTTCGGCGATATGCATTTGCAGTAAATGCGAGGGGACGCATATATTCGCGAAAAATAAGAAAGGGGATGGCTGGAAAATCTTCATTCGAACATAAATGATAATTTTTCTTATAAATATAAGAGATAGAAAAATGAATCAACTATTTATTCGGGCTATCACCATGGCGATATCGGCAGCTGCCTCTCAAGCGACACTAGCTAGCAGCGACGTATTTCGGTTCGTTGGGTACGGCCCAGTGTCGAGTGCGATGGGGGGAGCTGCGACGGCGTTTGATGTGGGCGCGGCTGGTATGATGACGAATCCTGCAACGCTTTCTTTGATGGCGCCAGGTTCTGAAATTCATCTAGGTCTAGATGTTATCGTTACTGATATATCAGTTAAGAATCAAGCAACAGGAGAAACTGCCTCCTCCAATGATCACTCCAAAAACCGCGGCCCTTATGCGGCTCCCCAACTGGCTTATACGTATCGCGGTGGTCCCTGGGCATTTGGCCTAGGTGTCTTCGCCCAAGGTGGGGTGGGAACGGAATATGGGACCAAGAGTTTTCTTTCTCGCGCCACCGGCGGACTTGATACAGGTCTCGAGAATTCGAGCCGCCTGCTGACCTTGAACATTCCCTTTGCGGCGAGCTACGAAGTCAATGACAGGCTGACTGTGGGGGCGAGTGTTGATGCCGTGTGGCAGGGCTTGAACCTGGATATGTTGATGGGCGCGGACCAGCTTGGTTCGCTGATCGGGGCGGGGCGGGTGAGTGGCAGCCTTGTTCCTGTACTTGGGGAGCTACCTGACTTGCGCGGCGCTCATTTGAGTTTTACCAAGAACCAGCCAGTGGCGAGTGGTGCGGATGCGTGGGGTGTTGGCGGACGCATAGGTATGATATATAAACTCACGCAAGCTACGATTTTTGGTGCCGCGTATTCTATGGAGAGCAAGTTAGCTGACATGGAAGGCAACGCAACTCTTACGGCAGTAGACGCTGTAGTCGGCCAGGTTGCGCTGGCAGGCAAGATTAAGATACGTGACTTTCAAACTCCCGCGCAATTGAATCTGGGTATAAGCCATCAGCTTAATGACCAATGGCTGATTGCTGCTGACGTTTCCCGGATATTCTGGAAGCACGCAATGAAAGATATTGATGTTAATTTTGTTGCGGATAATGGCTCGAATATAAATATTTTATTGCCGCAGAATTATAGGGATCAGACCGCTCTGTCGTTTGGCGCGGCCTATAAAACTGGCAAGTGGACGCTGCGAGGAGGGGGGCGCTTAGCGACTCAGGCGTTGCGCTCCAATACTATGTTAGCGGTAATTCCTTCGATTCCCACTACGTTCGGCTCTGCAGGATTTTCTTATCAATTCACACTGGCAAGTAAGATAGACTTTGCCTGGACCCATTCATTTAAAAAGAAGATGGATAACTCCAGCCAGCCCAACACATCCGAGCCAATAAGGGTGGAGCATGCTCAGGACAGTATAAGTGCAGCTTATGTTTACAAATTCTGAATATCCCGCCCTTTCTTGAAGGCGAGGACAGCGTCCATGGCATCTG
>LNAP01005025.1_pt1 | contig 11916 bp, 9 predicted proteins | sample 602601 | NCBI WGS metagenome assembly LNAP01 (sample SAMN02440304, study PRJNA202911) | soil metagenome | biome: Subtropical and temperate rainforests or woodlands; isolation source: soil samples (1 kg each in a 20% v/v slurry with milli Q water) were... ... | reverse complement strand
TGAAAGGCCCTTTTTTTCTTCAAGTCCGCAAAAACAAATGCCCCGACAAGTCGGGGCATTTGTTTTTAGCCGGTGCAGGGTGCGTTTTCACACAGCCTGAATCGGCGGGCTTTTTGATTCGTGCTCGGTACTACCCTTGGATAAGATCAAGCACCTTTTGACCATCTGGCATGCCTGACATGGTCTTCAAAAACACCACGTTTCGATCCAAGACTTTCTTGATGGCAGCAGCCGAGAGGGGTTTCTCAAGAATCGTGAAGCCTTCCAAAACCTGGTAATGGCATTCGTCCTTTTCACCCTCATGGTCACGCACTTGAACCTCGCCGGTTGCCTGGCCATAGGCCACAATGCCTTTACCGTTCTCGTACAAGAACACCACTTCATCCTTCTTGATACGGTCGATGTTGAATTTCCATGGCGAGTAAAACGCGGCAGCAGCCTTATGCGCCAACATCCACTCGTGGTCTTCATCGGTATGAGCTTTGTTGGTATTCAGGATATGGAAGCCGGGTGCTATTGGTTGTTCGGCTTTCTCCGTCTGAGCTAACTGAAGTAGCTCGGCCTTTTCCACCTCCTCCAACGCTTGTTGGGCAGCCGAAGCCCCCTGTTCCAGAAGCTTGAGCATGATCTCTTGCTTTGAAAGCTCTAAATCATTGGCCAGCGTTTCGATGAAGGTATGCAGCGACTCGGGCATTCTGACGGTGGAAGCAATCGAATCTTTTTTGGTTTTTTTGGCGTTTTCGATCAGTGAGATGATGGTTGACATGAGTGACTCTCCATTGGTTCTATGGGGAATCATATTGTGAATCATTTTTTGATTCAACTAAGATTCAAAAAATAAATCTGCTTTGCATCTATTTCCGGGGGCTGAATGACACCAGAACCCTTTTCAGGAGCCGCTAAAAGGCCTCCTATAGGTGAACCCGCTCGACCTCGTCCAAGTTGATCTCGTCTCTACGCCGGTCGTACAGTTGCGTGGTGCGCGTCGAGGCATGGTTGGCCATAGCCGCCGCATTTTCCAAGGTGCCGCCGTTTTTGAGGTACGCCGTGATGCCCGTGGCACGAAACGTGTGATTGCCGATCAGCGTCTTGATGCCTGCCGCCAGGGCCCGCCGGCGCACCATGGCATGCGCATTGGCCTGCGGCAGTGCCGTGGCACTCAGTTGTCCGGTACCACGGCTAATGGTGCGAAACAGCGGCCCTTTCGGGTCGTCCTCGATTCCGGTTTCGACCAGGTACGCGTGTAGATACTCCTCCAGCAGATGGTGGCAGGGCATGGCATGCTGCTTGCCGCCTTTCTCCCGCAGGCGTATCCACAGTCGCCGATTCTGCGTGTAGACGTCTTCGACCTTCATGCCCAGCGCGGCGCCGATGCGGGCAAAGGAAAACACCATCAGCGCTATCAACGCTCGATCCCGTAACCCAACCGGCGTGCTGATATCGATGCTGTTCAGCAGCTGCCGCGCTTCGGACGGATCGAGCACCGGGGTTTTGCCGGTGCGGGTCGTATGACTGGGCCCGCGCACCGAGGCGGCTGGATTATGTGGAACGACCTGACCCACTACCAACCAGTCGAACAGGTGCCGAATTGCCGCCAGGCGCTGTTTCACCGACGGGGCGGCCAGCCTTTGCATCTGCAACTCGATCCAGGTCGACACATGCAGAGGGGCAACAGCCGCTAGATCGGGCACCCCGACGTCGGAACACCAGGTCAAAAACTCGTTTGCTGCCCGAGCATAGGCGCGTCGTGTGTTCGGGTTGCGAATGTTGGCCGTGAAAAACTCCAGAAAGCGCACTCCGGCCCGCTCGCCGGCCTGACTAACCAGCGCGGGGACATGTGCCGTGACCGAACCCGTCGGGACAAGCCCGCTCATGGCAGCTCGATACCCAGCTTTTCCTTGAGCACTTCCTTGCCGTAGGCCTTCCCGAGCTCCAGCAAGACGCCGAGCCCTGCGACACCTGCCTTTTCGGCCCCAGCTTTGGTGCGTCGCCAGACTTCGCCGTCACGAACGGTATCGAGAAACTCATGACCTTTGTAAGTCAGGCGTTTGGGAAGCCATTCGAGACCGTCACAGGTGCTCAGATCCTGGCCAACGATTAACCCGGCCTCGTGCAACAGCATGACGTGATACGAGACCTCCTTCGCGTCTCTACCTTCAAGGTTGAGCACCGTCCATCCCAAGGGATCCTCATTGCTGGCCTCGACAGCCAGGAGGATCTCGCGCACCAGGTCTTTGTCGAGCTTCATCAGGGTGTCCTTTCCTATATATGATAAAGGACATTATCACATATAAAATCAATAGAAATTGTCGGCAGGTAGGGCTTGGGAGCTATTAGGAATGACTGTCTGGTATTTTCACAAGGTAGCTGTCGATGTCCTTGAGCGCGCCTTCTATGACCTCGTGGATCCGCTCGAAAAGCTCTTCGCCATAATGGCCGGCCTTCATGCGCCGATTGCGTTTGATTTCTTCGGTTATGCTGAACAAATTCTTACGGCCTTCGTCAAGGTCAACGGCAAGCACCAGCCGCAAACGCCTAAGTTGAGCGGTATTCAATCGACTCAGCTCAGCCTCCCAGGTGCTGCGGTAGAAAGGCCGCATAGAGACACTGCGATGGTTGCCGGCGGACTTAGTCAACACATGGTGCAGGTGAGGCGTCATGCTCTCGATTTCAGTCGACCGCTCGGAGTACGAACCGACTGGGGGCTGTGCGGAATCGATACTCCGATTATGCAGCGTAGGCTTGGCTTCAAAGCCTCGACCATCAGTTGCGCGCTTAAACGCCCCGCCTGGATTGGCCTGGGCCCAGCCCCGCGCCTGAGCAAAAGTCTCGAAACGCAGAGAGGCTCCGCTGGTAGAAGCCGGTATAACGTTCGCTTCTTGGGTGCTCTCGCTGTTCTCGTCGTCCACTAACCAGGACAAAGGCATTAGGCCTGAGAAGGTCGCATTGGGATCGCCCGTGCGCATAATGTGCTGCACGCCCGCGGCCAGTTCGTCCTCAGTGAAGGCCGCATCGGGCAAACCGTCGTCGTCTTCATCGTCATCCCAGCCGAGCAAATATGAACCCACGCTCTGACACCTTTTCAAAGATGCTGACGATGCCTCTGCCAGACGGGGAAGCACAAGGTATTTGTCCACATTTGGTTTCCGCATCCGTACCGTTTTGGGATGGATAGCGACTGGTACAAAAAAGGCCGCTTAGAAGAGCCTTTTTCAGTCCATTGGCGCGCGATTCCGTGAGATTAGGGCCCACCACAGTCAAACAAGCGGACGAGGGGGTAAAACCCCAAGGAATCTGTCCATTTCTCCAACGCGATGCACAGCAACCTGGTCTGAGCAGCCGCGATGTTACTCCAACTTCGTGATCCATCATCAGGTTAACAAGCCGACTGCCATCGACCAGCACCATACCCTCCACTGAGCGGGCAAAGTCGATACCTTGGGCAGTGAAGCCAGAGGTGGTAATAAATACACCGCGCTTGGCCTTTTGCCCGGCAAGTGCGCCGTAGAAAGCTTGCAACTCAGGGCGGCCAACCGTGCCTTGCCAGCGCTTGGCTTGGACATAAACCTTTTCCAGTCCGAGCTTGTCGAGCGAGATCACCCCATCGATTCCGCCATCTCCGCTACCGCCTACGCGCTGCAAGTCATTGCGGCTAGCGCCGTAGCCAAGGCTGTGCAGTACATCCAGCACTATGACCTCGAAGCGATTAGGACTGACTTGCAGAAGGTTGTCCAGTAGGTCTGCTGCAGTCGCTTCGCGTAGCTCACGCAACGCCTGCTCCAGCCGATCATCTGGGCTGACAGTGGCTGAGCTTGCTATCGGAGCAACCTGCCCTTGTCCGTCGAGTGGGATGGCGTCAGTTGGAACCTTGAGCTTTACATCCATAAAGCCGATGGCGAGCTGTTCTATCTTATTTTCAGTGAGGGGGTAAGGATGCTGTGCAGCATAGGTGATGCCTGCATCGGTTAGTTTCCAATAGCCTCGCTTTGCGCTCGTGGATAGGCCCGCACGCTTGAGGCGGTCATGGGCCCAGCCTGCACGGTTCTTGTATATGGCCTGGCCGCTCGCAATCAGCTCCTGCCGTTGTGTTTCCGACAGGTTTAGCGCTCCAGCAGCTGCTTCATGGGCGTCACGAGCTGCCGCGCCTACGGGTGAAGCTGCTAAGTAGCGCAGTATCGGCTCAATGAACTGGTCGTAAGTAGGGACGGACATTGCAACTCCAAGCGCAAGGTAGACGGCGTGCGCGAATGGTAAAGGTTGCGCATTGTTTTGTATTTGGTGAATCGGCCTTGGCTTCCTGAGCCTGATCAGAGGCCGTTTGGGGTCGACTGTCGTCGGTGACGACAGGCCGAAACCGGCCGATTTGTTAAAAAGGTCGGCCTTGGTATCCACGTCAGAAAAGTAGCGCCTGAGATTGATACCCATACCGGAGAGTATCCAATCAGTAGAAACTACGGCTATCTTCCGCTGGGGTAGACAGCCGAGTTGATACCACTTGACTAGCACTAGGTTATCTATAGCAATTTGTCTGCCAGCTGCTTGAAGACATCCCGCCCCAGGTCATCTCGTTCAACGGCAAACAAAAAGAGACAGAGACCGTTGCTAGACTTTTCCCACTGATACCCAACCTGTTGTTTCTCTTTGGAGTCGTCATTCGTCTTGTAGGGCTCACCCTTGTACTCCACAACTAGGATGCGACCATCTTCCAACTCTGCAACAAAGTCTGGGTAAAAGTAGTCAGATGCGGTCGGCAACCAGAATGAGCAGCTTTCCTGGCGCTCAATGTTGCGAACCCAGTGCTTCACCTTGGGATGAGCATCAATTGCCATCGCACATCTGAACTCCTCTGCGGTGTTGCCAGCAGGAGTTTTTTCTCGTAGGTCATGAATAACGGGATAGAAGTGTTTGTTAAATTCGTAGCTCCCTTGATACATGTTCCGGGCTGGATACCTTCCAGCGTCGAACGAGAAGCTGTACTGCGCAACTTCTTCCAGCGTCGGTACGGACATCTCAAAGAGTCGTCCTTGGAATCCTTTCTCCATAGCCTGCTTACGCAGACGCTCTATTTCCCCCTTGATGGCGTCGGCCAGCTGGAATCTGGCACGAACCAGTGCGGTCAGGCTAAGGCCGATATCACTCATGAGGTAGGAAAGCATCTTTGTCAGGTAGGCCAGTACCTGTGGCTGAGGCAGGAAGGGTTTGCGCACTTGTATGTCCAGCCAGCGCACTAGGTCTTGCGGGCTGATGTGACTCGCAACCTCGTTCAGCTTTAGTTGCTGGGCGTCAATATGCCGAAACTTGACCTTCTCCCCCTGCACATCAATCTCGAAGGAATTCACTGTTTCTTGGATGCTAAAGCCAGCAAGCTGCACGGGGTAGTCCAGCAGGTTCCAGTCTCCTAGCTCCGCCAGTGTGTCCTTTTCCACAATTTCAAGGTAACCATCCAGCTTTAGACACAGCTGGGGAATTGGTGAGAACAAGATGCCTAACTGTGCTGGGGCCCGTAGGGCATTTCGAACGGCCCGGTGATCAGAAAATTGCTGGGCTACCTTCTCTTTGGCTTTTGGAGGGAGGGACGCGGAGATGAATGTTTCCGCCTGTTTTAGCATCTCGTTGTCCACGTTGCCTTTGAGTACCAATGTTGCGCCTTGCGAGGTAGGGCGAATTTCAACCTGGGCTTTCAAGTCTTCCGGCCAATTATGAGTTTCAGGTACTGCTGGCAACTCGACATGACAGTCCGGTATTGAGGGAGTTGTGTTCTGGCCGATACTTTGCGCTGTTCCACCTGATCCGCCAGCCAAGGGAAGGGACTGCTGAGGCACAATAATGCCGGCGGTATCCAAACGCTCAAAACCCATGTTTTGGACTAAGCGATCCCGTAGATTGCTGGCGGCTTCTGCAAAGTTTGTTGCCACAATGTGGGCGTAGGCTTTGTTGAGGGGCGCTTGGCTGCGATCCGTTGCATATGGCATACGGAGTACACGTCCTAGCAGTTGTTCTACGTCTTTGGAGGAACTCACCGATTGCAGGCTGGAGAGTACATAGGCGAAGGAGCAGTCCCAGCCTTCTTTCAAAGCCTCGATAGTAATGATGTATCGAACCTTGCAGTCCGGGTCGAACAGGTCGACTCCATTTAGTTCTTTTTGGGTTCCCGTAGCAATTGCAATTTGTTCGGGAGAGATATTTTCCTGGTCGATGAGATGCTGCTTTACAACGTCGACTGTTGCCTCACCACCTTTGGGCATCGCTTGAATAAGCACGATTGGGCGGACATAGTCGTCTTCCTTGAGAGCAACGAGTTCAAGACTGTCTCGCGTCAGGATTGAGTCCCGTAGACACTCTCGCCATCCCTCTGGATGCTCTGCCAGAACAATTGGTAACTTAATCATCTGTTCAGCGCGCAGCTCTTGGGCGGACACATGATAGAGCACGTTGTTGCCTGGAACCGGGGTTGCAGTCATTTCGATGACACAGCTCGGGTGCAACCGGCCTAGCGTTTTGAAGAAACGGTCGGTGCGATTGTTGTGGGCTTCATCCACAATGACCAGTGGGCGGTGCAAGTGTAGCCAGTTGGCAACGGACCACTTAACTCTGCCAATATCTTTGGAGGTCAGGAACTTCTGGCTTTGCAGATCGCCCTCAGTCACCTTTTCCAGGTTGGATGTCAGTGAGGCAGGTAAGTCACGGAAGTGTTCACCCAGCTCTTCAAAAAATGAGTAGACGTTCCGAGTGCTGGTATCACTGACGTTGAGCGCCTGTATGGTAGCCACTACGACGATGCAAGCTTTACCTATGTCGTGTGGGCCGACTGTCTGTAGGCTTTCGAGATCGCAGATGCGGATGCGGTCACCGAAATAGTGGGCCAGTGCTTGGCGGTATGGATGGCGGGCATTGGAGAGAGCTTCAAGCGTCTGAGTTCGGATGGTATCCGAAGGGGTGAGCCACAGTGCAACAGGGGCATCGCTATCCAAAACTGACTTGCCGGCCAGTGCTACGGCGTGAGCGGCCAGTAGGGTTTTACCGCCACCTGTTGGGACACGCAAGCAGACACTAGGAATGTCCGAAAAAATCTCTTGGTAAGCTTCAGTGCGCTGTTGTCGTTGCAGTACATCCTTGTAGGCATCTTGGATAGAACCCTTGCGAGCTCTATCAAAAAAATCACCCAGAGCGTCCAAGGCGTCATTTTGGTACTTTTTCAGTTTGAACATGGTCGGCTCTTAGCGCATTTTCACGTCGTAGGGGATTTGCTTGAAGGTGATGTCTTCGGCATTCATGCGGGCTGAGCCTAGGCGGGTGTTTTCTCCATACACCACCATGGGACCTGGGTTGGGTTGCAGCTCTCTCAACATGGCAACGACTGCACTTGTTAGGACATTACCGCTTGCAGGGCGCCGGTCACCGAGGATGCCGTTGTAGAGGAGGAAGTAGCTGGTTCCTTTATGTTCGCCCATGAATGGGGAATTGAAATCCTGCTGGCCGGGGGTTCCTATTTCAAGGTGCCAAATGTATGCCGCCAAAGTGGCAAAGCGCACAGAACTGGTGAGCTGGCCTTGCTCATCGAAGGCAGCTTCACCGAGAGTAAATAAAGAAAAGCCACCACCACCGCTCCAGTTGGCAGCGTGGCTGATACCACCTGATTCGCCTTCGATGACTTTTTCGAGGCGTGGCACGCAGTGTGTTCGGGCATGCTCTCCCATTTCGATGCCGATGTAACGTCGACCTGTTTTGTGAGCAACCGCGGCAGCAGTGCCAGACCCCAGAAATGAATCCAATATTAGGTCGCCTGGATTAGTAGCGATCCGGAATATTAAGTGAATTAGTTCTTCTGGTTTAGGTGTAGAGAAAGGCTCTATTTCTGGCAGAAGTTTACGCAGATGGTCACGCTTTGCAGACTGGTTGGACCCCGCATCTTCGGCAGGCCACCAAGTTCGAGGGACAACCCCATCCTGAACATCGGTCAAATAACGCTTGATAATCGGCAGGCGGTCTCCATCCTTCCCAAAGTAGACGCGGCTTTCAGCGAGAGCTTGTTTCAAGTTTTCCTGTGAGAATCGCCAGTAATTGCCTGAGGGAGGCGTCACCACGCGCCCGGATGGCAGGGTTATTGGATATCTTTGCGCGGCACTCCCGCTTTTGGCAGTTCCATTGTCTCCCTGTAACCATGGGCCTCTTGGATCTTTGTCTGGGTTTTTATACCTGGCGTTCTGCTCCGGCGTCCTGTCGAGCAGATTTCTGGTTTTGCTCCACACGTCCCGCTGGCGTGCAAATAAAATGACATGGTCGTGAGCGCTGGAAATATCTGTATCGTTCCGGCGCCCTTTATCTTTTTCCCAAGCGAAAGTCGCAACGAAGTTTTTCCTACCGAATACTTCGTCCATGAGAACCTTGAGGTAATGAGCTTCGTTGTCGTCAATGGTTACCCAGATGCTACCGTCTTCGGCGAGCAGCTCCCGTAGGAGTACAAGGCGGGGGTACATCATCGATAACCATTGACTGTGCTCTAGGTTGTCGTCGTAGTGCTCGAAAGCGCTTTTGGTGTTGTATGGAGGGTCGATGAAAATGCACTTCACCTGACCGGCGTAAAATGGAATCAGCGATTTCAGGGCTAAGAGATTGTCACCTTGGATGATGAAATTCTCGCTGGCGGCCTGAGTATCGCCGTAGGTTTTTTCACGCTGCAGTAGGTGATAGGGCACCTCAAGCGGGATTTCTTTGGCTTGGTTTTTATTAACCCAATCTATAAATGGCATTTTGCATTGGCCTTGCTGACGCAAAAAAGGAGCATTGTATCCGCCGCCCGCGTGATTTAAATACCGATGTCTGTTTCCATGGTAAGCGTCTGTCCAACTCGCCTTGCGTAAGTCAGGAAGAATCGTTGAGGGTTCGGTCTATATTTCTGCCCATGCGTGCGCAATGTCGCGCCTTCGCGCCTTCGCTTCTCACCACAGACCTGCATGCAATGTCCGTGATCTATCTGCCTCTGAAGCGTGGAACAGTCACTGGTTCTCGATGCTCCCGGGTGCGACGCGTGTTGCTGTCGTCAGTCCCGGAGTTACGAATGCATTCATCCAAGTGGATAAGCCACAATGGCGTTGCGCCTGCAGTCGTTTCGCTGGATTGTTGGCCAACCTCTCCATGCTGCTAAAACCATCCTCTAACGGGATAACGGGCGCAGCGCAGAACCTGGTCGCGCGGATTTTACGGCCGATTTCTTGCGGCTGAGGCGCACCACCGTTTTTCCAGACCTTCCAGCGTGAAATAGGGCCCGTAACTAAAAAAAGGCCTGTAGTAATACGCGAAGGTTGCGGAATGAGCGTCACACTACGCATCAGGAATGGGTAGACAACGCCCCGGGGGGCTCGTGTCCAGCCCGGACCGAGTAGGCCGACTCACATCTGTCGTCCTCTCCAAGATTTTGGCAAAGCACAGCAGGGCAGATTGATTCAGACGTAATCACGCAGTGATGGAATAAAGGAATTGCTATCGCCGGTGATTTGAGACAGTCTGCTTTTACTGCGTTAGGTGGGATATTCCGGGAGTGGCTTAAGGGCTACGGCGAATTAGTCATCATCAAACTCAGCGATATCTACGTCAGTGCCTTCGGACAACCCGCAGGCATTTGGTTCAGGAGGGGCAGCAGGTCAAGGTCGGACAGACAATTGCTGAAATGGATCCACGGGTACAAACCGGGTGAAACTGCACTTTGAGATTCGCCGACAGGACCTGTAGATCCGCTGCAAGACTCCTGCCGCGTCGTTGATTGCTATCCAGCCTGTTCCGTCACGTAGAGGGGACAGGCTCCAGCGTTGCCAAGGATAAAGGCGCCGCTTGAGCTTGGGGTCGAACTCACCAAAGGACTATAAAAAAATGGCTCTCAGTAAAGAAGTGCCGGAGTTTGACATCGACGATGAGGTTCTCCTTATGGAAACTGGCATCGCCACGGATCCGATGTCGAATGATGAAGGGGCTGCTCCACCTTCCGTTCGTGCCAAATCCAAACACTCCGCCACGCTAAAGCAGCACAAGTACATCGACTACACGCGGGCACTCGATGCCACGCAGCTGTACCTCAATGAAATCGGCTTTTCCCCGTTGCTATCTCCCGAAGAGGAAGTTCATTTTGCGCGCCTGTCGCAAAGTGGGGATCCGGCCGGGCGCAAACGCATGATTGAAAGCAACCTGAGGCTGGTGGTGAAAATCGCCCGGCGTTACGTCAATCGTGGTCTGTCGCTGCTGGACTTGATCGAAGAGGGTAACCTCGGGCTGATCCGGGCGGTAGAGAAGTTCGACCCTGAGCGTGGCTTCCGCTTTTCGACCTACGCGACCTGGTGGATTCGTCAGACCATCGAGCGCGCAATCATGAATCAGACCCGGACCATCCGGTTGCCGATCCATGTGGTCAAAGAGCTCAACGTCTACCTGCGGGCCGCACGGGAGCTGACGCAAAAACTCGATCATGAACCCTCGCCCGAAGAAATCGCCAACCTGCTGGAAAAACCAGTGGCAGAGGTCAAGCGCATGCTGGGCCTTAACGAGCGGGTTTCTTCGGTCGACGTCTCGCTGGGTCCGGATTCGGATAAAACCCTGCTGGACACACTCACCGATGATCGCCCCACCGATCCATGCGAACTGTTGCAGGATGACGACCTGTCCCAGAGCATCGATCAATGGCTCTCGGAACTGACCGACAAGCAACGCGAAGTGGTCATCCGCCGCTTCGGCCTGCGCGAACACGAGAGCAGCACATTGGAAGATGTAGGCCTGGAAATCGGCCTGACCAGGGAGCGGGTCAGACAGATTCAAGTTGAGGGCCTGAAGCGTCTTCGGGAGATTCTCGAGAAGAATGGCCTGTCGAGCGAGTCGCTGTTTCAATAAGTAGTTGCCAGGCACGCCACAAAAAGCCCCGACTGTTCGCAACGCCGCTTACCTCGAACTAGGGGAAGCGGCGTTCTGTAGGGAGGGGTTTGAGTTGATGAGACACGGATCCAATCGAGCTGCTGAGGCTTCTGTTCGTACTTAGTGTTGAACTCGTATGCTCACGAAGGCCGCTATTAAGGCCGTTGAGCAGGTGTACCTCCAAGGCTACCGATACAGCAAAGCCGAAGTGATGTTGCTGAATCTATGTCAACTAGGTGAATACACTGATGATCTGTTCGCAAGCACCCAGCCCACCGACTCGACAAGGGTTATGACGGTACTGGATGAAATCAACAATCGATGGGGTCGCGGCACTCTACGGGTGGCAAGTGTCCCATCGAGTCCAGAATGGGCCATGCGACGGAGCCTGATGAGTCAGAGCTACACGACTAAGCTCGACCAGTTATGGCGTATCAGCTGCTCGTAGTGATGGGCCTTTTTGGCCGGTGACCGCGAGTTCCGCTCCGATTTATACGACCGTCGTCGCGTAATCGAAGCGGCTTGAAGACGTCAACGTAACCCGGTAGCGGACTTACTCTAATGATTGCTCAGGTGATCATGAGTTGATGGCAAAATTGGTAAGACCGTGGCCAAGAAAATCTGACCCGCACAGAGTGCCATGAGCACACGGATCTATTGAGAAATCGGCCAGCGGATTCCATCAGGGACAGCGGCTACGTCGCATCGAAAGTCCGGATGTATGAGTGCAATCTCTACTATCGAGCCGTCACAGATTGAAAGCTTGGCAACCCGGGGGTGTCCATGTATGCGGGGTGCGGTAGGTAGCTACCGTCCCTACCGCGACCTGGCAATCATCGTTTCATCGGCGATGACAACCAACCGGGAAAAATCCTTTTCGTTTAGTCAGGTGAATTCGCGCACAGCGTTCTGTGGCATCAAGGGGTCGATAGAGAAAACGGACAAAATCGTACGCTAAGCATGCGACCTGCCAGGTTGAAGCCATAGAGGCTGGCCGCGAGGTGTCAGGAAATGCCGAAG
>LNAP01005024.1_pt1 | contig 11920 bp, 10 predicted proteins | sample 602601 | NCBI WGS metagenome assembly LNAP01 (sample SAMN02440304, study PRJNA202911) | soil metagenome | biome: Subtropical and temperate rainforests or woodlands; isolation source: soil samples (1 kg each in a 20% v/v slurry with milli Q water) were... ... | reverse complement strand
GGACGTGGCCTGCTTGGCTTTCGAGGCGTTGGCCGAGAAGCGGCTGACGAACGATTGCAGTTCGGAGATCTGCGCTTTCTTCTTGGCGTTGTCCGACAGCAACTGCTCGCGGGACTGGGTCGCCACGGTCATGTACTCGTCGTAGTTGCCCGGGAACAGGCGCAGCTCGCCGTAGTCCAGGTCAGCCATGTGGGTGCACACGCTGTTCAGGAAGTGACGGTCGTGAGAGATGATGATCATCAGGCTGTTACGCTGGGTCAGGATGTTTTCCAGCCAGCGAATGGTGTTGATGTCCAGGTGGTTCGTCGGTTCGTCGAGCAGCAGCACTTCCGGATCCGAGAACAGCGCCTGGGCCAGCAATACGCGCAGCTTCCAGCCTGGAGACACTTCGCTCATCGGGCCGAAGTGTTGCTCGATGCCGATACCCAGGCCCAGCAGCAGTTCACCGGCACGGGATTCGGCGGTGTAGCCGTCCATTTCAGCGAACTCGGTTTCCAGCTCGGCCACGGCCATGCCGTCTTCTTCACTCATTTCTGGCAGCGAGTAGATGCGATCGCGCTCGGCTTTGACCTTCCACAGCTCTTCGTGACCCATGATCACGGTGTCGATGACATTGAATTCTTCGTAGGCGAACTGATCCTGGCGCAGCTTACCCAGGCGCACGTTCGGCTCCAGCATGACCTGGCCGCCGGACGGGTCGAGATCGCCACCGAGGATTTTCATGAAGGTCGACTTGCCGCAACCGTTGGCACCGATCAAACCATAACGGTTACCGGCGCCGAACTTGACCGAGACGTTCTCAAACAGCGGCTTGGCGCCGAACTGCATGGTGATGTTAGCTGTGGAGATCAATTACTTTACCTATCAATAGCTTGGGGTGCGCTTATTTGGGCCGGGACCCATTCGGAGCCCGGGCCAACGGGCATGCGTCAACAGCGACATCAAGGCGTGAAGCCCAGTCGCCGAGCAGAAAATATGGGGTGTATGTTGGAATTTGGCGCGCATTGTCGCATATGTGCGGCGTGAGTTATATGACAGGCAGGCGTGTCGGGCCGCTGGAAGTGCCTGGTTTGTCTTTTTTTTGCGGAAATCCTTACAAAAAGCATCGAGTTGTATCGAAACTGTATCGGCCGTCCGATCTGTGTTTGTTAACAGTTGAACATGCAATGACCGTGGATTAAGTTTCCAGCGTTCGCCCTGCAGTGATGGCTCTTTACCGGTTCAAGGATGGCGAGGCTGTCGGTGCGGGGCGGACTCCCTTCTGTTTTCTTGACGACGCTCATCGCCATCGTGTTGCGCACGTTCAATGGTTTGGAGACGCAATGGACACGCTGTCTGCTCAACAGGCAATCGCCAGCAACAAGGCCGCCTGGAACGAATCCGCCGAACACCACAAAGCTACCGAGCACTGGCAAAGCCTGCTCGCGGATGTCGGCGCGCCTGATTTCTCCTGCCTGGATCCCACCCTGACCACCCTGTTAATGCAGGTGGGCGTCAAGGGGCGGGACGCCGTGCAACTGGGTTGCAATAACGGCCGTGAAAGCCTGTCGCTGTATGGGCTGGGCGCCAGCAGTGTGGTGGGGGTCGACCAGTCCGATGCATTTCTGGCACAGGCGGCGGAGCTGGCCAGTCGCTCACCCCATGCGCCCGAGTTTATCGAAGCCGATATTCATCATTTGCCCGAGCGGTTGCAGGGGCGTTTTGATATCGCCCTGATCACCATCGGGGTGTTGGGTTGGATGCCGGATATCGGGCTATTCATGGGGCATGTCGCCAGCACCCTCAAAGACGGCGGGACGCTGGTGATCTACGAGACTCATCCGATCCTGGAAGTGTTCGACCCCGCAGCGCCGAACCCGATGCTGCCGGTCACCTCATATTTTCGCCGCGAGCCTTTTGTGCAGCACGAGGCGATTGTCTATGAGGGGCCGAGTAACAGCGCAGTCGCGGCGTCTTACTGGTTCGTGCACACCTTAGGCGAGGTTGTCAGCGCGGCCATCGCGGCAGGCTTGCAGATCAGCCACCTGCAGGAGTACCCGCACTCCAATCGCGAAGAGCTCTACGACCAGTACGAGAACCAGCCGGCGCAACTGCCGATGTGCTACACCCTGACCGCCGTCAAGCGCCCGGCCTGAAGGCAAAAAAAAGGCCCGCTGGGGCGGCGGGCCAAGGGATTCATCTGAGGAGTTGGGTCTAACCTAGCGCGCCAAACGTGAATACTTCGTGAAAATCCTGTCGCAAAAACGAATGCCCCTCATCCGTTCATGACCGGCGTACGAAAGTGCGCATTGTCTGCCCTGGCGTCGTACTGAAACGCGTCGGCCGGGGCATGCCTTCATCCGCCGCGATAAACACGAAGCGCTCATCATCCAGGGTGTAGCTGGCGGGCAGGTGCTTTCCGGCGTCGGCACCGATGGCGTCGATCCAGGTGATGCTCTTGGGCGTGGTGCTGGCGTCCAGGGTAAAACTGCCCTGCAGTAATACCTCGCCATCTTGGGTCATGACCCGAAACTGATCCCCCTCGATTGTGGTCAGCGCACCGGGCGCACTGTGTTCATCCGGTGGGTTGGCGATGCCGCTGTCTTCCAGGGCGATTTGTTCCCAGGTGCCTTGCAGGGCTTGTTTGTCCTGTTCGGTCGGGCACGGCGTGGTGCGGGGAGGGGACGTGGGCATATAAAAATTCCTTTTTTAATGAGGCATAAATGGCGGGACCGCCCACAGCAGCAATGCGCCCTGGCAAATTCCGTTCAAAGGTATGGCAGAAAACTTCCTCAAGGTCTGTCCCGGTCGGTTTTTCCTTTGCCAGCAGCTATTTAAAGCGGTTCTGACATGTCGTTATCCCGATGTTTTCCGATATGTCGTCTACGCTGATCAATGCCTTATACGACATTATTTTTTCTGAAGGAAAACAATCTGAATGGGGTAGGGATTTTTTCAGTGACGCAATGGTCGGATGACCGTTGCCTCGTGTCGTACTGGCCATATCCAGGGCGTTGTCCCTGTATTTTCAGTTGGTTATTCAGATCTATTGTGTAGTGGGCAGCCAGCGTCCACTTCTAAAAGGGTGTCCCCATTTTGAACAGAACTCCCCAGGTGCAAGCTCCCGTGGTGTCCGATGAAATTGATTTATTTGATCTGTTCCACTCGATCTGGCGACAAAAGAAACTGGTTATCGGCTGTACCCTGTTTGCCGGCCTGATTGGCGTTGGCTACGCGTTGCTGGCACCCCGTGAGTACCAGGTCAGCAGCGTGCTGCGCCCGGCGGCTATCAATGAGCTGGATGCCCTCAATCGCTCCGAAGTCTATAAGTTGCCGCCGGCGGACGCACTGGCCAAAGTCGGCGCGCAACTGGACTCGTATGACGCGCGACTGGGGTTCTTCAAGGCCAACCCGGCGTTGTTCCAGGCGTTTCAGGAGCCAGGGCGCAGCCTTGAACAGAGTTTTGAAGCGTTCAACCGTAACTCGATCAAGCTGATCCTGCCCGACCCGAAAAAATCCGACTCCCTGAGCAGCTATATTCGTCTTGAGCTGCAATACCCCACGGACGTTGACGGGGTGGCGATTCTCAACGGTTTTGTCGACTACGCCATTGCGCAAGAGCGTGAGCAGGTGGGCGCCGACCTCAAGGTGATCGTCAACAACCGCCTCACCGAGCTCAAGGGCAAGATTGATGCAGCGCGCTCCAATTATGAAACCGACAAGGAATCGAAGATCGCCAAGCTGCTGGAGGGCGACAAGCTCAAACGCGCACAGCTGGAAGATGAACTCAGTGCCCTGCGCCTACAGATGAAAATGCAGCGTTCCAACCGCCTGGCAGAGTTGAACGAAGCGATCTCGATTGCCAAGTCCATGGGTATCAAGAGCCCGACCACACCCTCGTCTATGGCCGATGCCGGGCGTAGTGGCTCCAGTCAGGTGATGCGTACCGAGGTCAATAATCAGCAGATTCCCCTGTACTTCCTCGGCACCGACGCCCTCGAAGCCGAGCGCAGGGCTTTGCAGCAGCGGACCAGCGATGACTTCACCAGTAGCCGTGTTGCGGAAATCGGCAAGGAGCTGCAACTGCTGGAGGTCAATCGCCAAGTCGAAGTCCTGAAGCGGCGGGGCAATGAAGATATTTTCCTGCAGGACGTCGAGCCCTTGCGTGCTGAAGTGGCACGCCTGCGTGGCCTGAATATTGATATGAGTGCGTTGAAACTGGTGACGATTGACCGGCGCGCGCAAGAGCCGCTGAGCCCGATCAAACCGAAAAAAGTCCTGGTGGTTGCATTGAGCCTGGCAGTCGGCTTGCTGCTGGGGATGTTCGTTGCGCTGGTTCGCCATCTGGTCTTGACGCGGCGCCAGACTGTGGCCTATTCAGGCCTGGACGATGACCGTTTTACCCGGCGTGAACGCAAGGATGAGCCGCCATTGGGCTGAGTCACACCGGACCTTTCCCGGGCTGCGTCGCAGCCCGGCACTCCCGCCACCGCCCGTTCGAGGTGGCGCGGCTATACAGTCGGAAGACACCTTTTCACAATTCTTAGTTAACCTTTGGTTACAAACTATGGCTAAAATAACTGCCATTGGCCACTATCCGAATTGTCTCCAAGACGGTCGTGGGTCTGTTAATGAATTGTGATTTCAGGTGCTGCATTTTCCATCCCCAGCCCGGTAGGGCCTGGCGGAGCAGCCTGTACTCTTCTGATATGTGACGAATTCTCGTGAAACTCATTATTGTTGCTCTGTACGTTACGTCCATTGCGTATGTCCATCTGCGTGGCCGGGTGCGACATAAGCTGGGCCGTCAATTAAGCGACCACTCCACCTTCCTCGCCCCGGTCAATTGCTTCCTTTACCTGTTCTCCAAGCTGCCCGGCCGGCCGTACCTTGCCCCCAGTGACTTCCCCGACCTGAGCCCGCTCCAGGAGCATTGGCAGGAGATCCGCGAGGAAGGCCAGAACCTGATGCGCGCCGGCGAGATCAAGCGCTCCGACCAATACAACGACGTGGGCTTCAACTCGTTTTTCAAATCGGGCTGGAAGCGTTTCTACCTCAAGTGGTACGGCGACAGTCACCCCTCGGCCATGAAGCTGTGCCCGCGCACTACCGAGCTGGTGCAAAGTATCGGCTCGATCAAAGCGGCGATGTTTGCCGAACTGCCGCCAGGTTCCAGGCTGGTCCGCCACCGCGATCCTTATGCTGGCTCCTATCGCTACCACCTGGGGCTGGATACGCCCAACGATCCAGGCTGCTACATCAACGTGGACGGTGAGAATTATTACTGGCGTGACGGCGAGGCGGTGATGTTCGATGAGACCTACATCCACTACGCCGAAAACACCACGGCGCAAAACCGCATCATTTTGTTCTGTGACATTGAGCGCCCGATGAAATATCGCTGGGCGGCGGCGTTCAATCGCTGGTTCAGCCGCAACGTCATGGCCGCCGCCGGCTCGCCCAACGATGCCGGGGACAAGACTGGTGGGTTGAACCGCGCGTTTACCCGCCTGTACAAGATCCGCTTGCGGGGCAAGGAGCTGAAAAAGCGTAACCGCACCCGCTATTACCTGGAAAAGTGGGCGATCTTTGCCGGTTTGGCAGTGATTTTTATCCTGATCTGAGCATCAGCCCCCTTGCCATCGGCGGGGGGCTTTATTCTGGCGGCTGGGCCCCCAGTTTCTGCCACATCTTCTTGCTGAGCCGTTGGCGGTTGGCATAACCCGCCCAGGGATCAGCTTTCAGGCTGTTTAAGCGCGCCTGCAAATTCGTCACATTCCATTGCTGGGCGCTGCGCAGGCTGTCGAGTTCATCTCGGCTGATGGGCACGGAAACCGGCAGCCCCGGGCGGGCGCGTACCGAATAGGCGGCGACGGTGCTGGCACCGCGGCCATTGCGCAGGTAGTCGATAAAGATCTTGCCGATGCGGTTTTTGGGGCCGCTGGTGGCGGTAAAACGCTCCGGCAGTTGCTGTGTCATGAACAGCGCAATGGCCTTGGCGAAGGCTTTCACCGTGTCCCAGCCATCCCGGCGCGCCAACGGCACAATCAGGTGCAAGCCCTTGCCGCCACTGGTCTTGATATAGGCAGTCAGGCCCAGTTCATCCAGCACCGACAACACCAGTTGCGCTGCCTCCAACATGCTCTTCCAGGGCAGCGCCGGGTCCGGGTCCAGATCGAGTACAAACAGGTCCGGGGTGTCGATTTTGTCGACCGTGGCCCCCCAGGTGTGCAGCTCAATCGCGCCCATTTGTACGGCGCCGATCAATGCCGCGAGGTTATGAATTTCCATCAGGCGCGCATGGCCGGGGTCGAGGGCCTGATCCAATTGAGTGATAAGGGGAATGGCCAGGCGCTCGCTGTGTTTCTGGAAAAACTGCTCGCCGTCGACCCCTTCGGGTGCCCGCAGGAGTGCGACCGGGCGATGGCGCAAGTGGGGCAGGAGCCACTCGCTGATATCTTCGTAGAATCGGGCCAGTTGCGCCTTTTGTGTGCCACTGGTGGGATCAATGATTCTCTCGGGGTGGGTAATGCGGATCTGTGAAACACGGCTTTGCGCCAGTGGTGGCTCGTGCACAATCTGCTCCTGTGGTTTATCGCTGCGCAGGCCAACAAAGGCAGCCTGGCGCACCAGGCCTTCGCGGGTCCATTCGGCAAATTGCACTTCGGCCACCAACTGCGGCCTTATCCAGTGCACGCCACGGGCCTGGGCGGCGGTCACGGGGTTGGCCAAGGGCGAGGATTGCCGGGCCAGGGGCTGCATTTTTTTATACAGCGTTTGCAGGGTTGCCTGATCGAAGCCGGTCCCCACGCGCCCGGCATACACCAGGGCACGGTCCGCGTGGACTGCCAGCAGCAGCGCGCCAAACCCGCTGCGTGAACCCTGGGGGCGGGTGTAGCCGACGATTACGAACTCCTGGCGCCGGCGGCATTTGAGCTTGATCCAATCGGCGCTGCGCGTGGAACTGTAGGGGCTGCCGGCGCGCTTGCCGATCACACCTTCCAGGCCCAGGCTGCAGGCGCTGTGCAAGATATCGTGATGATCAGCCGCGAAGGCTTCGGAAAAGCGCAGCAATGGGCTCTGGTTCCCCGCCAATGCCGCCTTGAGGGCTGCCCGGCGCTCTTGCAGGGCAACACTGCGCTGATCCTGGCCGTGCAAGAACGGCGCGTCGAACAGGTAATACACCAGGTCCTGGCTGCGACCGCTATCGAACGCCTGCTGCAATCCCTGGAAGTCCGGCAGCCCGTCGCGATTGAGGCTGACCACCTCGCCATCGAGCCAGCAGTCCTTGAGTTTCAGCGCCGCGAGGGCTTTGACCTGGCGGGGCAGGCGATCGCTCCAGTCATGGCCGTTGCGGGTAAACAGGTGCACATGGCCATCGCGTACCCGCGCCAGGATCCGGTAGCCGTCGAATTTGATTTCGTAATGCCAGTCGCCAGCCGGGGCGCGGTCTACCAGGGTCGCCAGTTGCGGCGCCATTTGGTCGGGCAGGGTGGGCTGGCGGGTCTTAGGCTGGCCTACCCGCGCATTGCTCAAGACACTCGTGGGCTGGGCCTGGACGATGTCGTAATCGCTGATGGGGCGCGCCTGTTGATCATTCTCCTTGATCAACAGCCATTGCTCCTTGTCGCCACTGCCTTTGAGCCGAGTGCGCACCAAGGCCCAATCGCCCGCAAGCTTTTCGCCGACCAGGGTGAACTTCAGTTTGCCGGCGGCGTAGGCCTTGTGCGGGTCGTCGTGGGGTTGCCAGATGCCACGGTCCCAGACAATCACGTCACCCGCCCCATACTGGCCGGCGGGGATGCTGCCTTCAAAGGCGCCATAGCTCAACGGATGATCTTCGACATGCACCGCCAGGCGTTTGTGGCTCGGGGCCAGGCTGGGGCCCTTGGGCACTGCCCAGCTTTTTAGCACCCCGTCGAGTTCGAGGCGAAAGTCGTAGTGCAGGTTGCGTGCCGCGTGTTTCTGCACCACAAACGTCAAAGCTGACGCTGGGCGCCGTGCGGGGCTTGACGGCGACGGTTCTGAAGTGACCTTGAAGTTGCGCTTGCGCTGATACTCACTCAGGGGTTTGGGCATGGGGGCGTCCTTTGGGCAAACGGCTCAGGAGGCCTTGGTGGTTTTTTTACGCGCAGCGGGCTTGGCCGTCGATTTGCCGGCCAGGCTGCGCTTGAGCAGCTCCGTGAGGTCGAGTACGTCAGCCGACTTGCGCTCTTGCGCACCGTCCTGGGCCTCGACGTTTTCAATCTTGCCGGCCTTGGCCTTCTTCTTGACCAGGGCCATGATCTTGTCCTGGAAACTGTCGCGGTAGTCGTCCGGTTGCCAGTCGGCACTCATGCCTTCCACCAGGCGCCTGGCCATGTCCCGTTCGCCTTTGGCCAGGCTCGGCTTGATCACGTCCTCGCCCAACTCCAGTTCGTCGAGGCCGCGAACTTCAGCGGGCCAGCGCAACATCACCAGCACCAGCGCTGAATCCAGGGGCATCAGTGCGGCGAGGTGTTGCTTGGTATGCAGTATCACGTTGGCCAGGGCGACCTTGGCGGTCGTGTCCAGGGTTTCACGCAAGAGCGCATAGACCTTGTCGCCGCGTTTGTCCGGGGCCAGGTAGTAGGGGGTGTCGATGTTCTGCAAAGGGATCTGGTCGCGGTCAATAAACGCGATGATCTCTATGGTTTGCGTGGACTTGGGATGGGCAGCGCGAATCTCTTCTTCGCTGAGCACCACGTAGCGGCCTTTCTCATAGGCCACGCCCTTGACGATGTTGTCCTTGGTGACTTCCTTGCCGGTGGTCTTGTTGATGCGCTTATAGCCCACGGGGTCCATGCTGCGTTTGTCCAGCCAGTCGAAATCCACGCCCTGGGCCGAGGTGGCCGAGACCAGCGACACGGGGATGTGTACCAAGCCGAAGCTGATTGCGCCTTTCCATATTGCCCGTGGCATGGCCGTGCTTCCTGATGGGGAATGGTCTTCAGGTGACCTGTAGCCGCTGGCAAAAGTTTCGGCTGTCGGCCGGTTGGCACAGGGGCATTCGAAAAGCCGTGTTACACCTGCCTGGAAAGTATTTAGTTACCAAATCCGAACCCAGGGCGTAGCGTGTTATCGAATGCAGGTATTCCTCGCCCTATAGAGGTTTTGTCATGAACAGCCGTACACGCAGCCTTGCAGTACTGGCCCTGGGCCTTGCCTTGAGTGGCGGGTTGCAGGCGCAAAACCTGCCCGGCAACAACAACCCGTATAACAGCCCGATCAAGCGGGCCAATCCCAATAGCATGCAGGGCACCCAGCCCAATACGCCCGCCGCCCGCGGTACCTACACCGCGCCGGTACCGCGGCCGCCGACCCTGGAAAACGGCGGTATCGGCAATCGCTATCCGCAACGTGATGCAGTGCCCACACGCCCTGCCACCCAACCTTCAGCCCCGACACAAGATGCCAATGGCAATCGCCGGCCCTGAACGCAAGGAACCCCACGTATGTTTCTACGCAAAACCCTTTTAGCGACCTGCTGCGCTGTCGCCCTGGCAAGCGCGCTGCCCGCGTTGGCCGCCGAGACCCGCCAGTTCCCCAGCGAGCAAGGCAGCCTCACCGCGACCCCGATTGTCAAAGGCCTGGACCATCCCTGGGCGGTGGCGTTTTTGCCCGACAAGCAAGGTTTCCTGGTCACCGAGCGGCCAGGCGCGCTGCGCTATGTGAGCAGTGATGGCAAATTATCGGCGCCATTGAGTGGCGTGCCGCAGGTCTGGGCCAAAGGGCAGGGCGGTTTGCTGGATGTGGTGTTGTCACCGGATTTCAAGGAAGACCGCCTGGTCTACCTGTCCTACGCCGAAGGTGGCGGCAAGGGCGGTACGGCCGGCACGGCGGTAGGCCGTGGTCGCTTGAGCGATGACTTGAGCGGCCTCAAGGACTTCCAGGTGATCCTGCGCCAGGAGCCCAAGCTCTCTACCGGTAATCACTTTGGCTCGCGCCTGGTGTTTGACCGAGACGGCTACCTGTTTGTGACCCTGGGCGAGAACAACGATCGGCCCACGGCTCAGGACCTGGACAAGCTGCAAGGCAAGGTGGTGCGCATCTACCCGGATGGTCGCGTGCCGGATGACAACCCGTTTGTCGGCCAGCCGGGAGCGCGGCCGGAGATTTGGTCCTATGGCCAGCGCAACCCACAGGGCGCGGCGCTGAACCCGTGGACTGGCACCCTCTGGGAAAACGAACACGGCCCGCGTGGCGGCGATGAAATCAATATCATCGAACGTGGCAAGAACTATGGCTGGCCCCTGGCGACCCACGGCATCAACTATTCCTTGCTGCCGATTCCCGAGGCCCGTGGCAAGACAGCCGAAGGCACGGTCGGCCCCCATCATGTGTGGGAAAAGTCACCGGCCATCAGCGGCATGGCGTTCTACGACGCTGACCGCTTCAAAGCCTGGCAGCACAACCTGTTTATCGGCGCCCTGGCCAGCCAGGAACTGATTCGCCTGCAGTTCGAGGGCGACAAGGTGGTCCACGAAGAGCGCCTGCTGGGCGAACTGAAGGCGCGTATCCGCGATGTACGCCAGGGCCCGGATGGTTTCCTGTACATACTCACGGATGAGGAGGATGGCGTGTTGTATCAGGTGGGGTTGAAGCAGGATTGACGGGCATTGCAGGAGCCGGCAAGGACTCGACGCCCCCCGGCTCCTACAAGGTTACAGCCCCAGTTCGGACAGCCCCGGATGATCATCCGGGCGCCGCCCCAGCGGCCAGTGGAACTTGCGTTCGCTTTCCTTGATCGGCATGTCATTGATGCACGCATGCCGATTGGACATCAGACCGTCCTGGTCGAACTCCCAGTTTTCGTTGCCGTAGGAGCGGAACCAGTTGCCGGAATCGTCGTGCCATTCATAGGCATAACGCACCGCGATGCGGTTGCCGGTAAACGCCCACAACTCCTTGATCAAGCGGTAGTCCAGTTCCCTGGCCCATTTGCGCGTCAGGAAGTCCTTGGCCTGCTCGCGGTTATGGGCGAACTCGGCGCGGTTACGCCACTGGGTGTCCAGGGTGTAGGCCAGCGACACACGTTGCGGGTCACGGGAGTTCCAGCCGTCTTCGGCGAGACGGATCTTTTCAATGGCCGATTGCTCGGTAAAGGGCGGCAAGGGCGGACGCACGTGTGCATTGGCGGTCATTTGACTGCTCCTTTGGATCGTTAGTTGTTAAACCCGTACAACTTTCAAAGTGCCAACAAGTTCTGCGCCATGCATTGCGCATTATCAGCGGCGGTGACATCGCCCATGATCAGGGCGATGGTAATGGCGCCATCGACCAGGATCAGCAGTTGCGCGGCCTGCTGCTCCGGGGCCGGGGTGCCATGTGCCTCGCACAGTTCAAGCAAATACTCGAACAGTTTCTGTTTGTGTGCCTTGGCCAGTAAACGTACCGGGTCTTGCGGGTTACCGGTTTCGCCGCTGGTGTTGATAAAGGCGCAGCCGCGAAAGTCCGCAGAGCCGAACCAGGTCTTCAGAGCGCTGAACACGCCGAGCAAGCGGGCGCCGCTGCCGGCGTATTGCTCGACCTCGCTGCGCAGCCACTGCAACCAACGCTCATCGCGCCGCTGCAGGGCGGCGATCACCAGTTCGTCCTTATTGGCAAAGTAGCGGTAGATACTTTTCCTGGAGACGCCGGCGGTTTTCACCAACAGATCCATACCAGTGGCTGCAATGCTATGCCGATAGATCAACTTTTCGGTGACGTCCAGAATAATGTCGCGGGTTTCACTGCTGGTCATATTATTCATGCTGCAAACAGTAGAACGATCGTTCTTCTTGGTCAATCAATTATTTTCAGCGGCCAGTGGGCAGACCTGAGGACCCCCATGGTGTAAGCTCTCGGGCTCTTCGGATTCGATCATTGCGAGCCCTATGCCGTCGTTATTCAAACGTTCCCTGTTGCCCAAGTTGCGCGGTTT
>LNAP01005023.1_pt1 | contig 11921 bp, 12 predicted proteins | sample 602601 | NCBI WGS metagenome assembly LNAP01 (sample SAMN02440304, study PRJNA202911) | soil metagenome | biome: Subtropical and temperate rainforests or woodlands; isolation source: soil samples (1 kg each in a 20% v/v slurry with milli Q water) were... ... | reverse complement strand
GGCGTGGTGGGCAACCTGCAGCCCGGCTGCGAGGCCGACTTCGTGGTGCTCAACCCCCAGGCCACGCCGCTGCTGGCGCGCCGCACGGCCCAGGCCGGCAGCCTCGACGAGCTGCTGTTCGCCATGATCGTGCTGGGGGATGACCGACTGGTGGAAAAAACCGTCATTTCTCAAGCAAAATACGGTCCTTGCGCTGGATGATCAAGCGCTGACAGCTATCGAAAACGTAGTAATGGCGAGGAATCCCGCACCATGAGCATCAAAAGCGACAAATGGATCCGCCGCATGGCGGCCGAGCACGGCATGATCGAGCCCTTCGAGCCAGGTCAGGTGCGCGAGGTCGAGGGCCGAAAAATCATCAGCTATGGCACCAGCAGCTATGGCTACGACATACGCTGCGCCCCCGAATTCAAGGTGTTCACCAACATCCACAGCACGGTGGTGGACCCCAAGCATTTCGACGAGAAAAGCTTCGTCGATTTTCACGGCGACAGCTGCATCATTCCGCCCAACAGCTTTGCCCTGGCGCGCACGGTCGAATACTTTCGCATCCCGCGCAACGTGCTCACCATCTGCCTGGGCAAAAGCACCTATGCGCGCTGCGGCATCATCGTCAACGTCACGCCGTTCGAGCCCGAGTGGGAAGGCTATGTGACGCTGGAGTTCTCCAACACCACACCGCTGCCCGCGCGCATCTACGCCGGCGAGGGCTGCGCGCAGGTGCTGTTCTTCGAGAGCGACAAGGACGACGTCTGCGAAGTCTCCTACAAGGACCGGGGCGGCAAATACCAGGGCCAGGTGGGCGTGACGCTGCCCAGGGCCTGAGAACCTGTTCAAAATCTTGCAAGCAGCAGCGCCAAGAATGGCAGATGGACACACTGCAAGCGGGTGTTGAGCAGCCGCTCGCAGTTCTGCCATGGCCGCCGGTTCGTCTCCAGCCAGGCAAAGCTGCGCTCCACCACCCAGCGCCGGGGCATCACCTTGAACCTGTGCAGTTCGCTTCGCTTTGCGAGCTTTACGGCGACCCGTCCACCCAGAATGTCTTGGACGCCCTGGGCAAACGGTTTGCCTACATAGCCGCTGTCACACAACAGCGCTTGCACCCGGCTCAGCGCAGGTTTGCAACGCTGCAGCGCCTGCAAGGCCCCTTTGCGTCTTGCCCGCGCCATAGCCTTTGAAGGCCGCCGTTTCCGTGTTCTTCACGCTCTGTGCGTCCACGATCAAGAACGCGCTGGAGGCGCTGCGCCCCAGTCTCTCTCGGACCACTTCAACCTGATTTTTTTTAAAGCCTGCTGCGGGCACTCTCCAGCAAGGCGCGGATGGGCTCGAATTTCTCGGGGCTGATGTCACCGGGGTATTTGGCTCTCGTGGGGCCCGCAGCCTCGCTTCCGCCAGAGCGACCAACGATCAGTGGAGAAAGATTGTGAACAGATTCTGAGTGCCACGGGTATCTTCAGCCGTTCGATGTTTTGGGTCGGTGGGTTTTGCGCGCGGCGGGCTTGGCCTGGGGCTCGGTCGGATTCGGGAAGACGTTGTGTTCCACATCGAGCCACGGCGGTTTCTCTGCATACATGTCCCGCACCAGCTGCTTGATGGCATCGATGTACCAGGCGTTGTCGTTGAGTCGGTGGCTCAGGATGATGGGGGACGTGATGTGCGGGTCGTCGATCAGGCGGTAAAGAAGGTCGCTGCGCAGGCGTGCGGACGCTGGAATGAGGCATAGCCCGGACTCCGCTGCCACCATGCCCAATGCCGTTTGAATCTCCCGCACCTCATGCACCTCGCTCGGGCGTATGGCCTGGTCGTTCAGCAGGCTGAGGACATGGTCGGCGAAGCTCGGGCGGGGCTCCTTGGGGTAGATGATCAGCTTCTGGCCGGTGATCTCCTTGAGGCTGATTCGGCTGGACTGGGCAGCCAGGGGCGAACCCGGAGGAATGGCCAGCACCAGCCGCTCTTCGCGCAGAACCGTCCGGGCTACCGATGAGTCATTGCTTCGGATGCGTCCGAACCCCACGTCGATGCGGCCGGATTTCAGGGCCATGAATTGTTGCATCGACGTGAGCTCCACCAGCTGGACATCCACGTCCGGGTAGTGTTGGCGCAGCTTGCGAACCAGCATGGGCAGGCCGCCGTACAGTGTGGATGCGACAAACCCCAGGGACAGGGTCTGTCGCTGGTGCAGGCCGATCTGGCGGGTTGCTGTTTTCAACTGATCGACCCGGTTGATGATTTGCAACGCCTGCTCATAGAAGGTGCGCCCCGCTTCGGTCAGTCGCAGTGGGCGGCTATTGCGCAGGATGAGCTGCACCCCGAGCTCGTCCTCCAGAAGTTGAATCTGGCGACTGAGAGGGGGCTGTGCAATGTGCAGCAACTCGGATGCCCGGGTGAAGTTGCGCGCATTGGCGACGGCCACGAAATATTTGAGTTGCCGGATGTCCATAAGGGAAAACCATATGATTTGTGGTTTATTGGTTTTTAAGTTATTGATTTGTATGTGTTAAATCAATAACTATACCTTCTGGGTATTGTGCAAGACGATTTTAGTGTTGGATGGTTTGCGGGCCGCACGGTCCAATCCTGACCATGCAACACCGGTCATCTCTGCGCTTGCAAGCTGGAGCAGCCGTTATGGCGCGGTGACGCTGGTTGCGGCGGGCGGTGGACATGGTGGCCCAGCCGCATTGCTGCCGATGCATTTTTTACCCAACGACACGAGGAAATCGCATGCACACCCACATTTTCGACACCCCCGAAGTGCAGGACTTCCTGCGACTGGCCAGCGGCCAGAGCCAGGCCGGCGGCAACGCCCGCGCCAAGCAGATCGTGCACCGCCTGCTGTCGGACCTGTTCAAGGCCATCGACGACCTGGACATCACCTCGGACGAGTATTGGGCAGGCATTGCCTACCTGAACACCCTGGGCGCCCGTGGCGAAGCCGGCCTGCTGTCGCCTGGCCTGGGCCTGGACCGCTTCCTGGACATGCGCATGGATGCCAAGGACAAGGAACTGGGCATTGCAAACGGCACGCCCCGCACCATCGAGGGCCCGCTGTATGTGGCAGGCGCCCCCGAAGCGCAGGGCTTTGCCCGCCTGGACGACGGCAGTGACAAGGCCGGCCACACGCTGGTCATGCACGGCACCGTGCACGGTGCCGATGGCAAGCCCCTGCCGAACGCCAAGGTCGAGGTGTGGCACGCCAACACCAAGGGCTTCTATTCGCACTTTGATCCCACGGGCGAGCAGCAGGGCTTCAACATGCGCCGCACCATCATCACCGATGCGCAGGGCCGCTACAAGTTCCAGAGCATCGTTCCCAAGGGCTACGGCTGCCCACCCGACGGCCCCACGCAAGCCCTGCTGAACCAGCTGGGTCGCCACGGCAACCGCCCTGCGCACATCCACTTCTTCGTGACGGCGCCCGGCCACCGCAAGCTGACCACGCAGATCAATATCGACGGCGACCCGCTGGTGAACGATGACTTCGCCTACGCCACCCGCGAAGGCCTGGTGCCGGCCCTGGTCGAGCGCACCGATGCCGCCAGCATGAAGGCGCAGGGCGTGGACGGCCCGTTTGCCGAGATCGTCTTTGACTTCACGCTCAGCGCGTTGGTCAACGGCGTGGACAACCAACTCGTGGACCGCCCACGCCTGGCGGCCTGATCCACCGCGGCCGGGCGCCCCGCCACCCGGCCGATCCCGCTCCCTTTTGCTTTCTCCCCTGCACTGCCGCGCCAAGCGCAGCAGGGGACAGCCGCACCCTGAGGAACCCGACCATGAACACCACCGCTGCCACAGCCGAGCGCCCTGATGTTGAAGCCCTGATCGAAGGCGCTCTGCAGGACGACAAGGAAAACGGCGTCTTCCGCTGCCGCCGAGACATCTTCACGGACCCTGAAATCTTCGCGTTGGAGATGAAGCACATCTTCGAAGGCAACTGGGTCTACCTGGCGCACGAAAGCCAGATCCCCGAGATCAATGACTACTTCACCACGTACATCGGCCGCCAGCCCATCGTCATCACACGGGGCAAGGACGGTCAACTCAACGCCGTGATCAACGCTTGCGCCCATCGCGGCGCCATGCTGTGCCGCAAGAAGCATGGCAACAAGGGCAGCTTCACGTGTCCCTTCCATGGCTGGACCTTCAACAACACCGGCAAGCTGCTCAAGGTCAAGGACGAGAAGACCACCGAGTACCCGGTGCAGTTCAACAAGAACGGCTCGCACGATCTCAAGAAAGTGGCACGCTTTGAAAGCTACAGGGGCTTCCTGTTCGGCAGCCTCAACCCCGATGTGCAGCCGCTGCAGGATTTCCTGGGTGAAACCAAGGTCATCATCGACCAGATCGTGAACCAGGCGCCTGAAGGCCTGGAAGTGCTGCGCGGCAATTCCTCCTACATCTACGACGGCAACTGGAAGCTGCAGATGGAAAACGGCTGCGATGGTTACCACGTGAGCTCGGTGCACTGGAACTATGCGGCCACCATGGGCCGCCGCAAGGAAGGCGACACCAAGGCCGTGGATGCCAACGGCTGGAGCAAGAGCGTGGGTGGCGTGTACGGCTTCGAGAACGGCCACATCCTGCTGTGGACCAACACCATGAACCCCGAGGTGCGCCCGGTCTACAACCGCCGCGAGGAGCTCAAGGAGCGCCTGGGTGAAGACAAGGCCGAGTTCATCGTCAGGCAGACCCGCAACCTGTGCCTGTACCCCAACGTGTACCTGATGGACCAGTTCTCCACGCAGATCCGCGTGACACGCCCCATCAGCGTGGACAAGACCGAGATCACGATCTATTGCTTCGCCGTCAAGGGCGAAAGCGCAGAAGACCGTGCCACCCGTATCCGCCAGTACGAGGACTTCTTCAACGTGTCGGGCATGGGCACGGCCGATGACCTGGAAGAGTTCCGCTCGTGCCAGAACGGTTATGCCGGCAAGGCCGCACCGTGGAACGACCTGAGCCGCGGCGCCCCGCTGTGGATCGAGGGGCCCGACGAGAACGCCCGCAAGATGGGTCTCAACCCCCTTCTGAGCGGTGAGCGCAGCGAAGACGAAGGCCTGTTCGTGTGCCAGCACGAATACTGGGCGCAGGAGATGCGCAAGGCCGTGGCACAGGAGCGCAAGGGAGAAGCAGCATGAACGCCGACTACAACGCCATCTGCACATTCCTGTACCACGAAGCCCGCCTGCTGGACGACCGCCAGTGGGACGAATGGCTGGCGCTGCACGCCGAGGATGTCGAGTACTGGATGCCCGCCTGGGACGATGACGACCGCCTGACCGAAGACCCCCAAAGCCAGATCTCGCTGATCTACTACCCCAACCGCAACGGGCTGGAAGACCGGGTGTTCCGCATCAAGACCGAGCGCTCCGGCGCATCCATGCCCGAGCCACGCACCTGCCATGCCGTGCAGAACGTGGAGGTGCTGGACGACCGTGGCGATGCAGTGGACGTGCGCTACAACTTCCACACACTCAGCCACCGCTACAAGGCCACCGACGAGTTCTTCGGCACCATGTTCGTCACGCTGCGGCGCGTGGAAGGCCGCCTTCGCATCGCCCGCAAGAAGATCGTTCTGAAGAACGACTACATCCGTCAGGTGATTGACGTGTACCACGTCTGAGCGGCCAGGAGACCACAATGAGCAGCTATCGTATTGCCCTGAATTTCGAAGACGGGGTGACCCGCTTCATCACCTGCGACGCCCAGGAGAAAGTGCTGGACGCCGCTTTTCGCCAGCGCATCAACCTGCCCATGGATTGCTCGGACGGCGTGTGCGGCACCTGCAAGTGCCGCGCCGAGAGTGGCACCTATGACCTGGGCGACGACTACATCGAAGACGCGCTGACGGCCGAGGAGGCCGGGCAGCGGCTGGTGCTGACCTGCCAGATGGTCCCCCGTTCCGATTGCGTGATTGCGGTGCCGGTGCCCTCCACGACCTGCAAGACGGGTACGGCGAAGTTCAGCGGCACGGTGGCGGGCGTGGAACGCTACAGCGACTCCGCCTATGAGCTGGCACTGGAGGTGCCCGAGGATGCCCCGGCTTTCCTGCCCGGGCAGTACGTCAACATTGGCGTGCCCGGCAGTGGGCAGCACCGCTCGTACTCGTTCAGCTCGGCCACCGGTGCGAGCCGCATGACGTTCCTGATCAAGCAGGTACCCGAGGGCCTGATGAGCAGCTGGCTCACCAGCGCCCAGGCCGGCAGCAAGCTGGAGATGACCGGCCCGCTGGGCAGTTTCTACTTGCGCCCGGTCACGCGGCCGCTGCTGTTCCTGGCCGGTGGCACCGGTCTGGCGCCCTTCCTGTCGATGCTGGAGACGCTGGCGCAGCAGGGCTGTATCCAGCCCATCCACATGCTGTATGGCGTGACACGCGACCAGGACCTGGTCATGGTGGACCGCCTGGAGGGCTATGCGCGCCGCATTCCGGGCTTCACGTTCGGCACCTGTGTGGCTGATGCCTCCACCTCGCACCCGCACCAGGGCTACGTGACGGACCACATGGCGCCTGCCGCATTGCACGACGGCAATGTCGATGTGTACCTGTGCGGCCCGCCCCCCATGGTGGACGCCGTGCAGCGCCACTTCAAGGCGGCGGGCATTGTCCCCGCGAGCTTCCACTATGAAAAGTTCACCCCCACCCAGGTGCAGACCGCAGCACCGGTGGCGGCGTGACCGAGGAGCGACCCATGCACAAGCGATTCGAAGGCAAGGTGATGCTGATCACCGGAGCCGCACAAGGCATTGGTGAACGTGTGGCAGAGCGGGCGGCACAAGAGGGCGCCACGCTGTCCCTGGTGGACCGTTCCCCCCTGGTGCACGGACTGCGCGACAGGCTGGCCGAGACCACCCGCGTGATCGCCATCGAGACCGACCTGGAAAAGTTCGAGGGTGCGCTGCAGGCCGCGGAGGCCACGCACAAGGCCTTTGGCCGCATCGACGTGCTGGTGAACAACGTGGGCGGCACCATCTGGACCAAGCCCTACGAGCACTACAGCCCCGATGAAATCGAGGCCGAGGTGCGCCGCTCGCTGTTTCCCACGCTGTGGGGCTGCCGCGCCGTGCTGCCCTACATGCTCAAGAAGAAAAAGGGGGCCATCGTCAACGTGTCGTCCATCGCCACGCGCAGCGTCAACCGCGTGCCCTACGGCGCAGCCAAGGGTGGCGTGAACGCGATGACTGCCTGCCTGGCCTTCGAGAACGGCGAGCGCGGCATCCGCATCAATGCGGTGGCCCCCGGCGGCACCGAGGCCCCGCCCCGCCGCATTCCGCGCAACACCGCCAAGCAAAGCAAGAAAGAGCAGGCCTGGTACCAGCAGATCGTGGACCAGACCGTGGACAGCACGCTCATGAAGCGCTACGGCACGTTGGATGAGCAGGCATCCGCCATCTTGTTCCTGGCGTCGGACGAATCGTCCTACATCACCGGTACGGTCATCCCTGTTGGCGGTGGCGACCAGGGCTGATTGTGCTGCACGCGGGTGTCACACCGCTTGTCGGCCGGTGTGTTGAGTGCGTGCCCATCTTTTTTGAGGAGACACATATGAAAACAATCGAAATCAACCCCATCATCGACAACGCCCGTTTCACCCGCTTCCATGGGATGGTGGTGGCGCTGTGCGCATTGCTGCTGATTTTTGACGGCTACGACCTGTTCATTTACGGCGTGGTGCTGCCCGCACTGATGTCCGAGTGGGCTCTGACCCCGGTGCAGGCGGGAGCGCTGGGCAGCTACGCGCTGTTCGGCATGATGTTCGGCGCCTTCATCTTCGGCCCGCTGGCCGACCGCATTGGCCGCAAGAAAGGCATCGCGATCTGCTTCGTGATGTTCAGCCTCGCCACTTTCCTCAACGGCTTTGCCAAGACGCCCGCCGAGTTCGGCATCTACCGCTTCATTGCCGGGCTGGGCTGCGGCGGCCTCATGCCCAATGCCGTGGCGCTGATGAACGAGTACGCACCCAAGCGCGCCCGCAGCACGCTGGTGGCGCTGATGTTCAGCGGGTATTCGCTGGGCGGCATGCTCTCGGCCGGGCTGGGCATTTACGTTCTGCCGCGTTTTGGATGGCAGGCCATGTTCCACGCCGCCGCTGTGCCCCTGCTGCTGTTGCCGCTGATCATGTGGAAGCTGCCGGAGTCCGTGGGTTTTCTCGTGCGCCAGGGCAAGGACAAGGAGTCCCGGGACATGCTGGCCCGTGTCAACCCCGACGTGAAGATCGACGCCGGCGCAACCCTGGTATCCACGGATGCCAAGGGTGTCGGGGTTCCGATGCTGGACCTGGTCAAGGACGGGCGCGCTGCAGGCACCATCATGATCTGGCTGGCATTCTTCTGCTGTCTGCTCATGGTCTATGCCTTGGGCTCGTGGCTGCCCAAGCTCATGGCGGGTGCCGGCTACAGCCTGGGTTCGAGCCTGTCGTTCCTGCTGGCACTGAACTTCGGCGGGATGGCGGGTGCGATTGCCGGTGGCTGGCTGGGCGACCGCTTCAGCTTGCCCAAGGTGGTGGTGGCATTCTTTGCCGTGGGCACGGTGGCGATTGCGCTGCTGGGTTTCAACAGCCCCATGCCAGTTCTTTATCTGCTGATCACCATTGCCGGCGCCACCACCATCGGCACCCAAATCCTGCTGTATGCCAACACGGCCCAGTTCTACCCGTTGCAGATGCGTTCCACGGGGTTGGGCTGGGCGTCCGGCGTGGGCCGAACAGGGGCTATCGTGGGGCCTTTGCTGGGCGGCTCGTTGATGGCAGCGGCGCTGCCATTGAAAATGAACTTCCTGTTCTTTGCCGTGCCTGGCTTGATCGCGGCGTTGGCCATGGGGGTGTTCAGCCTGCGCTGCGCCCGGAGCGCCCATCCAACCCGTGCAAACCCTGTCACCCGCCAGGCGCCACTCCACGCCCTGCGTGCCGAGCAAACGCGTTGATTCGAGGAGCGGCGGTAACGTATGGCCCAGCCGCCCGCCTGGTCGACGCCCCGCATTGCAAGCGAGGGGGATACGGTTTGCCTGGCGGCCCATCCCCTCGCACGCATCCGCAGGCGTGGCAAGCGGCGCTGGATTGCATGGACAGAGCCCTTGTGCTTTGGTCGGGGTACCGTCCATGCCGCAGCGACGCCGACACACCAGGCGCCCTCATCGATTCCATCGGCATGCTTGGTGCCGGGAGGTAAACCATGGCATTCAAGGACTGGTCCATCACGGCCTGGACGGCCGGATTTCTGGCGGTTCTGATTTCGTACGCAGGACCCCTGCTCATTTTCATCCAGGCAGCGCAGGTGGGCCATGTCTCCAGTGCGGAACTGACTTCCTGGATCTGGGCCATTTCCATGGGGGCTGGCGTGAGCGGCCTGTTGCTGAGCTGGTGGCTCAGGATGCCGATCATCACGGCCTGGTCCGCGCCGGGGTCGGCATTGCTGCTGGGCTTTTTCCCAGCGATGCCCGAGCTGGTGGGCGCGTACCTGACGGCGGCGGTCATTGTCATGTTCATCGGCGTCACCGGCTATTTTGAGAAGATCGTGAACCTGATTCCCAAGGGCGTCGCAGCGGGCATGATGGCCGGCATTCTGTTCCAGTTTGGCACCCAGACTTTTCGGGCCAGCATGGACGCGCCTGTCGTGGTGTTCGCCATGCTGGTGGCGTACCTGGCCATCAAGCGGCTGTGGCCGCGCTACAGCGTCGTGGCGGTGGCCTTCACCGGTTTTGTGGTGGCCTGGACCATGGGAAAGACCGACCTGCAGGCCGTGGACCTGGTGCTTGCCAGACCGGTGTTTTTCATGCCCCGGTTCGATCTTGGCGTCTTTCTGAGTTTTACCTTGCCTCTGGTGTTGGTCAGTCTGACGGGGCAGTACCTCCCCGGCATGGCGGTGCTGCGGCTGGCGGGCTACCAGGCTCCTGCCAGGGCGGTGGTGACCGGGACCGGGGCGGCCTCGCTGCTTGTGGCGTGCTTTGGTGGAATTTCCGTGGTTTTGGCCGCCATTACCGCGGCGCTGTGCACTGGCAGGGATGCACATGCAGACGCAGACAAACGGTATGTTGCCGGCATCGCCAATGGCGTCTTCTACCTGGTGGGGGGGGCCTTCGCGGGCACCATTGTGCAGATGTTCACCGCATTCCCCCCCGCCTTGATTGCAGCGCTCGCCGGGCTGGCGCTGACCGGCGCCATTGTCTCCAATATCCGCCTGCTGGTGGGTGAGGAGGCTTGCATCGAGCCGTCCGTCATCGCCTTCCTGGCGACGGCGTCGGGTATGTCGCTGTTCGGCTTGGGGGCTGCATTCTGGGGCGTGGTGTTTGGCCTGGCGTCTTACTGGCTGCTCCCTGCTCGCGCAGTGGTTCGCTGACCACGGCCTGCGCCAAGGCGCCCACGCTGCAGGCGGCGTTTGCCGGCACATCGCCCTCGGATGCCGCAGCCGTGCGCACCGAGCTGTCCCGCAGCAGTGCGGCGATTTCGCCGGCCAGGTCATTTCACCCAAGGCGCAAAGCGGTCTGCGAAGCGTTGAGCGTGCCGCTTGAGCAGACCGTGCCATGGGGATACTGCGTACACTTCAGGGGACTGAAAGAGTAATGCCTGCGCAGTGCACCCACGCGGCGGGTTCGGCGGTGAACGTGCGGCCGGCTTGGTGTGCTGTAGAAGCGGGTGCTGGCTTGTCCTTGGGCCATGGGGGCCTCCGCTGATGGCGGGAGGCATGGCGCCGTCGCTGGTTCAGGGGACGGTGCCAGATGGGGCCTGGGTCTGCCGGGCGCAGGGACAACACAGACAGGAACTGCAGCATGAAATGGGAAGGCAATCGCGAGTCCGACAACGTGGAAGACCGCCGCAGCGGTGGCGGCGGGATGCCCGTGTTCGGGGGGCGCAGCATCGGCATTGGCACCATCGTCATTGCCTTGCTGGGGGGCTGGGCACTGGGCATCAACCCGCTCACCATCCTGAGCCTGCTCAGTGGTGGCGGCGCGCCCACGGCGCAGGTGCAGCAGGGCCCCGCCCAGCGTCCGCCCGCCGATGACACCATGGGGCGTTTTGTCTCGACCGTGCTGGCCGACACCGAGGATGTCTGGCAGGCGCTCTTTCGCCAGGGCGGTGGCACCTACCAGGAGCCACGCCTGGTGCTGTTTCGGGGTGCCACGCCCACGGCGTGTGGCACGGGCCAGTCCGCCATGGGGCCTTTTTATTGCCCGGCCGACCAGAAGGTCTACATCGATCTCGGGTTTTACGAAACGCTCAAGAACCGCCTGGGCGCGCCAGGCGATTTTGCCCAGGCCTATGTCATTGCCCACGAGGTGGGCCACCATGTGCAGAACCAGCTGGGCATCAGCGCCAAGGTGGACCAGATGCGTGGCCGCGTGAGCCAGGCCGAATACAACGCCCTGTCGGTGCGGCTGGAGTTGCAGGCCGACTGCTTTGCCGGCGTGTGGGCGCACCACGCACAGAATGCACGCCAGATTCTGGAACAGGGTGACGTGGAAGAGGCCATGAACGCCGCCGCCAAGATCGGCGACGATGCCCTGCAGCGCTCCAGCGGTGGTGCCGTGGTGCCGGAAAGCTTTACGCACGGCAGCAGCGTCCAGCGCCAGCGCTGGTTCAACAATGGATTACAGAACGGCAGCGTCAAGGGCTGCGACACGTTTTCCAGCCGCAATCTCTGATTGCCTGGGGTATGGTGTGGGCGCCGCCGGGGCGCCTTTCGTGCGGGCGTGAAAATTCTAAAAAACAAGCGGTAGCGCTTATGGATAAAGCGCTGAAGGCTATAAAAAAATATAGCTTTTGATGGAGGCCCGTGACCGTGCCCTGCTGCCGTCGTGCAGGGACAACGCTCAAAATTACGCCTATTGGGCCACCGGTGCGACAATAGCGGGCTAAATGACAAGTTCTTTTTCCAATCTATCGCTGGCCGAGCCGCTGGCGCGCGCCGTGGCCGAAATGGGCTACGAG
>LNAP01007996.1_pt1 | contig 11925 bp, 13 predicted proteins | sample 602601 | NCBI WGS metagenome assembly LNAP01 (sample SAMN02440304, study PRJNA202911) | soil metagenome | biome: Subtropical and temperate rainforests or woodlands; isolation source: soil samples (1 kg each in a 20% v/v slurry with milli Q water) were... ... | reverse complement strand
CTGGAAACGCAACTGGTCGATTTCCTCGATCACCGCTTGTTGCTTAGCCAGCCCGCGGTAGGCCAGACCCGAGACAACCAGTAGAGCGAGCACAAATAACCCGGGCAGCACGAGGAGCTTGGCGCCGATGGAGAGGCCTTTCAGGAATGACATGGTGGTTACCATTTTTGTTTTTATAGGGCATGACTGAGCAGGCAATTCATCCCGCATGATTCTTTATACAGTATTTGATTCTATTATCAGAACAACAATAGAAAAAATTCAGTATCTGCTGCTGTGCCCTGCCGCCTGCCTTGGAAAACCAAGCGAAAGACTCGTAAACGCTTTAGCCGAACCGCCCCCAAGCCGACGCGCACGAAGATCAGCAATCTTTTGAAGATTTACTCAAGTCATCAAGCCCACACCCCAGGCTTCATCTAGCGCGGCAGTAAGAGCTCCTAGATCGTCATTTGCTTTGGGCCGATCGCAGCATTTCGAAAGGGACTGTCGAAACGGCTAACCGCCGCATCTGAGCTAGATATGTCCCCCTCGTACAGATTCACGCGGCCGCACCTCGTTCGTTGTTGCTACTCACCTCAAACTGCCCCACTAATTTTTGCAGCTTGTTGGCATTGAGCCTCACGGTTTCCGCACTGCTTTGCAGCACCACCACCGTCAGGCGCATTTCTGTGGAGGATTGGTCGACCTTCTTGATCGTCTTGCCGTAGTCGAGGCTTCGCTTATTGAGTTGCTGAATGATCGCAAACATACTTTCCACGGCTTGATGCAACTGCACGTTTTCTGACGATGCATCTTCGGCCAGGCGCAGGCTGTTATCGACGTCTTTGACACCCTCCTCCATGAAGCTGACGGCTTTTTGCGTTTCGTTCTGCAGGCCTTCGACCATCTGGCGAATGTCGTCGGCAGCGCGTGACGTGCGTGAGGCGAGACTACGGACCTCATCGGCGACCACCGCAAAACCTCGCCCATGCTCACCCGCGCGTGCGGCTTCAATGGCGGCATTGAGTGCCAGTAGATTGGTTTGATTGGTGATGTCGCTGATCAGGCCGGTGATGTTGCCGATCTGGGTCATCCGACTGTCGAGCAACTGCACGCTCGAAGAAGAACGCTCGACCACATTCCGAATAGACTGCGTGCCTGCCTGTACAGCGAGAAATTGCTCGCGGGCACGCGTGACCACGTCATCCATTGCCTGCTTCATTTGTTCAGCACTGGCGGAAGCTTGCTGGATCTCGCCCAATTGATCTTCGACGATAATCATCATGCGATGCACCGCTTCGGCCACCTCAACAGAAGTGACACCAGCTGCCTGGCTGCGACCCAGCATCATCTGATTGGTGGTACCGACGTTGCGACTGGCCTTCACCACTTGCCCGACAACCGAGTCCAGGTGGTCGATGAAACTATTGATCCAACGCCCCATGTCACCGGTCTCATCATTGGCCATTCGCGTGGTATCCAGACGCTGACGAAGGTTGCCCTCGCCCTCGGCGATGGTCCTGATCACACTCGTCATCTCGTTCAATCTGGCCGCAAGACGTTTGGGCCCCAACAGGCTGAACAGGACAGTGGCACACACCATGCTCGAGACTTCGATGGTATCGATCAGGTTCTGCGCTAGACCGCTGTAATGCTGCACCATGAAATTGCAGGCAAAGAGGCCCGTCATGGTCGCGAGATAAGGCTTCATCAAACCGTAGCTAAGTGAGCGCCGGCGGTATACCTCCTCCAGATCGGCCTCACACATCATGCCCCAGCGGTCAGGTGACCCCGGCAGTTGGAAAGTAACGCCCTTGCCGACCACCGGAATGTGCCTGTAGTCCGAGTAACCGGGATAAGTCACGAACAGGTTGGAGCCCGTGCGGATAGTTTCGCGTACACCTGGGTGCAGCTGCTGCGTCGCCGGATCGGTAAAGCGCAGTTCCAGTTCAGTGTGTCGCTGGATCTGCACCGTTTTCCAGGCCGTGTGTACGCCGCTTTTCAGATTTTCGCCGTGGGTGAACGTGCCGTCCTCGAAACGTGAGCGTGACAATGCAGTTCCCGGTTGGATTGCGGGATCAAAGCGTGATTGCGCCATGAACAAATAGTTGTCGCCCGACTCGGCAAAAATGTGTCCGGCCTCACGCTGGATGAGATCGCCCAGTACATCGTTTGGCACACGACCGCAGAGGCAGCCGAGGACTTTTCCATCGGACTTCAGAGGTTGATAGAACATTAACGTGACTTCATCGTGGAAGCGTGAAGACGATGGACCGATTTGCGAGGTCAACGGATCGCTGTAAGGACCATGGAGAAACGGCGCCTTCATTCCTTCTGCTAATGCACGCATGCTATCGAGCCGACTTTTACCGCGTCCGCTCCAGGTCGAGGTGATGACGGCACCAGCGGCATCCACGACAAACAGCTCCGAAAAATCTTCAGCCTGGTTGAGTTTTTCCATCAGCGAAGTGCTGTCGAGATGGGCGAAATCACGGCCGAGATTTTCCGCCAGCTCAGCCAAGTGGTCCCACTGCTCCCGTGTCCAGTTGTGCAGCAGCTGCACACGCGTTTCAGCGATGGCTTCGAACGTTTGCTCGATCATCGGGTAAGCCGACTGATTGAGCCGGCAGGACCAACCCATCGCAATTTTTCCAGTTTTGCCGAACCAGGGTAACCAGTGCTTCTCGCTAGAGGACAACTGCATGGAATTACTTGAGAGCGACATTTACATCCCCAACTGCGACATTCGGATGGAAAATCAATAGCAAATACCAGGCCAATCCGTAAGCACACCGACTATTGCTCTTTTCGAGGGGAAGCTCTGGCAAAGCCGTCGACTTTCTTGCTTGTTTTAGCGTGCAGGACCGCGGAGTGTGAAACGTCATGCTTCAAGTCAGCGCGCCAAGCGCGACACGCTCTATAAAAGGGCTGTTTTCAGACAGCGCAGGAGCGGTCATGGGAAGTGTATTTTGGAGTGTCTGGCGACTCCCCCACTACCTTTTCCCGTCAGCTGAAAAGCTGAGTGCCGTGCGTTTCCGAATGCATTTTCTGTTCCTCGTCTCACTGACGCTGCAACACCGACTCACCCGCCGTTGGCGGCAATCGCAGGTTGTGTCTATGCGGTCGCTCAACGAAACGCATTGCTGGATGCTCTTGAGATAATCGCGCCTCGAGCTCGCTGTTTTTTCAACCGCGCCAGTCAGTGCGCCTGGCTACTAAACCGGTCAGTTCTGGCCGAATACGAAACAGACGCCCCGACGCAGGGGCATTGCCCAGGGTTTCCATGGTCAGGTCGTGACGTGAGCTGGTGATGTACAACATGTCTTTGTTCGGCCCGGCAAACGCCAGATCGGTGGGGCTTGGCACCGGCAAACCGATCGTCCGGTCGAGCCCACCGTCTTCGCTGAAGCGCACCAGGCTCCAGCCATCACGCAAGGTCGTCCACACGCCCCCTTGATCATCCAGCGCCAAGCCGCTCAAGCGTCCCGAGCCTTTGGGCAGAGACGCGAACCGTCGCACCGAGCTTGCACCCGCCTGCATGACGAACAAGGTGCCGGAGTCCGGCCCCACGGCAAACAACGACTCACCTTTCGCATCCCAACAGAACGCACTGATGCGCTCCTGAAATTGCCATGACGAGCGCAATTCGCCTTGGGTAGCCGGGGCCAGGGTGTCCGCCCAATACAGTCCTTGGCTCGCTTCACACCAACGGGGAAAAGCGCCATTGAATGACCAGACGCCCTCCACCAAACCGTATGGAGATGATGAAGATTCCACCCAAAGCCAGTCGTTTGTAGGGGTAAAAACGATCAAAAATAAAAAGGGGGCGCGAGATAAAATCTCGTAACCCCCTGATTTATATGGTCTGGACGGAGTGATTTGAACACTCTCCCCCCTAGCACCCCATGCTAGTAATAACCGACCGACATCAGCGGGGTAAGAAGCTATACCTCAATTGGTTGCCGTCCCACTGTCTTGTACTTCCTGTATGCCACACACATACCGTGACCAGTGATCCATTAACATTTGGCGCTTGCCGAAAAGATCTCCGCGGCGATAAGCCGCCTCAACCGCACTCTCTACTGCATGTGCAAGCGCCTGTTCGCAGACCTCTCGAGGATAGTGGGTGACCTCACTCGCCCAATCCCTAAAAGTCGAACGAAATCCGTGAGTCGTGAGATCGTTGCGCTTCATTCGACGCAACACCATCAACATCGCCATGTTGCTCAGCGGCCTCCCTTTTCGAGCACCAGGAAATAGATGATTGTTCCCTTCTACACGAGGAAGAGCGATCAGTAGATCCAATGCCGCTTGCGACAAAGGAACCCGGTGCTCTTTCCCTGCTTTCATTCGCGACGCCGGAATGGTCCATATCCCTGCCACGAGATCAATTTCCGCCCAGGTAGCATCAAGCACTTCACTGGTTCGGCAGGCCGTCAAGATGGTAATCCAACGAACTTGCCTGGATCGAGAAGTATGGGCGCATGAGGATGGCTATACCCAATCATCAGACCGCTATTGCCTTCAAAGTCGCATCAGCGCCAAAAATGGGATATCAGAAAGGGAGGTGAGATTTGAATTGCCGGTGCGTTAGGCACCGGCAGAATGGGGTCAGTGATGCTATTTGACAGTGAAAGAGTCGCGAGCCATTACGACCATGTTGCCGCCAATGGCAGCTCCATCAAGCTCAATACCAGATTTGCCGTCGCCGCCGATCAGGACCGCTGGAAATTCCACAATGTCTTTGTCATCGCAACTCACGGAAGCCTTAGTGATGACGAAACCTTTCTGCTCGGTACCCGTTTCAGCTTTTCATCATCTGGATCTACGGAAACACCAAAGAAGCAGACTTGATCATCATCGAACCGCTGGCGATGAGCTCGAATACCTTCCAAAACTTTAATGGATGCAGGATCAGCCGCAGAGCCCAAGAAAGAAATCACTACATACCGACCGGCAACAGTGTCGAAACAAAAGCGCTCTCGTAGTTGAGTGCGGCAGTAGAACCAAGGAGCAGGTTCACCGACTGAAAATGCCGTAGCGCGCATAACAACTCCTTGCCGGTGAGCAGTGGATCATTTTTAGGAGTAAATCCAAGAAGCACATGCCGAGCACTGTCTCTTCCCTCAAGGTGTCGCGTACAAATGGGCTTATGGCCGCCGCCAGCTGCGATGCCGTAGTAGAGAGACCTCACTGCTCTCGAAGCTAGTAGATAAAGCTAGTAGATAAGTATGCGTCTGGCAAAATCATCCCTCTGTCAGATATTGTAATAATTCTCCTCGCATGAGCCCCTCCGAAACATTGTAGGATTTCATCCCCAATTTTTTTCAGGTCTATATGAACACCCTTCTGGAGCCTCCCAGTAGCATTTTTCACCCCAAACCCTGTATCAATTCCTACGTTATTAAGCGTCGGTCGCGTTTTTTACGGCCGCTGAACCTCGACATTCCGTCTCTGGGATTCTCAACGCTTACCTTTCCCAAGACGAATGGTGTCACCCCCCAAAGCTTCACCTCCCTGCATTCGCTCGGCGAAGTCTTTCTCTCCTGCTACTTTTGCCCGCAACACACATTCCACTCTTTCGAGCAGGAATACGCTTGTTCGTGCAAATCGTTCGTTCACCCTAACTCTTCGAGAGATTGAATAACCCCTATGGAATGGATTGCTGATCCCACGGCATGGCTTGGCCTGCTGACCCTGATTGTGTTGGAGCTGGTGCTCGGCATCGATAACCTTGTGTTTATTGCCATCCTGGCTGACAAGCTGCCGCCTGAGCAGCGAGATCGTGCCCGTGTGATTGGCCTTTCCCTTGCGTTATTGATGCGCCTCGGCCTGCTGGCCAGCATCTCTTGGATGGTGACCCTGACCGAGCCTTTGTTCGAGGTCTTCGACAAGACGTTCTCGGGCCGCGACTTGATCATGCTGTTCGGTGGTGTGTTCCTGTTGTTCAAGGCAACCATGGAATTGCATGAGCGACTCGAAGGGCATGTGACCGAGCGTTCAGGTAATGCGGCTTATGCGATGTTCTGGCCCATCGTTGCGCAGATTGTGGTGCTGGATGCAGTCTTCTCGCTGGACGCGGTGATCACCGCTGTGGGCATGGTGGAACATCTGTCCGTCATGATGATTGCTGTGGTGATCTCGATTGGCTTGATGATCATCGCGAGTAAGCCACTGACGAACTTCGTCAACGGGCACCCAACCGTCATCATGCTCTGCTTGGGCTTCTTGATGATGATCGGCTTCAGCCTGACGGCTGAGGGCTTGGGTTTCCACATTCCGAAAGGCTATCTCTACGCAGCGATTGGCTTTTCGATCTTGATCGAACTGTTCAACCAGGTCGCTCGTTCGCGTCGTAAGAAGAGTTTGCAGGGGCATCGCCCAATGCGTGAGCGTACCGCGCATGCCGTCTTGCGTTTGTTGGGTGGCCACAAGTTGGGTGCTGACGAGGTCGGTGAGGAAATCGCTGACATGCTGTCAGGCGGTGATGCCGATGAGGTTTTCCATCGGCGAGAACGCGTCATGATTAGTGGCGTTCTTCAGTTGGCGGAGCGACCCATACGCGGTGTCATGACCCCTCGTGCTGAAATCGACCATATTGACCTGGCCGATTCCCCAGAGGAAATCCGCACAACGCTGATGCACTCGTCGTACTCCAGGTTGCCGTTGATCCGGGAAGGACGAGTTGATGAGCCATTGGGGTTCGTCCACAAGAAGGAGCTGCTGAAAGAGCTGTTGGCCGGTAACCAGCCAAGCTTGGAAACCATGGCGCGTAAGGCAATCAACTTGCTGGACAGTTTCACGATCCTCAACGCGCTGGAGCAGATGCGTAAAGAGTCGACTCACATCGCTTTCGTGGTGAACGAGTTTGGTGACTTCATCGGCATTCTCACCATGACTGATATTCTTGAATCCATCGCGGGTGAGTTACCAGATGCCAGCGAAATTGAGGGCCCGAACATCGTTGCTGAGGACGGAGGTTTTCTCGTCAGTGGTGCGCTGAACCTCAGTCAGATTCGCGAACACATTGGCTTTCAGGCGAAAGCAACTGATGACTATCAGACGCTCGCCGGGTTGGTCATGAGTTTGCTGGATCGCCTGCCGGTCATTGGGGACAAGCTCAATTGGGAGGGCTGGAGCATGTCTGTGGTGGAGGTCGAGGAGCGTCGTGTGACGAGGGTGTTGTTGCGTAAAGAGTGAATATAGAAAACAAGGCCGCATTTGCGGCCTTGTTTGTTTTCAGGGTGTTACTCGTGCGAATGGCCGTGCTCAGCGCTCTCGGAGGTTGCGCCTTTTTCACCACCGCCGCATGCCGTCATGAGGCCGAGAAAGCAGATCAAGAGCATCGAACGAATCAGAGTGGTTGGGGTTTTCATGGATAGACTCTTCAAGAAATGGGTGAAATAAATGGTCTGTGGTCAGGCTGAGCGCCGAATTTTCGGCAGTAGAACAGCCATCGTCGCTTCGGATTACTGTTTGACGCTCAAGTAATCGCCGGTCGTTTTCAGTGAGATGGTCACGTCGTTGTTGCTGCGATTACGCCAAAACCAACCGTGGGTGCCGTCAAAAATGGCGGTGAATTCACCTTTATCACTTTTGACCTGCTTGCCCTTGTTGTAGCTGTGGAAGTAACCCTTTTCACCGTTGTAGGGCTCGCCATGTGTGTCGTAATTCACAGGCCCACCAGCCGCTGTCCATTCATAGCTGACAGTCTTGTTCTTCAGCACTTCCAGTTTGATCTCTGTCCCTTCACCAGGTTTGAGCGTGACGGTCATTTGATTCGACTTCATAGCTGGGGCAGGTGCCGCCGTTGGTTGGGTCGCAGGTAACGCAGCAGGTTGGATTTGCGCAATCTGCGGAGCTGGAGCTGGAGCTGGAGTCGGAGCTACTGCTTGGGGCGGCGTTGCATCCGCCAACGCCTCTTGGGCGAGGATGATCTTCAATTCGCCCATTTGGGTCAGACCCAGTGCGCGGCCCACACCCGTAGGGTCAACGGCATATTCCGAAGGCATGACCACGGTCACCAGCAGGCCGACCGCAGTCAGTAGGGCAATGACAGTCGAGCGCACCAGTTTGCGAGTGCTAGGCAATTCATTAACAGTTGGAAGCGGAGTATTGAACATGGTCAGAATTCCTTACGCGGAGACAAACAGGCCGGTGATCTGGTAACCCATCAGCAGGAAACCGGCACTCATCATGGCGACGTTGGCGGTGTAGGCATGGCGCCAGAAACTGCCGGTGCGCCGCCAGTACCCCATCAGAATCAGAATCGCGCTGAGGGCCAGCAATTGGCCGATCTCGACGCCGACGTTGAAGGCGATCAGGTTCGGAATCAGGCCATCAGGCGAGATTTCGTACTCCTGGATCTTGGTCGCCAGACCGAATCCATGGAGCAGGCCGAAGATCAACGTGGCCACCTTGGTGTTGGGTTGGAAACCGAACCAGCGCTGGAACGCGCCCAGGTTGTCAAGCGCCTTGTACACCACCGAGAAACCGATGATGGCGTCGATGATGTAAGAGCTGATGCTGACCTCGGTCAGCACGCCCAGCAGCAGCGTGACCGAGTGGCCTACGGCGAATAACGTGACGTAGAGCCCCACATCTTTCAGGCGATAGAGGAAGAAGATAAACAGCAGGTGGTCGTAGCCCGTCATCATGTGCTTGGCGCCCATATAGATGAAGGGCAGCAACATGACGCCGGAGCTTTCCTGGATGAATCCCTTGTCGCCTTCAGCGACGGCATGAGCCATCGCCTCGGGCATTGCGAGGAAAAGTGATGCGACAAATAAAAACAGCAGCAGTAGCAGGCGACGCGAAGGCGCAGTAAGTGCGTCAACGCCGCTCATCGAGTGCGAATGCATAGATCAATCCTACGTTGCAGGGATCAAAGACCGCAGGGCGGCCATGGTCAGGATGCGAACGAAGGGCGGGGTGGCCGCTCAATCAAGAAAATCGGCGGACGGGGAACGGAATAGCGTGGCGCATCGACCCGCAAAGAGAGCTTCGGCTGCGCGGCCAAACTCAACGCGGAGGTGAGCTGTGGCGTTTCGTGTTGATGGTCGGGGGTCAGCGGCGAGTGATAGTGATCCGAGCAGCTCGCGCACGACATCTCGACTTGCTGTTCATGGGAATGGTGGGCGTCTTGCGCAATCTCCCAAGCCGGCTGTTTCGACATCATCGACAGCGCACGGGTATGCCCGGCCCAAGCCACAAACATGGCGAGAGCAAGCGCGATTACCACCGTGGTTGTCAGTGTTCTGCTGAACATAGTGTTCGGGATTCAACTCTTTTTGTAGGGCGTTGATGCGTTTGACCATATCCCCATGGGGGGGATAGGATGCCAGCGTAAATCATTGAGGCCTGAGGCTCAAGTCATGAGTGAGCACGAACACGAACACGACCATCCCCATACCCACCAAAGTCATGAGGCGATCATCAAGCGCCTCAAGCGGGCGGACGGCCATCTACGCGGCATCATCACCATGATCGAAGAGGGTCGTCAGTGCGTGGACATTGCTCAGCAATTGCACGCGGTCGAAAAAGCCGTGTGTCAAGCCAAGCGCACGCTCATTCAGGATCACATTGATCACTGCCTGGAGGACACCGTTTCGGCCTTGAACAATGGCGAGCGCGCACCGCTGGAAGCCTTCAAGCAAATCACCAAGTACCTCTAGGTCGGACATGCCCAATTTCGCTGAACTGCTGCAACAAGGCGGGGCTAACGCCTGGCTGTATTTCCCGAGCGCTATCTTGCTCGGCGCCTTGCATGGCCTGGAACCGGGCCATTCCAAAACCATGATGGCGGCCTTCATCGTGGCCATTCGTGGTTCGGTCAAACAGGCCGTTTTGTTGGGACTGGCCGCGACGCTGTCGCACACCGCTGTGGTGTGGTTGATCGCCATCGGCGGCATGTATCTGGGTAAAGGTTTGGATGCTCAAACCACTGAGCCGTACTTCCAGCTCGCGTCCGCTGCACTGATCATCGTGATTGCGCTTTGGATGCTGTGGCGCACCTGGCACGGTGAGCAGATGTTCAAGTTTGAGCAAGGTGATGACCATCCCCACGGCGAACATGACCATGGCCATCATGATGAAACCCATCGAATCGATACCGGCCACGGGCGCATCGAACTGTCGATATTCGAAGAAGGCATGCCACCGCATTGGCGTCTGAAGACCTTGACCGGACATGCCTGGCCCGCTTCGGATGTTCGTCTAATGACGACTCGTCCGGACGGCAGCACTCAATCGTTCTCTTTCGTCGAGCGTGAAGGCTTCCTGGCGTCGGCAGTCGATATCCCGGAGCCTCATGAGTTCAGTGCTCGCTTGAGTCTGGGCCATGCGGGCCACTCACATGATTACGATCTGGCGTACCAGGAACATGATCACGGGCATGCGCACTCCGAACTGGAAGGTCTGGAGTTGTCGATTGACGGCTATCAGGATGCGCACGAACGCGCACATGCCAACGATATCCGTAAACGCTTCACCAACCGCGAGGTCACCACGGGCCAGATCGTCATGTTTGGTCTGACGGGTGGTCTGATTCCGTGTCCTGCCGCCATTACCGTCCTACTGCTGTGCCTTCAGGTTAAAGAAGTTGCGCTAGGCGGCATGCTGGTTCTGTGCTTCAGCATCGGCTTGGCGATTACCTTGGTGGCAGTGGGAGCTGCGGCGGCCATTGGTGCAAGACAAGCGTCCAACCGCTGGCCGTGGCTGGGCACCGTGGCTCGCCGTGCGCCGTACCTGTCCAGCGTGTTGATCATCGGCGTTGGTCTGTACGTAGGCTTCCATGGCTGGATCGGCCTGAACGCATAAGGCGACGTCCGAATGTTTGAACTCACCAGTTACATTGGTCTGTTCCTGGCGGCATTCGGTGCCGCCACGTTATTGCCCATGCAATCTGAAGCCGTGCTGGTTGGGATGTTGCTCTCCGACCGGTACGTCGCTTCTACGTTATTGGCGGTCGCCACCTTCGGCAACGTGCTTGGCTCTGCACTGAACTGGCTTCTAGGTCGCTCCATTGAGCGATTGCGCCACAAACGTTGGTTTCCGGTGAGTGAAAGCAAGCTCGAAAAGGCCCAACAGTCCTACTTGCGCTACGGGCGCTGGTCGTTGCTGCTGAGCTGGGTGCCCATCATTGGCGATCCACTGACGGTCGTCGCCGGAGTCATGCGCGAGCCACTCTGGAGTTTCCTGCTCATCGTTACCCTGGCCAAGGGCGCACGTTATCTCGTGCTGACCGCCGTCACGCTGGGATGGGCATGAGAACAGCTCTTACGATTCAGCATGCCTCACTCAAGAGCCGAAGCAGTAGCCTGGATCTGATCAAGTGGCTGGCGATGCTGACCATGGTTATCGATCACTTACGCTTGGTGTGGCCAGAGATGAGCAATCTGTTCATTCCGGGACGACTATCTTTTCCACTGTTCTGTGTCGCCATTGCGGCCAACGTGGCGCGCTCCAAATCGGGTGAATGGCTGACTGCCGCGAACGGACGCTACCTTGCGTTGATGCTGTTGTTCGCCGCCATTTCAGAAGTGCCTTATCGCTACATCAGCACCTCGGGATCATTCAACGTGTTGGTTACACTGGCATTAGGGCTGGTGATTGCTTGGGGGTGGCAACATCGCACCTTGTTGAGCGGCGCTATGGCGTTGATGGCCGCCGAAGTTGCCTACGTGCTGGATGATCCTCTGATGTACGGCTTCTACGGTGCGCTTGTTCCAGCGGCTGTATTAGTAGCAATAAGGAGGCCCGGTGTTCTTTGGTTGCTGCCAGCAGTTCTATGCTTGTTGAGCAACACCCGCAGTAGCATCGTGACCAGGGCTGTGGATCTTGAAATTTACTCATTGCTGGCCTTGAGCACTGCATTTGCCGCTCCGCTGATCGGACTCTGGCTGCTGCATCAGAAGTTCACCTTCAACGTCTGGCCGGTGCGGCAAT
>LNAP01005022.1_pt1 | contig 11927 bp, 18 predicted proteins | sample 602601 | NCBI WGS metagenome assembly LNAP01 (sample SAMN02440304, study PRJNA202911) | soil metagenome | biome: Subtropical and temperate rainforests or woodlands; isolation source: soil samples (1 kg each in a 20% v/v slurry with milli Q water) were... ... | reverse complement strand
ATTTATGGGTTTATCGGCTAGAAGTCCTAGCCGTTGCTTAAGCATATTGAAGCGCCAAGGATAAACTGAAAGAAGGTAGCTTGCATAATGATCCCATAACTCGCCGCATACCCCGGCTGCTTCAAGATTGCTTTGATCTTGAAAAGAAGAAATTGGCCTCAAGCCCAATTCAAGCAGGGCAAGGGAGCACACACTGAATTTAGTTGAGGCCATATCTTACTCCTTACAGAGTTACTTTGTAGATCACATAGAGAGGCACAGTATTGTCTGATGCACCGTTAGTTGTTGCCCGCAATGCATTACCCACTGCCAAAACGTTTGCTGCTGTCGGGGTTGAGTTGAAAACACTACCTGGACCAGAACCAACTTGAGTAACTGTGATGTTTCCGTTGGTTACGGCCACACCTCCAATGGTAATCGCGATCGTGTCGTTAGCTGTCGCGATTGCTCCACCAAGAACTGCTGTAATGCCACCAATTGTGCCAGCAACATTGGAGGTGATTTCAGCGAAGCTTGCAGTTGAAACATCGTCGATCTTAGTCGTAAGAACTGCAACGCCATCTGCGCCTGCAGCCAAGATAAACCCTGGAATCTTCGCCCCAATAAACACTTTGTTTGTACCGGTTATGGCTACAGGTGATGCTGCTAAATCAACAACATGCTGAACCTCAATTGTATCTCCAACCTCAAGTTGGTCAGCGATGGGTAGGAAATAGTTGTTAGCTGTAATTGTTGCTAGAGTATCAGTCGTCCGATAAGTGTATAATTGAGCGGACTTACCACGACGGGATTGATTCCCAATCTTTCCTAAACCTTGAATATTAAATGCCATTTGTCTTAACTCCTTTACTAGACTACGAGGGTGTCATCGATAGTACCTTGGACGATACCGTCGTTATCAATGTTGATTGCTCCGGCAAGGAGCTTACCAGTTACCAACCAAGATGTTTTTTCAGGCACATAATTGATTTCAGTAGATTGAGAAATGCCTTCAGCATACCCGATCGCATCTTTGTGCCATGCATAAACTGTCCGATTTGCACCTACTAACGGCAAGCCACCTTCTAAACGTGTTTCAATCATATGGAACTTGAAGCCAACGAATGTGTCAATTTCTCCGTTAACCAAAGCTCGTACAGAGTTGAAGTCTGAAGATGTTGCTGCTGTTGTCCCTAAAAGCTGTTGTACGCCAGCTGCACTTAAAGCAATATGGCGGTCTGACATAGGCACACCTTTGTCATCTAAAATCTGTTTGTAAGCGCGAAGTTTGCCCATGTTCATGGCATTACTACCACCGACTCCTACTGCAACTGTATTAGCGGTAGCTACTGCTAAAGAATTATCTAGAATGATTTGATCCACGCGACGCCCTAAAGCATTGGCGACAGCTAGGACAAGTTCACGATTTTCATCAAAGTTGACTTGAGCCTGAGCAAATAGATCCGTATATTCAGGTGCAACCCATGACAATAGATTAGCTACTGCTCCTGAATGATCGATATTCATGGGGGTAACATCGGTCTGGAAAACCCGCTGCTGAGCGAGGCCCTTACCCATTTTAGGAAAACGGTATGTGGAACCATTCACTCCGGTACGTTTTCGTACTGTATCTATGAGTTTTGATCCTGATTGATAGGCTTGTTTGACTTCTGCGTCAAATCGAGCAATAAAAGCATTTGATAATTGTACAGACATTAATGCTGCTCCATTAAAAGTTAAACCATTGAAATCGCTCTCATTTGGCCTTTGCTTCTAATGGGGCTGACTTAAAAATCAGGTAGCCATTGCATAAGGGGTGATTGCTCGGGTTAGCTTGCCCGACAAGCTTAGTCTTTCCTAAGAGTCAGGGGGGTCATCTCACTGATTATCCACAATAAAATTATAACATAATTATATTTAAATATGAAACCTATGGTTACCTGTATACACGCTCATAATAGTCTTTTACTTTGCGCTGGAGTACAGGATCCTTTTCATAATCAGGCGATGCTAGAATCTTATGAATTTCAGCTTCAGATGCATGATCTGTTGACTCACCAATACCTGTGGGAATATTGGCAATGTGACCAGATACATTTCTTAAGATGTCTAAGAGTTTAATCTCATTAGCGGAGACAGGCATATTCACCAAAGTATCAAAGTGTTCTTGATTAATGACGCCTTGTTTCAAGAGGCTACGCCCCCAAGATCTAATGTTCGTGATGATTTGTTTACCATCCGCGCCAAGTTTCCCTATTTCCTCTTCATACATCTTTTGAACATAAGCTTCACCGAGTTGGGGATTGTAAGCACTAGGATCCTCTTCCTCACTATAAGTATCATGTAAATCTTTAATTAAGGAGTTGAATTGTTCTTGAGTCAGACCATTCTTATGAGCAATAGCTTTAAACTGGCCTAATTCTTCCTCGTCCATCTCTAAGTCTTCTGCATCTAGATTGTAATGATCGGCAGTTTGAGGGACATTGTGAAATCCTTTGGACAGCTTCTGACGAAGGCTCAAGGCTTTCTGTTGTTCTTCTTTTAACGCTTTGAGAATCTCATCTGTTTTATAAGCGCCTTCTCCTTCATTCCAGAAGTGATCAGGAATGCCGTCAGGCCGTTCAAACTTTTGTTTCCCATTTTCTAAAACAACATCTTGATCTTGTACGCTTGTATCTTCAATATCATTCTCTTCTATATCAGTTAACAAGCTACGCTCTTCTACGATATTCTCTTCCATTTTCCCTACCCTTTAGTTGCCATTATAGACCTTGTGATTGCCTCTCTTGGGCAATAATTCTGACCATCCCGCCATATTGCGTAATTTCTAGATTGCTCACCATCACATTGAGATGAATATGTAGGTTGATCTAGATACTTATGTTTCCAATATTTTAAAACCCATTGCCCGGCAGATGTGCTGAATGCTTCAAAGAACATCTTGTTGGTGAAATCGTTTTGCCGGTGGATATTATCCTGGTTGTCCTTTGCTTGAGTTTCAGTATTTCCAAAGGGATCCCATTCTTTTTGAGAGATATCTGGGCTCACTTCTTTCATGCTGTCATAAATATCTTTGCGTAAATCTTCGAACATATTATTAGGCTGCTGCACTGCTCATCCCCGCCATTTCTGCCATTTGTTGCATTTGTGCTGCTTGTTGAGCTTGCGCCATAAATTGCTCACGCTCTTCCTTGGTTCTTAATAAATCTTGCGTCATGCCACTGTCTCTTGCCAAAATGTACGGCAAATCTTCCATTTTGTAAGAAGCATTGACAGCTTCTAGGCCAGCAAGAGCTTGTGCTGTTTGAATAGTTTGTATAGTATTTTGCATATCAATAATCCCTTGCTCTTTTGCAAGAGGAGATACCACACGGACTTTCAACAACATATTATCAATTGTAATGAGTTCTGGTGGGATATCGCCGAGAACTTCTTTCTCATACATGATGGTCAGCATATTCTGCCACAACGGCTGTACCATTTCATACTGCAAGCGACCAAAGTAAGACTGGACGTCAATTTGCCTGCTTTGGCCTCGGAGTGCATATTCTGTGGCAGACCTAACCGCACCAATCTCAGGAGGCATACGGTCATTCATCATGATTGTTTTAATATCGTTCTGTAAATCAGCAAGCATGAACTGCTGCATATCTAGGTTGCCAGCACCTGGTAACGGCGCAATAGATGGTCCATTAGCGCCGGCATTGCGAGAAACAGGAATCATCATGCCAGGACTTAAGACAAGCGTATTAGGATTAATGATGTCAGAATCAGCTACAGTGTACATTCCAAATGTACTCATCTGAGCGGAACGAATCATCAATTCTTTGGCCTTGTTGTACATCTGAAGATCTTCGAGAGCTACGATGACTGGCCCACGGCCATAGGGCTCTCCAGGAACTTTACCAAGGCGAGTAATTACCCATCCGCTGCGTGACATTACTGATTCGACGAACTTATCCTGCGTGCTGTTATTAAAGACCTCATAGTAGTATTTTTTACCAACTTTATAAGTAACCTCTAATACTTCCACATCACAAAGAGGGTTGCTATTGATAAGCCTTTGCATTTCCGCAGATAACCGTGCCGTCGGCCATGTCTCTTTAATTAATGCAGCTTCAATCTTATGCTTACGAAAAATCATATAGACACGACCATAACCGTCTTCTACCAAAGTTACTTGTTCTGGGGGTACAGCTGTAAAAATGAAAGGAGCATTATCATCTCCTTCACTCACCAACAAGCAAGATGTTCCAACAGCTAAGTCATAATAAGATTCGGAGATTGCAACATTAAAATTTGAAGCATCAAGCATCTCAAAGCCAACTTTAGTAAAATCGCTGTAGGCTTTATTGAGCTGATCGCTGATTTCTTCAGGGACTGAATCACCAGCTTTTAACTCAACCCACCGCTTGAAAGGAGGAGTTAAGCTAGCTTGGATGTGATTAACAAACCGATCAACAACTTGAGTCCCTAGGGAAGTATAATTGTTGTAATTCTTCCTCTGACCTGGAACTGGGTTGTTGTACATATTCCTGTTAGGAATAGCAATCCTATAGGCACGTTCATACATATCTCTGAAGTTTTCCTTCAGGCTACATGCTTTACTATAACGCTTAAAGATTTGGGGCGTAGTTTGTCTCAACCGAGTGTCCTTCTCATGTTGGGAACACCAACTTCATCTTGAGATAATAAAGAGCGACGGCCTCGTTTACGCTTGGATCTTATTGCATCACTTTCTTCCCGTTGAAGCCGTTCAGTTTCTGAATCAGTACGGCGACGTTGTTCAGCATCAATAGCTCTACTTTCATCCAATGCTTGTTGTTGAAGTCGTTGGTTTTGGCTGTCGGCAGCCCGAGCTTTTCTCATCGCTCTACGCTGTGCTGTTGCTTGGTATCCAGCTGTACCACCAGCAATAGCACCCGCCGGTCCGCCAGTAAAAAAACCACCAACTGCTCCCGCTACAGCTCCCCCATACTTCTTTACGTCTCTCTCGACTCTTTTAAGGTCTTTCTTAATTCTCCCTATAGGATCTTTAATATCACCGACAATTCTTTTACCAGCTCTTTTGGCAAAATTACCTATTTTTTTAAACAGACCCATGAAACACCACAAATATATAATTACTTACTATTAGTATACCTGTGCTGGTATATTAAATGAATGTAATGGTTTAGCATGTACCATTAAGGATACAACAAACTATATAAAGTTACTTAAATGTTAATAAACACTCCAATCTGTTTTAGCTTGGAAGGAGTGAGAAATTCCACTCATACTGTCTGGTCTAATATTCATGAAAAATGTATGGGCTAAAGCATCAGCACAATCAGGAGATGAAAGGCCTCTAGCTCTCATGCTAGCTTTCTTTTCCATGAGCAACTGTCCTTTGTCATTATAGTCAGCTGTAATCCCAGTAAGGTCATCAATAAGCTCATCATCATTCGGTATTTGGGCTCCATCTTGGAACCATTGCTTCATCCGCCCCCACATCTCTGCCCGCTTATTAAAGTACTTAGATGAATCATCAGCAGCGAGACCAGCATTGACTGGAATAACTCGGATGCCCATAGCTTTAACAAAATCTACGATTCCATCTCCAACACCAACTGCGTCTATAAATAGGCTAGCTTTTGGGAAAGAGTGATAAACTTCGGCAATATAGTGGGAGACTTGAACTGCATTAAGTTGATGATATTTTTTAAGGAAATGAAGCTTGCGACCTTGCCTAACAGCTATGACTGTCTTGTCTTGTCTAAGAGCTACATCTACACCAATCAAGACGGGCATATGGTTAAAGTTTAATGCTTCATATTGGATACTCGTCCGCACCAGCGCTAGGTTAATAAATTGATGATCGTCTTGAGAGGGGAATTCTCCGAGCACACGAACTTTAAAAAAGTCTGAATCTTCGCCATAATCTAGGCGCCATTGTTCGATCTCCTCTTTATTGGTGAGAGAAGACTCACGGCTATCAATCTTGTAGGTTAACCAACGATGCCTAAATTTACCGAAGCATTCACGGAACCTTCCCGCATTACGGACGGGGTTACTAAATGTTAGCCAGACAGCACCTGGCGTTGTCATAGCTCCTTCAACCGTTTCCCATATCACGTCAGCAATGGAGGACGCCTCATCAAATATTACTAGGACGTTGTCTTCATGAGTTCCCGCAAAGGAATCTGGATTATTTTCTGACCAAGCCAAAGCTGAGGCAAACCAAGTTTCTTGCCTATTCTTCATATAAAGCTTTGTTGCTGTCCATTCAAACCAGTCACCATTGATAGCCAACCGTTTCCATTTTGCTACTTCACGCCAAGTTTTCGTATTAAGCTGAGCTGCAGTACCTGCTGTAATGATGGCTTGAGGGTTTGCTCTGGTGGATAAAAACCAAAGGATAATCCAGGATGTTAAAGCTGACTTACCAATACCGTGTCCAGAGGCAATCGCCATTCTTATTGCTGTACTTACCTCCCCTTTCTCTCTTAATTTCAACTGCTTACCTAGTTCATTTAAGATCTTAACCTGCACAGGGTCAGGCCATTGATTAGCGAGAGCTGTTCCTACTTCACCCCAAGGGAAAGCATACATAATGTAACCCAAAGGGTCATAAAAGAACTTAGAAATGTCTTCAGATAGTCTGGTCATTGCAATACACTAACCTTCTTTTCTTCCATCCAAACTCTCTCTCCTTGGACGACCACGCTTTTTAGGAGCGGCTGAAGTTGCCAATTCGATATAATTACGCAATTTAAAGATTTCATTTTTTAAGAAATCTACTCTTTTACTAATATTAGAAAATGTTATATTGTCTAGCTCAGCTTTCAGGGTGTACTGATTATTCAGATCTAAGAGTACGCTCTCTGTTAAATTGATACGCTTTAGAATCAAACGAGCTGAATAAACTAAGGTTAATGCAAAAACAATTTGGGCAATAGGAACTAAAATTTCCATTAACATCGTTATCATTTCTCTTCTCCTCTCTTCTGTTGCAGTTCTTTTAAGCGCTGGTTAGCCTTCTCAATTACATCTGCATCTGTCAGAGTTAACTTAACGTTATGATCTTGGGTGTTACTCCAGTCAGCCCGGAACCGATTACGCATATTTACTTCCCAGAGACGTGAATTAAACTTTGGATCATCCAACCTTTTACGTGAATGCTCTTCCCACCAACTTTGGCAAAGAATTTCACCTTCTTTGATAGAGTCCGAAAACTCTGGTATTTCCTTAATCCATTTGAAGAAAGTATCTTTAGTGATTCCCAGTTTAGCCATAACTTCAACTTTACTAGCTCCCATTCTCATCAAATCGATTGCAGTTACGCACATCTCTGGCTGGTACTTTGTGGGCCTTCCACCTGGATGTTTGCTCATCTAATTATCTCCTCTCTTCCTTACGAACCATTTTAGTTTTAAGACCTAATCTCCAGAATTCTCTTTCAAGTTCATTAATTAAATTCCGTAATGCTATGCTTATATCGCTATGCAAACCACTAAAATCCATTAATTCCTCTGTTGCATTGTAAGCCTCAAGGAGAAGATTTTTATATTCCTCCATGTCTATGCTTTCAAGTTTAAATGTGTGTAATACCATTTATATATCTCCTTTATAATTTCTTATATTTCACTTATTTCTACTTGAATATTTCCACCCGTAATAATGTGAAATCTTTGAATTGTGATCTTATCGATTTGCGAATCATCTTCGTAAACCATAGCTTTCTGCAAAGAATCAAAAACTACTTTTAGAAGATTATCTAAATCTCGTTTGCGGTTGTCCGGCGGATATGTAGCTACCTCTACTTCTAATCGTCCTAAACACTTATTAATGCTGAGTTTTGATACGAGCTTCCCTACCAAAGTTCGATACTCTCTTGCTTCGCGAGAAATTATCATACGCCCTTGATAGGTTCTCCAATAACGATTTGCTGATGGTGGCCATGGTAAGCTAATCACTATCATTGAAAATCATTCCTGTTAGCTGCTGTAAGGACCTCAATATCGAAAGCTTTTTCAATAGGAAGCTGTTCAGTAGCTTCAAGAATTTCTTGGTATTCCCTTGCGTTGAGAAAAAAAAGGACCGGAAACTCTAAGGCTGGTGTTGGAAAATTTATAATTTGTGCCATTTGGATTACTCTCCGGCTCCAGTGTTTAAACAGACTTGGACAGTTATCCCTAAATGTTCTTCAATTTTTGCACGGTACTGGCGTTCGATAGTATCTCTAAACAGGCTTCTATTTGTCTCAATAGTTAATCTATCCGCTTGCTTGAGAATAACAGCGTTCTGGAACCACGATTGATAAGTAGCAGCGCCCAGAATCTCAAGAATTTTTTCTCTAATTTCTTTTATTTCTTGGTCTGATTCATTGATAGTAACAGGGATTAGTTCAGATAAAGGTAATGTTTTCTGATTAGTAGAATGCGGATTTTTTGTTGTCCATGAGAGTTGGCTCCGGCAACGATTTGACCAGACACGAAACCAGTTTGCATGCAATGCTTCTTTTCCACTGGCTTCGTTAACCCAGTAATCTTTGAATTCATCAAATATGTCTTCGACCCATGTTGGATGTATTCCAAGTCTTAACGCTTCGTTAATCCATTCGGTTGACAATTCTATATTTTGTGGTAATTTTGTTTTATAAGGTTTCTTACTTTTTAAGGCCTTGTCTTTCTTCTTCTTTTCAGCCTCAGAACTGCCACTTTCTGGCGTTATCATACTATCGATTATACAATCATCAAGCTTTTGATTATCCACAATAAAATTCTCGTTATGCACTGGTGGATTATATTCATCCAAATTTGTGCTACTCCGTTTAGCTGGATTTTCTAAAAAAACGTTATTGCCAGAATGTGTGTGTGTGCCTACATACATGTTCTTTTCTATATGTTCTTTTCTTCTATTATATAGATACGACATATTTGTCGTATGTACATACGACACATTTGTCGTATGAGTCTTTTGGGTTGACGACATATTTGTCGTATTGATTTTACCATTTATATATTTATCACCTTCTATAGCTTCTACCACCTTAGGATCTACAGCTTCTTCCATCCAAGGATGCCACAAGAATAGATATGAGTTTGTCTTTCTCATTCTGCTTTTGACTGTATAGATTAATTTGTGGTCCTTAAGCACTTTTAAGGCTCTCTCAGCCGTTCTTTTTTGAAGTCCACATGCTTTTGCCAAAGTATCCATTTTCGGGTATGCAACGCCGTTTTCATCCGCAAACTGACGTAATCTCCCATAGAGCATTTTTGCATTGCTACTAATTTTTGTTTTGCATAACCAATTATCGATCGGAGCAAAATTGCAACGCATATTAGGATTGATAAATTTCATTTCTGAATCAGATGAAGAAGTAATATTTCTATTTATTGTGCTCATTTTCTACTCAACTATTTAATTTATGTATTTGATGTAACTATCAAAAAGCCTGTAAAGGTTAAATTTAGTAAAATTATCCTATTTTTAGTGATGGATAACAAGTATGTTTTTTAAAAAATTATGTTGCATTTATATGCCTAGTGATATATAAGGGTATCAGAAGTAATAGTTCTGTTTATTCAAACTATTTAAATAAAGCAGCCTACCTTTATAGGGGGCTGTTTTATTTTATCTCTCTTTAGTTGCTAACCCCTACCCTCTTCTTCTCTCCTCAGCTCTTTTTTTTTCCTATTTCCTCTCTTACTTTTTCCTCCCCTACTCTTTTGGCTTTTTCAATTTGTTGTAGGGTTTTAGCCTTTCTGTCATATGCTTCAATCTCATTGCCTAATTTTACCTTCTCAAGACCTACTCTCCATTGCTGTGCTTCGCTAATTTTCTTAACATCGCTGATCAGCTGTAAAAGAGACATATGAATATAATGCAACTCTTGAGAAACCTTGCTATGAGAATTAATCTCTAAGATTTTCGAAGTAATAAATATACAACATGCAAGAATCAAAGATATTTTATATACATAATTTAATAAATTAATGCTTTCCATTGAGGGAGCTTCATTATTGTTAGCTTTACTCATTATTCTACCTAAACTATATTTCTTAGTTCCTCTAGAATTCTTTCCCAATCAAGATCAGGCCTAATATCTTTTGCTAAGACCTTGCCTCGAGTTATTCTCTCAATCTTTAGACAATTTTCGGGACTTGGGACTGACTTTCCATCTCTCCATCTATAGGCGGTCAATGAAGACACTTTAATCTCTACCGCAAGTTTATTAGCAGATCCTACAATTTCGATAGCCCTTTTAACTTCATCGATATTAAATTTTGGCTTTGCGGTCATGGGAAAAAATTTCTCACTTATATACTTAGTTTCTATAACACATATATAAGCGCACATAAAAAAAATAGCAATAAAGAATAAATTGTTGTTGACATGTTATAACATGGTTTATAACATGTATATATACAATGGTATCAAAGGAGCAACATAATGAATTACATCACACAAGCATCGACAATGATTTGTAGCGCCGCCCAGGTAAACTTCTGGAACGAGGATGCATTAACAATGGCGGATATGTTTGAATCTGTCTACGACGATAGGGTTGACTCTATGGTTGTTAAAAAGGCTTCTATTTCCTGTCACTCAGGTTGCGCCTGGGGGCAATATCTAGAATATCAACTGGATGAAAATAACGAGTTCTATGCTGCGGAATTAGAGTTTACCTATGAGTATGAAAAAGATGGCCTTGTCTACACTGTAGAGGCATGGGGCGAACTCGATTTTAACGGAGATATCTATGAGGATATGTATCGTATTCGAGCTACGGAAAAGATAATTTCTAGCCGCCCAGCTTCCCAAGAAGCAAGCAACTTGCTTGATACAATTGACTCGCCAGCAATCCGCGTTGCCTAATAAATATAACGAGGAGGATTGAAGATGTACAAACCAGAACATAAGCCGATGCCAATACCCCAGCCGAGATCTTTAACTGTTGAGGATATTATCCAAGCTACCGAGCGAAGGGTCCAAATTCTTGATAATGAACGGGAAGCAAGGCGAGATGCTTACCTGCAACAAGGATACGAGAAAATCTGTTTAGAAGCTCTACCATCCCATGTGCTCGTAGCCGATGAAGATTCTGCCCAACTGATTAATAAGCTTAAGCAAACCCAAGAGATGATCAAGAATTTATGCAAAGTTGAAGATGAATTAAGAGATAAGATTTGCGGGCTATTAGGTGATTCAGACCTATTACTAGCCCCCAATGGAAAAGAGCTTGTCACGTGGAAAAATTATACTTCTCAACGGGTTAATACCGCTCGGTTAAAGGAAGAGCATCCGAGCTTAGTTGAGCAGTATACAGAAACAAAAGAAACAAAGAGGTTTATTTTAAAATGAAACTAATTATCAATCACGAGGACATCAAGATGACACCCTATGAATTCGATAAGACTCTTATGAAAATGGTAGATACAGACCTATTTTTTCGAAACGAGAATGGCACAGTGAGAGGACTTAACCATGACGTTTACGCTAGGGCAGCTTTAAGCCTTTTAGAAACAATCTATGCAGGAGATAGTAATGAGTAACTTAAAACCATTTAGCCTAGTCCCTACCACGTTAACAGAGGCCGTCCAATACGCTCGGCTTATCAGCAACAGTACTTTTGTTCCTACACAGTTCAGGGGCAAACCTGAGGACATTCTTGTAGCTATCCAATGGGGTGCTGAACTTGGGCTACCGCCTCTACAATCCTTACAAAATATCGCAGTGATTAACGGACGTCCGACGCTCTGGGGTGATGCAGCCCTTGCCGTTGTACAACAACATCATGACTATGAATGGATTAAAGAGTTCATCGAAGAAGATGACAAAGGAAATGTTACGGCAGTTTGTCTGATCAAACGTGCTAACCATGAACCGCATCGTTCTGAATTCTCCGTAGATATGGCAAAGAAAGCTGGTCTTCTCGGAAGACAAGGCCCCTGGTCTCAGTATCC
>LNAP01005021.1_pt1 | contig 11927 bp, 12 predicted proteins | sample 602601 | NCBI WGS metagenome assembly LNAP01 (sample SAMN02440304, study PRJNA202911) | soil metagenome | biome: Subtropical and temperate rainforests or woodlands; isolation source: soil samples (1 kg each in a 20% v/v slurry with milli Q water) were... ... | reverse complement strand
GCTGGTGGATCTCAACGTCGAGGACGTGCGGCCGTATCGGGACACCCTGGGCCAGCCTGTGCGCGTCCCTGTCGGTGTCTACGTCGCGACTGGCGGGGGGCCCGCCGTCTTTTTTCTCCCCAAAACTTTTTAATTTATAAAAACAGGCCCCGGCATTTCCCAAAAATTTCCCCCCCGGCAAATTCCAAAAACACACCGAGCCACTCCATGCATTTAAATGAACTCAAGGCACTTCACGTGTCAGAAGTCCTGAAACAAGCCGAAGATCTTGAGATCGAAAACACCGGGCGCATGCGCAAGCAGGAGTTGATGTTTGCCATCATCAAGAAGCGTGCCCGTGCCGGTGAGCAGATTTTTGCCGATGGTGTGCTGGAAATTTTGCCCGATGGCTTTGGCTTTTTGCGCAGCCCCGACACCAGCTACACCGCCAGCACCGACGACATCTACATCAGCCCGAGCCAGGTGCGCCGTTTCAACCTGCATACCGGTGACATGATTGAAGGCGAAGTGCGCACCCCCAAGGACGGCGAGCGTTACTTTGCCCTGAACAAGCTCGAAAAAGTCAACGGCGGCGGCCCCGAGGAAAACAAGCACAAGGTGATGTTCGAGAACCTGACGCCGCTGTTTCCCAACGTGCAGATGCGTCTGGAGCGCGACATCAAGGGCGAGGAAAACATCACCGGGCGCATCATCGACATCATTGCACCCATTGGCAAAGGCCAACGTGCCCTGCTGGTGGCGCCGCCCAAGAGCGGCAAGACGGTGATGATGCAGCACATCGCCCACGCCATTTCTGCCAACTACCCGGACAGCCACATGATGGTGCTGCTGGTTGACGAGCGTCCGGAAGAAGTGACCGAAATGCAGCGCACCGTCAAGGGTGAGGTGATCGCCTCCACCTTCGACGAACCCGCGGCCCGCCACGTGCATGTGGCCGAAATGGTGATCGAGCGCGCCAAACGCCTGGTCGAATTGAAAAAAGACGTGGTGATCTTGCTCGACTCCATCACCCGCCTGGCACGCGCCTACAACAACGTGGTGCCCTCCTCCGGCAAAGTGCTCACCGGTGGTGTCGACTCCAATGCACTGCAACGACCAAAACGCTTTTTGGGTGCCGCACGCAATGTGGAAGAAGGCGGCTCGCTCACCATCATCGCCACGGCCCTGGTCGACACCGGCAGCCGCATGGACGAGGTGATCTTTGAAGAATTCAAAGGTACGGGCAACAGCGAAATTCACCTGGACCGGCGCCTGTACGAAAAGCGCGTGTTCCCGTCCATTCAACTCAACCGCAGCGGCACCCGGCGCGAAGAGTTGCTGCTGGCACCCGACATCCTGCAAAAGACGCGTATCCTGCGCCAGTTTTTATACAACATGGACGAAGTCGAATCCATGGAGATGGTGCTCAAACAAATGCGCGCCACCAAAACCAACAGCGAGTTCTTCGACATGATGCGTCGGGGCGGCTGAACTATAATCTGAGGTTTTAGCGAAAAGTACGAACGGCTTTGAATTGCGCAATGGGTTGCGCAAGGGCTGGCGCGGCTAACGCAACTGATGGAGAAATCATGAAAGACGGCATTCACCCCAATTACCGCGAAGTTTGCTTCCTGGACTCGTCCAATGGCTTCAAGTTCGTGACCCGCTCCTGCGCCAACGCCAAAGAGATGATCAAAATGGAAGATGGCCGCGAGCTGCCATTGTTCAAACTCGACACCTCCAGCGAATCGCACCCCTTCTATACCGGCACACAAAAATCCGTGGACAACATGGGGGGCCGCGTGGAGCGCTTCCGCAACCGCTTCGGCAAGACCGCTGCCAAGTAAGCAGCCCTTCGCGCTTTGCCAAAGGCAGCCGGGTCATTCCGCGCTGCCTTTTTCTTTGCACTAAACCCCGCCTTTTGCGCCATGCCCCCATGAACCAGCCAACCCCTGCCATCGTCGCGCAAGCTGGCGTCAAGCGCCTGCCGCGCCTGGCACTGCTGCTGTTCTGCCTGGCCTATCTGCTGCCGGGTTTTCTGGGGCGCGCACCCTGGAAACGCGATGACATCGCCACCTTTGGCTACATGGCCGAACTGGCGCGCGGCGCTACCGACTGGTGGCACCCGGTACTGGGCGGCATGGCGCCGGAGGTCGATGCCTTGCTGCCCTACTGGCTGGGCGCCTGGGCGATTCAATTGGCTCCCGCCTGGCTGGCACCCGATTTGGCGAGCCGCCTGCCCTTCATGGGGCTGCTGGTGCTGGCGCTGGTTGGCACCTGGTATGGCACCTATTACCTGGCACGCAGCCCGATGGCGCAACCCGTGGCCTTTGCGTTTGGCGGTGAAGCGCGCCCGACAGACTACGCACGCGCCATAGCCGATGGCGGCTTGCTGGCCTTCATTGCCTGCCTGGGGCTGGCACAGCTGGCCCATGAAACCACTCCGGCACTGACACAGTTGTGCTTTACCGCCTTGCTGTTTTATGCCATGGCAGCGCTGCCTTACCGTCCCGTCGCCCCGGGTGTCTGCGCCGCTGTGGCGCTGATGGGCCTGACGCTCTCTGGCGCGCCTTTCATGGCCTTGTTTTTAGCGCTGGGCGGCACGGCCATCTACCTGCTGGCACCGCCAGCCGAGGGCTCGCCCAAAAAATGGCACGCCAGTAGCCTGGCACTGATGGCACTGGGCTGCGCCCTACTGGTCAGCTATTTGCACTTGTGGCATTGGCGCATTGACCTGCCCCAAGCCAAGCTCGCTGAATGGCAAGGCTTGGGGCGTCTCTTTCTGTGGTTTACCTGGCCCGCGTGGCCTCTGGCCGTCTGGACACTCTGGCGCTGGCGCCGCCAGGTCTTCAGCGCCCGCTTCACCGGTCTTCATCTGTGGTTGCCTATCTGGTTTGTCGCCGTGGCCAGCGTCGCCACCCTGACCACCCGGTCAGCTGACCGATCCCTGTTGCTCGCCCTGCCGGCGCTGGCGGCGTTGGCGGCCTTTGCCCTGCCCACGCTGAGCCGCAGCGTCGGGGCGTTGATCGACTGGTTCACCCTGATTTTCTTCACCGGCAGTGCCTTGGTGATCTGGGTGGTCTGGATTTCCATGCAGACGGGCTTCCCGGCGAAACCTGCAGCCAACGTGGCCCGACTGGCGCCGGGCTTTGTACACAGCTTTTCTCTGGCACCCTTTTTGGTCGCGCTAGCCGCCAGCATGGTGTGGGCCTGGCTGGTCAAATGGCGCGTTGACCGGCACCAGGCGGCGATCTGGAAAAGCGTGGTGCTGCCCGCCGGCGGCGCGGCCCTGAGCTGGTTGCTTTTGATGACCTTGTGGCTGCCCCTGCTGGATTTCGCCCGCAGCCATGCACCCATGGTCAGACTGGTCACGTCGGCCATGCCGGCATCACCGGGTTGTGTGGCAACACTGGGTTTACAACGAAGCCAAATCGCGGCCTTTCAATTTCACAGCCAACTCCAGCTGCAAGCGCTGGGTTCCCACAACACCTGCGACTGGTTGATCGCAGACATAGACGCCGCACGCCAGCGTCCGGACGTCAGTGCGAGCCCAACGTGGCACCTGACTCGTTCAGTGGGCCACCCAGCGGAACGGAAAGATTCGATTTGGCTGTATGAGCGTCGCTTGCCACCACCGCCGGCACCACCCGCTGCGACGGAAAAACAAGACTGAAAACCGAGCCCCGGCCTTCCGTGCTCTCGATCGCGAGCATGGCGCCATGGCGCTGCGCCACATGCTTGACGATGGCCAGGCCCAGGCCGGTGCCGCCAGTTTCACGCGAACGGCTGCGATCAACGCGGTAAAACCGCTCTGTCAGGCGCCCCAGGTGCTCGGCTGCAATGCCCGGACCGGTATCAGCCACCGAAAAAACCACGCAACCGTCCGTCCGCTGCCGCATGCTGACCCTGATGTGGCCGCCTGCAGGGGTGTAGCGCACGGCATTACTGACCAAATTCCCCATGGCACTGAACAACTCACTCGCCGTGCCAACCAGAAAACCGTCAAAGTCGCATTCAAAGACAAAGTGGTGGTCGGTCGCGCCGACCTCTCCCATCACTTGCGACAACGCCAGCGCGTCATTCTCGAGCTGGCGCATCAGCGTTGGCACCGCCACCCGTGCCTCCACCCCCGGCGGGGCGCCGCCTTCGAGTTTTGACAGCGTCAGCAAATCGTTAACCAGGGTCTGCATGCGCTCGGCCTGCAGCGCCATCAGCGACAGATACTGCTGCCGTACGGGCTCTTCGAGATCGAGCGATTGCAGGGTTTCTACAAAACCTGCCAGCACCGTCAGCGGGGTCCGAATTTCGTGCGACACATTGGCCACAAAGTCGCGCCGCATGGCCTCGGCCTGCTCCATGACGGTAATGTCACGCGACAGCAGCAATTTGCGCCCATCACCATAGGGATGCAGCTGCACCGACAAGGTGACTGGCCGGGAGGGACTACTTTCACGCCCCGGCATGGTCAGGCTGCTGCCAAAATCGCCCTTGGCCAAGTAACTGACAAAACCCGGCTCGCGCACCAGGTTGCCAATGGTCTGCATCAGGTCACGCTGAACATCGAGACCAAAATGCGCTGCCGATGTCTGGTTACACCACTCGATGCGCGCGTCGCCATCGAGCAGCATCACGCCGCTGGGCGACACCTGCAAGGCCGACAAAAAATCATGCAGGCGGGCCTGGCAGTCAAGGGTCTGGCGCTCGCGCTCGCGCAGCATGCGACGAACGCGGGTCGTGATGTCACCCCAAACGCCATGGATCGAGCCACCCTCGGCACCAGCGCCGTGGCGCAGCCAGCTGAGAAATTTTCCGGCTCGCGCAATGTCAAACAACACCCAGCACGATGCTGCAATCACCAAACCGATCGACAAGGCATGTGCACTGGGCCAATTCGTATCGACCCAGACACCTAACCCTCCCCCAATCGACAGGCATCCCAAAAAAAATACAAAGCGACCCAGCATGAAATCGCCAGACTTAGGCCGGCTTCACCAGTAAGGCCTGCACAGTCAAGCGATAGCCCGCACCGCGCACCGTTTCAACCATCTGTCCGGCTTCACCCAGCGCTTCGCGCAAACGTTTGACGTGCACATCCACCGTGCGCTCTTCAATGAAAACGTGGTCTCCCCAGACCTTGTCGAGTAACTGCGAGCGACTGTGCACACGCTCGGCATGCGTCATCAGGTAATGCAACAATTTGAATTCGGTCGGCCCCAATTTCAGCGGCTGACCCTGGAACGTGACGCGGTAAGTGGCGGCATCGAGGCACAGGTCGCCCACGGTCACCTGACCTTCGTCTCGCTCGGGCGCACGCCGGCGCAACACGGCACGGATGCGCGCCAGCAGTTCCTTGGTGGAAAACGGCTTGGCAATATAGTCATCGGCACCCGCATCCAGCCCCGCCACCCGGTCCACCTCGTCGCCGCGGGCGGTGATCATGATGATGGGAACCGCCTTGGTGCGGGGGTGGGCACGCCAGCGTTTGGCCAGGGTCAAGCCGCTCTCGCCTGGCAGCATCCAGTCCAGCAAAATGACATCGGGCAACACGGCGTCCAACTCTGCCTGCGCCGTGGCACTGTCCATGGCCCAGACGGGTCGAAAACCGTTGTGACGCAGGTTGACCGAGATCAGCTCGGCAATGGCGGGCTCGTCTTCAACAACCAGCACGCCGGGCACACGTCTCATTTCAGCACCGACTCAATTTCTGCCATCGGCGTGTGGCGAACATCGGTGCCCTTGACGATGTAGATGATCAATTCGGCAATGTTCTTGGCATGGTCACCAATGCGCTCAATCGCCTTGGCCAAAAACAGCAAATCCAGACTCGGTGAAATCATGCGCGGGTCTTCCATCATGTAGGTGATGAGCTTGCGCATGAAACCGTCGAACTCCTGGTCAATCAGGTTGTCTTCCTTGAGAATGGCCAATGCCGCCGTGGTATCGAGCCGGGCAAAGGCATCGAGCGCCTTGCGCAACAAGCCCGAGGCCATATCGGAAGCCACGCGCAACTCCAGCGACGGCAGGGAACGCGGCGCGCCACTTTGAATGATGGAGCGCACCATGCGGGCAATTTTTTCGGCCTCGTCGCCGACCCGCTCCAGATTGGCCGTGGCCTTGGAGATCGCGATCAACAGGCGCAAGTCACGCGCTGTGGGCTGGCGCCGGGCGATGATGCTGGAGAGATCACGGTCAATCGCCACCTCCATGGCGTTGACCTTGACCTCGGCAGCCGTGACCTGGTCCGCCACCTCCACGCTGAACTGCGACAAGGCATAAATAGCTTGGCGGATTTGCGACTCGACCAAACCGCCCAGTTCCATCACACGGGTGGATACGGCACTGAGTTCACTGTCGAACTGCGACGATAAATGTTTTTCTGGCATGGGGTGTCCCTGGAAATAGGAGTCGGTCAAAAAAGTCGGGCAACGACACGCTGTGACAACGGATCAACCAAAGCGGCCGGTGATGTAGTCTTCGGTCTCTTGCCGGTTGGGCTTGAAGAAGATTTGCTCGGTGGCACCAAACTCTATCAGGTCGCCCAGATACATGTAGGCCGTGTAGTCACTGCAGCGGGCAGCCTGCTGCATATTGTGGGTCACAATGACCACGGTGTAGTCGGCCTTGAGCTCGATGATGAGTTCCTCGATTTTGGCCGTCGAAATCGGATCAAGTGCCGAACAGGGTTCATCCAGCAGCAACACCTCGGGCTTGATCGCAATACCGCGGGCAATGCACAAGCGCTGCTGTTGTCCGCCCGACAGGCTGGAGCCGCTTTGCTTGAGCTTGTCCTTGACCTCGGTCCACAAAGCCGCCTTGCGCAGGGCCCATTCGACGCGCTCTTCCATGTCGGTGGCGCTGAGCGAGTCGAACAACTTCACACCGAAGGCAATATTGTCAAAAATGGACATCGGAAAAGGCGTGGGCTTCTGAAACACCATGCCGATCTTGGCGCGCAACAGCGCCACGTCCTGTTTGCTGGTCAACAGGTTTTCGCCGTCCAGAATCACCTCGCCCTCGGCGCGTTGCTCGGGGTACAACTCGAACATGCGGTTAAAAACGCGCAGCAAGGTCGACTTGCCGCAACCGGATGGGCCAATGAAGGCCGTGACCTTGTGTTCAGGAATTTCAAGGTTGATGTCCTTGAGCGCGTGAAACTTGCCGTAAAAAAAGTCAAGTTTGTTGACCGTCAACTTGGGCTTGGTTATTTGTTCGATGGTGGTTGCAGTCATTTTTAACAATCTTTTAAATTCAACAGATAGTCATCAAAGTTTGGCACGGGTCAGGACCCGGGCAAGCACATTGAGTGCCAACACGGCCAAAGTTATCAAGAACACACCTGCCCAAGCCAGTTGCTGCCAGTTTTCGTACGGACTCATGGCAAATTTGAAGATGGTCACCGGCAAGCTGGCGATGGGCTCGCCCAAATTGGAAGTCCAGAACTGGTTGCTCAGAGCCGTGAACAGCAATGGTGCGGTCTCGCCGGCAATGCGGGCCACCGCCAACAAGATGCCCGTGACCACGCCGGCACGGGCCGTACGCATGGTGATGCTCAAAATCACCTTCCATTTGGGTGCGCCCAGGGCATAGGCTGCTTCGCGCAATCCGGCGGGCACCAGCTGCAACATGTTTTCGGTGGTGCGAATCACCACCGGGATCACGATCAGGGTCAGCGCGGCAATGCCGGCATAGCCTGAAAACGTTTTGAAGCGGGTCACGATCACCGCATACACAAACAGGCCAATCACAATGGACGGCGCAGACAACAGGATGTCATTGACAAACCGGGTGGTCGCCGCCAGAGCGCTTTTGGATTCAAACTCGGCCAGGAAGATGCCTGCCATCACCCCCACCGGGGTGCCGACAAAGGTGGCCAGACACACCATTAAAAAAGAGCCGTAGATGGCATTGGCCAAGCCACCCGGGTCGTTGGGCGCCGGTGTCATTTCGGTCAAAACGGACCAGGTCATGCCAGAGATACCAAGGCGAATGGTTTCAAACAAAATCCAGAACAACCAGAACAGACCAAAAGCCATGGCCAGCAAAGACAACAGCAGTGCCACCCGGTTCACGCCTTTGCGGTAGGCGTAGCGCCGTTGGCGAGCCTGAGACTGCGCGGCGGCGTTGATCAATGTTTCACCGGTCGTCATGATGCCGTTCCCTCACCCTTTTTGAGCTGGTTCAGCAGCAGCTTCGACAGGGTCAACACCACAAAAGTAATAAAGAACAGCACCAAGCCAAGATACATCAGGGAGGCCTGATGCAGGCCTTCACCGGCTTCGGCAAATTCGTTGGCCAGCGCCGAGGTGATGCTGTTGGCCGCCTGGAACAAACTCAGCGAATCGAGCTGGTTGAAATTACCGATCACGAAGGTGACCGCCATGGTCTCGCCAATGGCGCGGCCCAAGCCCAGCATGATGCCGCCAATGACACCGGCCTTGGTGTACGGCAGCACCACCGTCGACACCACCTCCCAGGTCGTGGCACCCAGGCCATAGGCCGATTCCTTGAGCAGGGTCGGCGTGACTTCAAACACGTCACGCATGACTGACGCAATGAACGGAATGATCATGATGGCCAGAATGATGCCCGCCGACAAAATACCGATACCGACGGGCGGCCCCGAGAACAGGGCCTCAAGGTAAGGCACGCCCTTGAACATGGCTTGCAGCGGCTGCTGCACATAGGTCGACAAAATAGGGCTGAACACCAACAGGCCCCACATGCCATAAACAATCGAGGGAATGGCCGCCAGCAGTTCAATGGCCGTGCCCAGGGGGCGCTTCAGCCAGGCTGGCGACAACTCGGTTAAAAAGATCGCAATCCCGAAACTGACCGGGACGGCAATCAACAAGGCAATGAACGAAGTCATCAGCGTACCGTAGATCATGACCAGGCCGCCAAACTCTTCTTTCACGGGATCCCAGGTGGCTGTGGTCAGAAAGCCCAGCCCATATTTTTCGATGGCAGGCCAGGCCCCCACCGTCAAAGAGGCCAGAATGGCAATCAACAGACCCAGGGTCAACAAGGCGGCGCTTTTGGCGAGCCAGGCAAAAATACGGTCAGCCCAAGGGCTTGACGGGGCCGCTCTGGCACTGGAAGTTTGGGTCATGACACGTCCCACATTGGCTTCAGATAGATTGATCGACATTTTTTCGGTCGAAAGTGTAGTGGACATGACTGGCGCTCCAAATGCTCAAACCGACCCCCGAGCGGACAACTTATTTCAGTGCAACAGGCTTGCCGGAAGTGTCCTTGACTTGACCCCAGGCTTTTTCAATGGTCGCGACCACGCTGTCAGGCAGTGCCACGTAGTCCAGCTCAGAAGCCAGCTTGTCGCCGTCCTTGAAGGCCCAGGTAAAGAACTTGAAGGTCTCGGTGGCCTGTGCCGGCTTGTCTTGCTGCAGGTGCATCAAGATGAAAGTGGCGGTGGAGATGGGCCAAGTGGCCTTGCCAGGCTGGTTCACGATCAGTTGATAGAAAGACTTGTTCCAGTCAGCGCCAGCGGCGGCGGCCTTGAAAGCCTCTTCACTGGGGGACACAAACACACCTTCCTTGTTTTTCAACAAGGCGTAGGTCATTTTGTTTTGTTTGACATAGGAATACTCCACATAACCAATCGAGTTCGGCAGACGGTTGACAAACGAGGCCACGCCTTCATTGCCCTTGCCACCCGCACCGACAGGCCAATTCACGGCCGTACCCTGACCAACTTTGGCCTTCCATTCAGGGTGAACTTCGCTCAGGTAGTTGGTAAAGTTGAACGTGGTGCCCGAACCGTCGGCGCGGCGCACCGGGGCGATGTCAGCGTCTGGCAGTGCCAGTGTGGGGTTCAGCGCCTTGATGGCGGCGTCGCTCCACTTGGTGATCTTGCCCAGATAAATGTCGCCCAACACCTGGCCGTCGAGCTTCAACTGACCCGGCTCAATGCCCTTGATGTTGATCACCGGCACGGTACCACCGATCACAGTGGGGAACTGGAACTGGCCTTTGGCCTTCAGCACCTCGTCGGTCTGAGGCATGTCAGAGGCACCAAAATCAACCGTCTTGGAGTCGATTTGCTTGATGCCGGCGCCGGAACCCACGGACTGGTAATTCACCTTGACACCGGTGACCTTGTTGTACTCGGCCGCCCATTTGGCATAAACCGGTGCGGGAAAAGAAGCGCCGGCACCCGTGATGCTCTGCGCATTAGCCAGGCTGGTCAGCGCTGCTGCGCCAAAGAAAGACACCATGGTGGTGGCCAGCACGGACTTGAAAATACGTTTATTCATGAGGAATCCTTAAGTTAAATAGATCGGCTGTTGAACCACAGTAGGTTCCACCCGTCGCAATTTACGACATCAATGTGTCAGAATTGTGACACCAAGCTTTTCAGCAGACTTGCCAAGCTGAACCGTCATGAATAAGTAACCCGGGTGTCATCAAATTCCCTTAGGCTTTCGGCTACCCTTCAAGAAGGTGCAGAATCCCTCTGCGATACACTGCGATACATTTGGACATCACACCATGCTTGCCATCAAAAAAGCCCGCAAACTCATTGAAAACAACCCCAACGACGCCGCAGCAAAAATCATTGCGGCACTGGTGCTCGCGCTTGAGAGTGAATCCAGCCTGTCGGTTGCACAACTTTACTCACTGGACGACAAGCGCTTTGAGCTGGCCCTTGAAATATTGAACGAATGGCGCCTGGACCGGCATTACGCCAGCAAACTGCTCCTGCTCGACTCCAGCACCGTGGCGCAGGCTTTGGTTGATGAAGCCCCGAATTCATCAGTTTCGTGATCAATTTGAACGTACGCATCGCAACACACCCAGGAGTTGAGTTTGGATTTGAATGAAGAAAAACTGGTCCAGCGCATTCGCCGCGATCTGGCCGATAGTTACGATGAAGAATTTGAGCTGGAACTCGAAGACCGCAATCTCGACAAGATGGCCGACGGCACGCTCGACCTGGAGTCCGAGGCTTACAGAAACAGCAGAAAACTCTATTTTCGCGAGTTGTTCCGTCTGCAGGGAGAATTGGTCAAACTGCAGGATTGGGTCGTCAAGACCGGCCAGAAAATTGTGATCCTGTTTGAAGGCCGCGATGCTGCCGGCAAGGGCGGTACCATCAAGCGCATCACCCAGCGGCTGAACCCGCGGGTCTGCCGGGTTGCCGCATTACCAGCCCCCAATGCCCGAGAGCAAACCCAGTGGTATTTCCAGCGTTATGTCGCGCACCTGCCGGGCGCCGGCGAAATGGTCTTGTTTGACCGCAGTTGGTACAACCGGGCAGGTGTTGAGCGCGTCATGGGCTTTTGCTCCGACGAGCAATACGAAGAATTTTTTCGCTCGGTGCCCGAGTTTGAAAAAATGTTGGTGCGATCCGGCATCACCCTGATCAAGTACTGGTTTTCCATCTCAGACGAAGAGCAGCAAATCCGGTTTTTGGGGCGCATTCATGACCCGCTGAAACAATGGAAACTCAGCCCGATGGACATGGAGTCGCGCCGCCGCTGGGAGGAATACACCAAGGCCAAGGAAGTCATGTTCGAGCGTACCCATACACCGGAATCGCCGTGGTGGGTGGTACATGCTGACGACAAGAAAAAAGCCCGGCTCAATTGCATCCACCACCTGCTGAGCCAGTTGCCTTACCAGGAATTTGAGCATCCCCCCATCATGCTGCCGCCCCGGGAGCGCAACGATGACTATGTGCGCCTGCCCATTCCAGAGGAAATTCTGGTGCCGGAAATCTACTGAAGCCGCGAATTTGAGTGGGCATGCAAATGGACTGGCGTACCACGATCAAGGTCAGCGGTATGATTGGCATCAAGCGTGAAACTTAAGGAAAATTTGCATGTCAAGCACAGAACTAAATGCATCGACCATCGCGCCAGTTGAGGCGGTTGTGGTGGTTGAGCCGGTCCAAGCGGTCGCCACCCAAACGGTGGCCAAACGAACAGGCC
>LNAP01005020.1_pt1 | contig 11927 bp, 14 predicted proteins | sample 602601 | NCBI WGS metagenome assembly LNAP01 (sample SAMN02440304, study PRJNA202911) | soil metagenome | biome: Subtropical and temperate rainforests or woodlands; isolation source: soil samples (1 kg each in a 20% v/v slurry with milli Q water) were... ... | reverse complement strand
AAAATTATTTGGGTGAGAACAAACATATCGTGGCGCTGAGCGCCGGAACGGCGGCGATTCACCTGGCGCTGATACAGCTTGGGGTAGGGCCGGGCGATGAGGTGATCTGCCAAAGCTTTACCTTTAGCGCGAGTGCAAATCCGATCAAATATCTGGGTGCTGTTCCGGTGTTTGTGGACAGCGAGCAGGAGACCTGGAACATGTCGCCAGAGCTGTTGCGGGAAGCAGTTGAAGACCGTATTGCCAAAACAGAGAAAAAACCAAAAGCGATTATACCGGTGCATCTCTATGGCATGCCGGCAAAGATGGATGAGATCATGGCCATTGCCAGCGAGTTTGAGATTCCGGTGCTGGAGGATGCTGCCGAAGCGCTGGGAGCGGAATACAAGGGACAGAAATGTGGCACCTTCGGTGAGTTTGCCTGTCTCTCCTTCAACGGCAACAAAATGATCACCACATCGGGTGGGGGTGCCTTGGTATGCTCTACCAAAGAGGAGGCCGATTTCACCAAGTATCTTGCCACGCAGGCGCGTGACCAGGCACCGCACTATCAGCATTCACGGGTAGGGTATAACTATCGTTTGAGTAATATCTGCGCGGGCATCGGTCGGGGACAGATGATGGCGCTGCAGGAGCATGTGGAGGCTCGCAGGAACATCAACAAAAAATATCGTCAGCTGCTGGCTGGCATCCGGGGCATATCGTTCCAGAGCAATCCTTCGTCCGACTTCAATTCCAATATGTGGCTTACCTGCATCATAGTAGATCCGTCGGAAGCGGGATTTACGCGGGAGGAGTTGCGCCTGGCAATGGAGCAGGAGAACATCGAAACGCGTCCCTTCTGGAAGCCGATGCACCTGCAGCCGGTCTTCGCCGATGCTCCTTTCTATGGTGATGCATCGAAAGTGAGTGAAAAACTGTTCGACCGGGGTCTTTGTCTCCCCTCCCATCCCAATCTCACCGACGAGGATCTGCAACGGGTTGTAGATGTTATTATGAAACTATGCTGATTGACGAATATTTGCTGGATAAAGTGCTTCATCGTGAAGTATTGCTGCTGAATCATAGTTAATAAATAATTTGCAATACGGGACACATTTTGTACCTTTGTGCAAATTATTTATGGAATGATGAAGGGGAAAAAGTACGAGTATATTGATGATTATCTGCTTTATATACGTTCTAAGGGCAGATTTTCATTTACGTTTGATGAATTGAAAAACACTTTTGATTCCTCTGAACAGGCTATCCGCAAGAAAATTTCTCGTTTAAAAGCTGACAGCAAAATAACCGCCATCCGAAAAGACTTTTATGTAGTTCTTCCTCCGGAATATACGGAAAATGGTACTCTTCCGGTTTACTTGTATATTGATGATCTGATGAAGTACTTGAGACAGGATTATTACATAGGCTTATTTTCTGCCGCAGCTTTATATGGTGCAGCTCACCAACAGCCTATGGAATATCAGGTTATTGTACAAAAACCCATGCGAGATTTGGTTGTAGGAGATACAAAACTTATTTTTTTTTCGCGCAAAACATGGGAGCCGGATACTATTGAGAAGAAAAAGTCTGCCGCGGGATATTTTAATGTCTCATCTGCGGAGTTAACTGCTTTAGATTTTATGTCTTTCAATGGAAAGATTGGAAGTATTTCTCGAATAGTAACAATTTTGCAAGAACTTATCGATGAGATAAAACCCTCTCAAATGTACAAGGTAGCATCTACTTATCCGCAGATCTCTGCGTTGCAACGTATTGGTTATTTATTTGATAAAGTGTTTGACAGGGGTGATTTAGCAAAATCTATTCAACGTATATTGAAAGAAAAAACAACACAAAATATTGTATTGTCTATTTCCTCTCCTAAAAAGGGAAATATTGATAAAGACTGGAAAGTAGATGTGAATGTTGAAATAGTGAATGATTTGTGATACCACAACGATATATAGAAGAATGGAAGGAGAATGCTCCGTGGCTAAGTTATGCTCAAATTGAACAGGATTTGATTATAGACAGGACCTTAATTGAAATATTCTCTGATGATTTCCTTAAGGAATCACTGGCATTTCGGGGAGGAACGGCCTTGCATAAATTATATTTACCTCCACAAGTACGTTATTCTGAAGATATTGATTTGGTCCAAATAAATTCAGAGCCCATCAATCCGATATTGAAACGTATTCGTGAAAGGCTTTCTTTCCTGGGAACGAAAAGAACTGTGAAGCAACATGTTCATAACAACACTATTATTTACAGGTTTGACACGGAAATTCAGCCTGTTATTACTATGCGATTGAAAATAGAAATCAATACTCGTGAGCATTTTAATGTATTAGGGTTAAAAGCAATTCCATATAAAGTAGAAAATGGATGGTTTTCTGGTGAATGCAATTTGACTGGATATGAGTTGGAAGAACTGCTTGGTACAAAAATGAGGGCTTTATACCAACGTCGTAAAGGTCGAGATTTGTTTGACCTATATTGGGCATTTACAAATCAGAATGTTAATGTTGAGAAACTCATCCATTGCTATAAAGTCTATATGGAATATTCCGTGGACAAGGCTCCAACACAGAAACAATTTCTTGCAAATATGGAAGAGAAAATGAAGGACAATGAATTTTTAGATGACATTTATGCCATTTTAAAACAGGGAATTGAATATGACAATGGCAAGGCTTGGGAAGTGGTAAAAAAAGAATTTATAGAAAAGATATGACAAAATACCTTTACATGATTAAATTCCCGATGATGAACGCTGAAAAGGGTCAATAACCGCCGGAAGGCCAGTTAAAACATACCTGTTAAACCTGCTTTTCCATGGGGGCGGCATGCCCGGAATGGGGGGCAGTATGCTTCGGAATATCCAATCAAAGAGATTTCCATTTTTACTGCATTTCTAATTTCCGGTAACAAAAAATGCCAAGAGAGCATCCTTCCTCCAAAGTTGCATTTACTAATTGAATTTACGCTGCATAAAAAAGAGCTGAATAGATTACCAAAACGGTAATTTTTTATTATCTTTGTCAGTAGATTGATAAAGCATCAAATGAGAGTAATTGCTAAAAAGATACTTCGTGAATTTTGGGAAAAGCATACTGATTCGGAAGAGCAATTGAAAACTTGGTATAGAGAAGCAAGTAAAGCTAATTGGACTAGCCCGACTGATATTAAAAGTGAGTATCCCAAAGCGAGTATTTTAAAAGCTGGGAGAGTTGTATTTAATATATGTGGCAGTAAGTACAGACTGATTACGCATATAAACTATTTGAGACGATGGGTATTTATTAGATTCATTGGTACGCACACTGATTATGATAAAATTGATGCAGAAAAAATTTGATTATTATGGATATTAAAGTGATTAAAACTGAAGAGGATTACCAAAAAGCATTAAAAAGACTTGAGGTAATTTTTGACGCTCCGATTGATTCACCAGAAGGTGACGAAGCAGAGATACTTAGCATCTTGGTTGAAAAGTATGAAGATGAACATTATCCGATTGGCCCACCTGATCCGATTGAGGCGATTAAGTTTCGCATGGAGCAATTGGATATGAAAAAAAGTGATTTGGCTGAGATTATTGGATATAAAAGTCGTGTCTCAGAGATTTTCAGCAAGAAACGTAAATTATCATTGGAGATGATTCGGCGATTGCATGATAAGCTAAAGATTCCTTATGAGACGTTGATTGCAGATTATTAAAAGGCACATTTTGCTAACACGCGGTCATAAAACATTGGGGGCGAGGTGGTTATTCGGACTTTTATTCTCGCATCAAAGTTTATTGTACTCTGATAGTGAAGTAGCTCCGAAATCCCCAACGTTTCATACCGCCAACCGTTTATGCAAGGAAAAGATACGGCCAAGTGTAGTTACTCGGGTGCTTACGAAAAAAATAAAAAATCAAGGCCACTGCTATTCCGAGGCTTGCCGTACCGTACTCGAAGTACAATTCTTACCTTTGTAAGTTGGTTATTTCCAACCAGCGAAATTAACTAATTGTCTAACAATTAAATTCCGACAATTTCTGGAAAAAAGCTTGTGGCCTTGACGAGCACAAAGATATCATGTATTGTTATTGTTGTGCAAATTTATTAACATAAAAAAGTTTATTTTTTGGGATGTGGGTATATGTTATACAACATATCATTTTGATGATTATCTGATTATTGATGGTGTATTGTAAGTTTTTGGTTCATCCGGATGGGAGGTTTAAAAAAAGCTATCCGTAAAACAGGGAATATCAATTTATTAAGTAACTTTGCTGACAGATAACAGAGTTACAGGCAAGGCTCAAAGACACTTCTGTATTGAACTGAAAAAGTAATATATTAGCAAAAAAAGAAATGATTGAAACGGATAAGATGTCAGAAATAGTTAATAAAATAGTTTCGGGATATAACCCGGAAAAAATTATTCTTTTTGGTTCATATGCAACTGGAAACCCCAATGAAGATAGTGACTTGGATTTATTTGTCATTAAAGATACCGATTTGCCCAGACCACAAAGGACGGTACAGGTTAGGAAAATGATTTATGGTTCTATGATTCCTATTGATTTGATTGTCTATACACCGAAGGAGATTGATGAATCAAAGGATAATAAATTTGGATTTGTTTATGAAGTACTAAATACCGGAAAAATTTTATATGAGCGTGCAAGCTGACGAAATAAGACAATGGATCAGTAAAGGAGATCATGATTTGATTTATTTGCTTGATTTGATAACACTTTTCCACGGGGTCAGTATGCCCGGAATGGGGGGCAGTATGCTCCGGAATATCCATTAACACTATGCGAGAATCGGAAATTCTTTATAGAATTGAAGGAGGGATATAGCTGACGGCGGTTATCCGATCATCGTATTGAAAGATAACACCGGCCTTCTGCAGTACATATTCAAGCGAGATATAAGATGGAGTATAAAGTGTACAGGCTAACTCTTCGGCCTTGTATCCGGGTTTGACGTAAATGCCCTTTCGCGGACGAAGCAGCTTCCCTTTGCGGACATGGTAATTTAATCGCTCATTCAGCTTCTTAAATTCGCTCTCTCCGATGAGCATAGCAACATCGTTAAATTAATTATCTATTACTTATGATGCTTTTTTAAGACCTGAGGAAAATTAAAGATAGCAATGAAAACATGAAAGAGTCTTTCATCAGAAAGTACTCGTACATTGTAATCAGGGGATGTCCCGTTCTGCAGTGATAAACTATGGCATTGTGACTTTTTATAATGAAAATGGTTCATATGGGGTGATTAATTATTTTGCCAACGGTGCGAAGGCGTGCTTGCTTTAATATACAAATAATTTGCGAAAAATAGCTGATAAATTTGTCTATTTTCAGTTTTTGTGAAAAATAAACCGTATATTTGCGATTATATTGCTAAAAATTACAATTATGCTGTGGCAGTTTACGGTTAAAAATTACAAGACTTTTAAGGACAAAGCCACGCTGAGCCTTATTGCATCGAATTACGATAAAAAAACGCTCGAAGCTGAGAATATTTACTCGGATGAGGTGTTCAATAAAAGAATCCTCAAAAGTGCTGTTGTGTATGGAGCAAATGCAAGTGGTAAAAGTGCTCTTATTAACGCGATTGCTTTTATGCGTCTCTTTGTACTAAGAAGTGCCGGGAGACAGCAAGGGGACTCTATCGAAGTGGATCCGTTCAGACTGAATGTTACTACTGAAAATGAACCATCGGAATTTGAGGTTATCTTTTCATTCGATCATGTTTTGTACCGTTATGGGTTCGAAGCTACACAAGAGGAAGTTATTTCCGAGTGGTTGTATTATAAACCCAAAACTAAGGAAGTAGAGCTGTTCTACAGGGATGGTGATCAAATTGATTTTCATGAGTCACTTTTCTCTAAAGGTAAGATGGTTACAACGCAGGGATTGGTAAGGAAAAATGCTTTGCTTTTATCAGTGGCTGCTCAATTCAACGAAGAACAGGCAATTGCTGTGATCAATTGGTTTAGAAATTTGAGAGTTATCTCTAACGTGAGAGAGTATTTTTCGCAGAGATTTACCATCAACAGGACTAAAACTCCCGCCGACAAACAAAAAATTATCACGTTATTGAAAGATGCTGATTTTGGTATTCAGGATATTGAAGTTGAATTGATGAATGAGGACAATATTCCTTCACATTATCCTCTGAGTCTGAGAAACAAGTTGATTGCAGAGATTAAGGAAGGCAATATGGAGCGTGTAAACGATATATTGTTTTCGCACAGGAAGTATGGCAGAGACAATGAATTTGTGCATAATGTGCCATTTTCCCTGGATAAGGATGAGTCTTCCGGGACACAAAAGTATTTCAACCTGTTAGGCCCTATCCTGGATGTACTGGAAAATGGTCAGGTACTGGTCGTTGATGAACTGGATGCACAACTGCATCCCAATTTACTGTGTAGAATTATCTCCCTTTTTCATTCGACTGAGATGAATCACAATAATGCCCAGCTGATTTTCAATACGCACGATACAAATCTATTGGATTCGGGACTATTTAGACGTGATCAGATTTGGTTTACAGACAAGGATAAGTATGGAGCTGCCAAACTATATTCGTTGGCTGATTTTTCGTCGGAAGAGGTACGTAAAAATGAAGCCTTTGAGAAAAATTATATCAAAGGGAAATATGGTGCTGTACCTTATTTTGGTTCTATGGATATTCTGAATGAGATCTTCTCGCCTTATGAGAATGAAAAACAAAACAATCGAACAGGCGGCAGCCCGGAAAAGACACAAGGAGCGTCTTAAAGCAAAGAGGCGTAAAGAACCTACACTGGATAGAGGCTTTCCGGGATTGATTGAAAAACCTTCCATCCTTATCGTCTGTGAAGGAGAAAACACCGAACCCACTTATTTCGATCAATTTAAAGTTAAATCAGCAACCGTTAAGTCTGTGGGAACAGGTTACAATACAGTCTCATTAGTAAAAAGAGCAAAGGAAATAGCTGACTCCGCAGAATATGATCAGGTTTGGTGTGTTTTTGATAAAGATCAGTTTCCTGATCATGATTTCAACCATGCGATTAAGATAGCTGAAAGTTATAATTATGGGGTTGCTTATTCAAACCAAGCTTTTGAGTACTGGTTAATTCTTCACTTGGATGATCATCAGGGTGGAAGGATGAACAGAGATAGCTACAACGACAAAATAAACGAATTGCTGAAACCTTTTCATGTTGAATATGATGGGGGTAGTACAGGATGTAAAATTGTATCAGACGATTTTTTTGATATATTGGTTGGCATAGATCTTAAAAGTCACAAAAAGAGAGTTGATTTGGCAATTGAGAGGGCTGAAAGAATATACAATAGTTTAGATCATTTTAGTCCCGCAAAAGAAGAGTCTTCAACTACAGTTTTTAAATTGGTGAGGGAACTCATAAAGTATACTTAGTGTTTGTAAACATTTAATTCTCACGACATCAATATATTTTGTAATTATTAACTTTGCACTATATTCACTATGGTATGCAATTGATAATTGTAGGTGGGGGAGGACATAAACCGAAGACTATTCGTGCATTCCAGGAGGATGAGAAGTTGAAAGGAGAAAGAAATCAAATTTTCAGATGATGATCTTGATTTTATAGGAAATCTGGAATTTATTATAGAGGAGTTATAATCGTAAGAAACGAGCATGAACATGTTTTTCACACAAGTACATGATAATTGCGAGTTCCATACGACCTTAATGTAAAAGAATAAAATATTATCGTATGAAACCAAATAATAAAAGTTCTCTGGAAAAGATTCTGGAGAATAACTGGTTCGGAAACCAACCATTAAAGATGAAGAGAGTTCCCGCTAAGCCACCACAAATCTGAAGAGGCCAAATTCGGGACAATGATTAGTCATTTGTGATCTCAGCACAACTAAGACTGTGGATGATGATGTGGATAAGACTATAATGATATCACAGACGAACATAGATCTTTTCAAATCCCTGTTTCGGGGACGTGAGGATGTTTACGCTGTTCGTTGGGAAAAGAATGGCAGAGGGGGATATATGCCTGCCTATAAAGTTGATTGGAGCGACTACAATCAACACAAGGCAAAAGGGGGGAGCTTTGCCAATTATGAGAAGAAGGAACATATTCCACTCAATGATGAAGCGATCAAAGAACACTTGTCGGGGAAATCAACGATAGGAGTTTATCCCTTATTGTCAGACAACACTTCTTTCTTCATTGCTGCCGATTTTGATGAAGCAAACTGGAGAGAGTCAATCCTGAATTTATATCATGTTTGTCTGGAAAAAGGACTTCCTGCGGTGATAGAACGTTCTCGTTCCGGTAATGGCGGTCATTTGTGGCTATTCTTTGAGGAGAATGTGCCGGCCTTCATGAGTCGAAAGATTGTGTTTGAATTATTGTTGCAAGCCGGGATAGTCTCCAGATTTGAGAAAGAACCCAGCTTTGACCGACTTTTCCCAAATCAAGATGCCCATTCAGGGAAAGGTGTTGGCAATTTAATTGCATTACCACTGCAGGGTGCTTCGTTGAAGAACGGAAATTCTTGTTTCCTGAATCCGGAGACATTTGAGCCGGTTGCCAATCAATGGAGCTTTTTACAGTCCGTCAGTAAGATCCCAAAACAAAAAATTGAAACGCTGCACCTGCAATTATCAGGCAATGCAAAAGAGGTATTCTCGTCAAGATATTTACCGGATTCGAAATTTGAATTGGAGATACTCATCAACAGTGAGATATACCTTAAAAGAGTACAACTCAATGAAAAGCTGATTGAGTTCTTGCGTGATAATCTGAACTTCCTGAATTCAGATTATCTCGTAAAAAAGCGTTTAGGTAAGGCCGTCTATAATGTTGAAAAGTATTTTAAACTGATCGAAGAAACGCCAGAGGGTATTATTATTCCCCGAGGCTTTGCTTCTTCACTGATTCATTTCTGTCATGTCGAAAACATCCCAATAAGAATCGTTGATGAGCGATGCAAACACGAGGAAATTGAGATCCATTCCAAAATTGAATTGTTGCCCCATCAACAGGATGTATTGGAACAGACACGTGTAAAAGATTTTGGAGTAATCGTATCGCCTCCCGGTTCGGGTAAAACAATCATTGGTTTAGAATTGATTGCACAAAAGAAGCAACCTACGCTCATCCTTGTTCATCGAAAACAACTATTCGATCAATGGATTGACAGAATTGAGAATTTTCTATCCATTCCCAGGAAACAGATAGGGCAGATTGGTAATCAGAAAGATACGATAGGGAAAGAGATTACTGTGGCCATGATTCAGTCGTTGACAAGGGGAAATCATTCAGAACTCAGGAATCAATTCGGCATGGTGATCGTAGATGAATGTCATCATATTGATTCTTACCGAAAGGAAAGCTCATGTAAACGTGCTGAATTTATATTTGAAAGAGAAATACGAAACGATTGCCATATCCGGGGATGATTCGGAACGAAGCCGCAAAAGTAAATTGGAACAAATCGAACAAGGACATTTTCAGATCATTATCTCAACCGGACAATATTTTGGTGAAGGAATAGATATCAGTGAGCTGGAATGTTTATTCATTGTTTATCCTTTTGCTTTTGAAGGGAAGTTGGTTCAATATATAGGCAGGATTCAGCGTTCTGGTAGACCTCCTGCAATATTCGATTATCGCGATTCAAAAATCGATTACTTTGAGAAGATGTTTAAACAACGCAACAGGTATTACAACAAGCTGAGAAAATAATATCAATCAAAGCGAAACAAGCTATGAGCAGTAACGACATCCTGAATGATACGTCATGAATATAGTTTACCAATATGGGATTTTCTATGGGGCAATTATGGAGGAATTATAAAGCTATTTATTGTTGGTAGTGAAGTTCGCAGGCGGTAACAGGATAATTCCAACTCCCGCTTTTACTGACAGGCTGGTCAGATGTTCCCTAATATATGGATATATAATAGCAGCACCATTTACGTTACCAAAATTTTCAAGATCGATAACGGATTCTCCTGTTTTTTCAAATATACCAATCATTTTAATGGTAGCTGATATTTGTTTCTCTTCATTTAAGATTTGTGAGAAATGAAGTGTCTGTATGATAGATACGATGTTTTTTTCTGGATTTACAGTTACTTCCCCTTCAATCCGAATGTCATGTGTGATTGAAGGGTCGTCAAATACAACATTCGGTACCCTTTTAAAATCGCTCTCCAGTAAAAGAATATTATGTATCCTAAAGCCGGATTCCATATCTTTATTATCATTTTCCATTTCTAAGATGCTTTTGGCAAATTTTTAAATTGCCCAATATCGGGAATCCTATTTATTGGATTGATACTAAAGTGATGGTTGATGTCGGTTGAAATGGTGATGTCATGAATAGTTACTGAACTTACAAAACTTGATATTCCTAAATTCGTCTCTTCAATTATAATGCTTTTTGTGGATGAGATATAAGGCATGTCAAAATAAAGCCCCTTTAGTTCAAAATCAATATTCTCTAGTCCAACAAGTGCATCATCCGATATGAAACCAATATTTTCGTGTGGAAATTGGTCAACAAACTCATCAAACATCTTACTCTCCCACGCGATATATCTTTCACTCAGATAATATACTTCATTAGGCACGACTTCAACAAAATGTGTATCTGAAAGTTTATCATGTTCGTACCGAACACGAGTTTCAGGGAAATCGTGAATAAAGGATTGTAATTTTGAAATGATAAATTCGTTAGGTGTCATTTTCGTAAATACTTTTTAAGTACCGATCTTAAAGTGTTTGATAACTGTATAGAGTTTAAGCTTTCGCTGTATAGAAATGCTTTGTCGTCGTAATCAGCCGAACTTCTCAATCTTTTAAGCTGCATTATATTTGAATTAATAACACGGAAATCGCTTGAATTGTTCTCTTTAATAAACTTTTGAATCTCATTTATGAGGACATCGTGGGATCCCTTTATCTCTGCTCTTTTATACTTAGAATGATCAATAATAAATTTTAAGTCTGAGTCAGTTTTACCCATCTTATAGAACCAGATATGTATGAACAACTGATAACAGCTGTAGTATGAACAATGCGCTACAGATGGATAATGTTCCTTATCGTGAAGTATCACCGCTGAATCATAGTTAATCTCAGACTTATTCTCTAACTGGCTCATTTTATGGACTGCAAAGGTAACATTTTTTTATAAATCTCAAAAGTAGCCAAAAGATTCTTTTGGGACAATAATATATGCCATTTTAACATTAATCTTCCCATTTGGGTCATAATATCTGACAATATTCTGAACCTGATCGCTTTTATTTTGGATGCGATAATGGATCGTCTTGTCAATTATGCTCACCACATAGAGTTGAAAGGTTATGGAAAGCTTTCCATAAGAAAGGTGAGTCGAGGCGTAAAAAAAGAGGTTAAACGCTACCGGGTTTCCATAATACGCTACAAATTGAGCAGGCTGAAGTAACAAGAATAAGTTATAATTGCGTTAAATATTTCGAATATTTCATATGATTCGAATATTTCGTTTATATTTGCAGTTACAACATTAAAAACTACAGTTATGGTAACGACAAATGATATAAAAAGACCTAATAAGCGTGAGCGAAAATTAGCACAGGAGTCTTACAATTCTCTCATTTCCTCGATTGAACAGTTAAAATCGGATCAAGCGGAAATTGAAATTGAGGAGAGTGGGGAAAAAATTATTCTTCCTCTAAAAGCATTGAATCTCTTAGGTGAAATTTTAAAAGCTATGAGTCAGGGGAAGCCTATTTCAATTGTACCGATTGCTACGGAAGTGACTACGCAGCGTGCTGCAGAAGTTCTGGGATGTTCGAGACCTTACCTGGTGAAATTACTGGAGGAGGGAAAAATTGAATATACAAAAGTAGGAAAACATCGTCGCATTAAATATGAGGATG
>LNAP01004962.1_pt1 | contig 11927 bp, 12 predicted proteins | sample 602601 | NCBI WGS metagenome assembly LNAP01 (sample SAMN02440304, study PRJNA202911) | soil metagenome | biome: Subtropical and temperate rainforests or woodlands; isolation source: soil samples (1 kg each in a 20% v/v slurry with milli Q water) were... ... | reverse complement strand
CGACGCTTGAGTAAGGCCATGACCCGCTCGCCTGCCTTCGGACTGCGCACGTACACGTTGCAGTCGTCGGCATAACGGGCAAAGCGATGCCCTTGTCGCTCCAGCATCCGATCCACCTCGTCGAGAAGCACGTTGGCCAAGAGTGGCGAGATAACCCCACCAACAATAGAGCAAACTACCGCCTAAAATGGTGCCTGCGCATTTCAAGGGAGTGTCTGGCGCCGTGGTCCAGAAGCAGTTCCAACGTTGATGCGGACCTCGTCCTTGAGACGGTCGCTCCCGCTGACAGGATGGAGCAGCGATGACCCAAGGACGTAAAAAATGGCGCGTAGGCCTGGCTTTCGAGCCGAACCGCTACGCGCAGGAGCAGTTGCAAAAGGCGTACGAGCAGATCAGTCCGATCGAGGCACGCTCAACGGGGCAGCCGTCCGCGGTCCAGCCTGTAGTCGCTAGGCAAGTGACCATAAAGCGAGATAGACGATGAGCAAAGCTTCGATGGTTGCGCTCTATGCGCGGGTATATTCTGAACAGCAGAACAAACGCGGCACCATTGAAAGCCAGATTGCAGCCCTGAAGGAGCGTATTTCAGCCGACGGCGCGCAGATCGTCGAGGATATGTGTTTCGTGGACGCGGGCGTGAGCGGCGCGACGCTGGTCAGGCCCTATGACGATCCCTTCGTGATCGCGGGGCAGGGCACCGCCGGCCGCGAGATCGCGGAGGACATGGCGGCGCTCGGCCTCAGCCCCGACATCGTGGTGGCGCCGGCCTCCGGCGGCGGCCTGATCGCAGGCGTCGCAACCGCGGTGAAGGCGCGCTATCCGCTCGCCGAAATCGTGGTGGCCGAACCCGAGGCGTTCGACGATCACGGACTGTCGCTGACCGCAGGCCATCGCGAGCCGCATGCGCCCGCGGGCCGCACCATCTGCGATGCGCTGATGGCCCTGATCCCCGGCGAGATGACGTTTGCGATCAACAGCAAGCTGCTTGCGCGCGGCGTGACCGCCTCGGACAAGGAAGTCGGCGCGGCCGTTGCGTTCGCCTATCGCGAGCTGAAGCTCGTGGTCGAGCCCGGCGGCGCGGTGGGCCTTGCCGCGCTGCTTGCGGGACGTCTCGACGTCGCCGGCAAGAACGTCGTCATCGTGCTCTCCGGCGGCAATGTCGATGCGGATTTGTTTTCCGAGCTGGTGGCTTAGCTGTCATTCCGGGGCACGCGAAGCGTGAGCTATGATGCGCAATTGCGCATCTGAGAATCCATAGCCACGATCGGGAGTATGGATTCCGGGCCTGCGCCTTCGGCGCATCCCGGAATGACAACTTCTAAGAGCTGAAATGGAAGAGGGGCAGAGCGTCTTCGCTCTGCCCCTTTGTCGTTTCGCCCATGACGATCAGCGCATGAAGCCGCCGCGGTGGTTGTTGCCGCCGCCATTGCCCTGCGACTGGTTCATCGACTGGCGGAAGTTGTTGCCGCCGTTGTTGACGATCCGATTGGTCGCGTTGAGCTGCGGGCGGGTGTTCTGCTGGTTGTTCTGAACCTGCACCTTGCTCACCGGGTTGTTGTTGATCCTCGCGCCGTTGTTGATGCGGATCGGGTTGTTCTGCGTCTGAACGACCGGCTTCGCGTCGCCGTTCTGGTTACCCTTGCCGACATTCACCGGCATGCTCACGATCTTGCCGGAATTGCCGTTGCTCGTGCCGGCATTGTTGCTGCCGCCATTCTGCGTGTTGTTGGTCGCAGGCAGCGTCACGATCTTGCCGATGCCGCCATTGGTGTTGGTCGTGTTGGTCGGCGCGGGCAGGGTGACGATCTTGCCCGGGGTCTGCGATGGCGTGCCGTTCTGCTGGTTGTTGCCGGAGGGCAGGTTGACGATCTGGCCGCCATTGCCGAGCTTGCCGATGCCGTTGTTGTCGCCGGGTTTCTGCACCACCGGCAGGTTGCCGTTGATCTGGCTGCCACCATTACCCTGCTGCGGCAGGTACTTCGGCTGGCCGAGATTGCCGAACTTGAAAGTTGGGTTGATGCTCTGCGGCGCCAGGAACCTGGTCGCCTGCATCAACGGGATCTGCTTCGGCTGGGCCTCGAGCTTCAACGCGACTTGCGCATAGGGTGTGTTGCCGTAGCTTTCGTAGAAGCTCTTGTAGCCGAGCGGCGAGTTCGCGAGCACCGCCTTGTGCCAGGCCTGCGTGAGCTGGAGGTTGTTGAGCAGCCAGCGGACGTGGTCGCACAGCGGGTCGTGCGGATACATCTGGATGAACTCCTGATAGTATTCGGGGCGACCCTCGGACACGACGTAGTCATAGGCCTGGCGCGTCGAGCGGCTCGGCAGGTTGGAGGCCATCTGCACCACCGGCGCATTCACCGGCGCGCGGGTGGCGGCAACCGCGGTGTCGCCGAAGAAAGTGAAGTCGGACGTCAGCGACGAGCTTTCCCACGGGATCTGCGCGCCGAGCGTGGTCTGGTTCACCTGAAGGCGCACGCGCTTGAACAGCTGCTCGATCGGCACGTTGGGCTCGCGCGCGACGTTCAGGAAGGCCTGCGTGTAGGGGCTGTGGCCGCCGGTGCCGTCCTGCGCCTCGGCGCCCGGCGCGGTCGAATAGCCGACGATGGAGCCGTTCGGCGCATCGACGATGGCCAGGCCGCGGCCGGCGTCGTTCACGTTCGGAAACGGATTGTTGCGGCAGGCATCGAGGATGACGATGCGCATCCGGCTCGGGATCGTCTCCAGCGTCGACATCACGTCGACCAGGCGCACCGAGTTGCTGACGAGCTCGGTCGGGTTCGAGACCTTGGCATCAACGGGAACCAGGTAATTCTCGCCGGCAAGCTGCACGCCGTGACCGGCGTAGTAGACCATCGCCACGGTGTTCGGACCGCGTGCGGACACCTTGGCCGAAAAATCCTGTACCACGCGAAGCATGTCGTTCTGGCCGAGATCGGTCGCGGCGACCACTTCGAAGCCGGCGGAGTTCAGGAACTGCGCCATCGACCGCGCGTCATTGTCGGGGTTCGCCAGCTGCGGCGCGTTCTGGTAGTTCGAATTGCCGATCACCAGCGCGACGCGCTGCTCCGGACCTTGCAGCGCGGTGGGGGCCGGCTCGACCGGGGCGACTTGCGCGGAAACCGGGCCGCAGGCGAAGCCGAACAGGCTTCCCAGCAGGCTAGCCGTCATCAGGAAAGGTTTTAGGCGGAACATGGCGTGCTCCTCTGGCACTGATCTCGATGCGAGATTGGTTGCGAGCAAGCTTGGCCGCGTTCGAGCCCGGGGTCCGTGATCGCCATCACCATGACTGACGGCGTGATCTGAATCACGTTTGGAACCTGCTATGGTGAATGGCCGGTGTCGCCGGCCAACGACACGCCCTCGAGGAAATGCCTGCTCATGCTGAAATCGATCGATCCGATCCTCACGCCCGACCTGCTCTGGCTGCTCGCCTCCATGGGCCACGGCGATGACCTTGTTTTCGTCGATGCCAATCACCCGGCTGCCCGCATCGCGCAGGGCACGCATTCGCAGCGCCTGATCCAGCTGCCGGGCATCAACATGGAGTCCGCCATCCGGGCCATCATGTCGGTCTACCCGCTCGACGATTTCGATCCCGACCCGGTGCGCGTGATGATGCCGGTCGACGATCCCGACCGCGTGCCCGACGTGCAGCGCGCGGTGCTCGCGGAGATCGAACGCGCTGTTGGCCGCCCCGTCCCTCCAGGCAAGCTCTCGCGCTCGGATTTCTATCGCGCGGCGGCGGCGGGGTTTGGCGTGGTGCAAGTCGGGGACAGCAGGGGCTATGGCTGTTTCCTGATCCGCAAGGGCGTCATCAGCTGAAGGATGTCGTGGACGGCTCGGCGATGCGGGGCGATGTCAGTCGTGCTTGAAAGGCCCGACCTCACGGATGACCCTGCATATCTGCAAAAATCCGCTGGCGTAGAACTCGGCGTGCCCTCGCTTCATCGTCTCGACGTGTTCTGGGTGCGTGCGCCAGGCTTCGAGCGCTTGCTCAGAAGCAAACCGGAAGACCGTGACTTCCTCGCCGTCGTCGGCCTTGAACGATTTGATCGACAGGAAGCCCGGGAGGCGACTGACGATATTGTACATGCGCTCTCCCAATCGGTCGTGTTCTTCGAGGGAGGCGCCGTCCCGTAGTTGCAGATCGCCAATGACAATGACTTCGCCGATCATGTTTTCCTGCTTTCGATGATGGAATTTCCGCTCCCGATCTCTTCGGTTTCGCGATGGGCTTTGTTACATCGCGCTATGGGAGATTGTTGTCGCGCAGGGGTTGTCTCGGCTAATGCCAATTCTTCGTCGTCGATGTCGCCCGAAATTCCCGGTGGCGATGAATTTTGCACCTGAATTTGAGTGGCCTGTCTGCATCTGACTGTTTATGGTCGATCCATGTCGCGCCTTATGTGTCTATTCGTTGCCATCGTCCTGTCGCTGCTGCCGGCCGTCGCGCCGGCTGCGTCAATCCAGAAACGCCCCAAGCAGGCCTGGCATGGCTACGGCTTCCTGCCGGGCTATCGCCAGCCGCTGAGCAACAGCATTCCGCTCTACAAGCAGAAGGAAGCCATGCGCCGCATGTCGCGCAGCGACCGGCGCCATTGGTACATCGATCCGGTTCCCCAATATTACGGCTGGGATGGCGAATGGCGCTATTTCGGCCGGCCCGGCTTCGGCGGCGGCCGCTACAATGGCGGCAGTTTTGGTCCGTGCTGGACGAGGACGCCGATCGGCGCGGTGTGGAACTGCGGGTGATCCGGCGCGGCTAAGGGAAACTGCGGACGACCTCAATCAAGCCGACGATCGCGGCGTTGAAGGCATCGAGGTCTTCCGCCGGAATCCAGTACTCCAGATGCGAGCGACCGCCGGCCTCCTGCACGTCGTACTTCGCGATGAAGTCTCGCTTGACCGCAAAGCGCGTCACGAAGCCAGATCCGCTTGCGGGGACATTCCAGTCGCGGGCGATCTTGATGGCGTAGTCTTCGGTCAGCACCGGATAGAAGATCGGCTGGTCCGGCAGGCGCGGCGGAAACGCGCGCATGCCCGTTTGCTGGATCAGCTCCAGCTCTTTCGGGCCGACGGGACGCCAGAGGGTGAGGGTTTCTTCGGGGAACATAGTTGCCCCCTTACGAGAAGAACGCGATCTTCTCGGCTTGGGTCATGCGACGGATCGGGGCGAGCGGATCGTTGGCGGCGCGGGGCTTCTGCAACATGCCGCTGGCGAGGATGCTAGCGCCGAGCGAGGGCTCGGGCAAGGAAGCGGACAAGGGCGAGGGCATCGGCAGCGTCGCGCCAAGCGATGCTCCGAATGTTGCCGAGGCTGCCATCGGCATGGCCGGCTGCTCCATCACTTCGGCCGCGGCCTCCGCGATGGCGTTGGTGAGGCGCGCCAGCGATTCCATCGCGATCGGCGCTTCCTCTACGGGCTGCTCCACGATCGGTGCGGCGACGGGCTCCGGCGCGATCGGCGCAGCGACCTCCGCAACCATTGGCTCAGGAGCGGCCACCGCCATCTCGACTGGTTCGATGATCTCGATCTCGACTGGTTCGATGATCTCGTCGAACTCCGAATCGGGTGCGGCCATCTCCAGCGCGATGGCCTCGAGCACGGCCTCGTCCTCGGCCTCCGCAGCGGCATCGAGTGCGAACGCGTCGGTTGCTTGCGCGAAGGCGGCGGGCTCGTCGAGCGCGGCGTTGTCGAATGCAGGCTCGCTTTCGGCGACGATCGCCGGCGCCACGGCGGCGTCCAAGGGGGCGTCCTCCAAGGCCTGCTCGGCCATCGCGAACGATTGAGTGGCGCCCGCTGCTTCCGGCTCCGGAGCCTCGTCGATATGCTGGGGCGTCTCCGTAGAAACCATGGCCGCTTCGCTCGTCATCGGGGCAGGCGCAGCCTCGACAGGCGCAGCCGGAGTCATAGGCGCTTCTTGCACCGGGGCGGGACGTGCTGCGGCTGCTTGCGGCGCTGTGTCGCCGTCCGCATCAAGCTGCCCGACCCGATCCCTGAGCAGATCGAATGCGGCCTTGAGCTCGACGCGGGGGTCGATCGTCGAAATCTGCGCGCAGGCGGCCTCGATCGAGGCGAGCTGCGAATCGATGAGATCGCAGATCCGCCCGTCAGCGCCGATCTCGCGCCAGCGCCAGGAGATCTCCTTGATGATGCGCACGCCGCGCGGGATCGCGGCGAGGCTCGCCTCGATCGCGGTGGGATCGAAGGCGGCGATGGCGCTCGTCTCGGCCTCGTGGATCGCGCGGCGGATCTCGACCAGTGCTTCGGGCAGGCGGTCTTCGACGACGGGTTGTCGCTGCGCCGCAAGGGTTTCTTCGATTTTTGCGACCGCGTCGAGCACCATGCTCGTGTCGGCGTTGCGGTTGCGCCTGGCGTATTCGCCGAGGAACCAGCGGCCGCGCGCCGTCTCCATGAAGGCTTCGCGGATCGCGTCGTAATCCTGCTCGTTCGGCTCGGCCGCGCGGGCAGACATAGGCGAGAGGGCGAATGCTTCGTTGGCCATGTCAATCTCGTCGCGCAAATCACTGCGCGTTACTGTAACGATCACCACGATATCGACCGAATCGCAATTGGTTTGATGCCGCCCGAATCACAAATCCCCATCGCTGCATCCGTGAAGCGGCGATTCGCCGTGAGCCTCGCCCTGTTCTACTCGGCTGTGTTCGCGGTGTCGGGCACGCATCTGCCGTTCTTCCCGGTCTGGCTGAAGGCGATCGGCATCGACGCCTCCTGGATCGGCCTCATCAACGCGCTGCCCGCGATCACGCGCTTCACCACGCTGCCGCAGGTCACCGCCTTTGCCGAGAAGCGACAAGCGATTCGCAGCGCCATGATGCTGTCGGTGCTGGCGACGGCGATCGGGTTTACGGCCGTCGGGTTGCAGCAGCAGCCATTGGCGCTGTTCCTGATCTATGCGCTGACCTGCATGATGTGGACGCCCACGATGCCGCTCACCGATGCCTATGCGTTGCGCGGTGTCGCCCGCTACGGGCTCGACTACGGACCCTTGCGGCTGTGGGGCTCGGCGGCGTTCGCCGCCGGCTCGCTCGCCTGCGGCTATCTCGTCGACCACATCGCGGCGCGCGATCTGATCTGGGTCATCGTGGCATGGGCCGTCGTCGCGGTCGCGGCCAGCCTGCTGCTTCAGCCGCTCGACGATACCAGGCGCAGGACGACGGAGATGCCGGCCGGCAAGACGCTGCTGCGCGATGGCGGGTTCTGGGCGGTGATCGCCTCGGCCGCGCTGATCCAGGGCAGCCACGTCGCCTATTACACGTTCTCGGCCATCAACTGGCAGCTCCAGGGTCTCGGCGGGCTGACCATCGCGGGGCTGTGGACGCTGGGCGTGATCGCCGAGATCGTCGTGTTCGCACTGTCGCCGCGCTTTTCGCTGCATCCGTCCACGCTGATCGCGATCGGCGGGTCAAGCGCCGTGCTGCGCTGGATCGTCACCGCGAACGCGCCGCCGCTCGCGCTGCTCGCGGTCGTCCAGCTCGGCCATGGCCTCACCTTCGGCATGACCATCGTCGGCACCATGAGCCTGCTGGTACAGCGCGTGCCGTCGCATCAGATCGCGCGGGGGCAGGGCTATTACGCCGCGTGCAACGGGCTGCTGGGCGCAACGACGTCGATCGCGTCAGGTGCAATCTACGCCCGCATCGGCGATGGCCTCTATTACGTCATGGCTGCGATGGCCGCGGCCGGCGCGCTTCTGATCTGGTCGGCGCGGCACCGTCTGAAAGCTCATCCTGAGTAGCACTTTTTCTCACCTGCTCGCGTCATTGCGACGGAGATATGCCAGAGCCGCCTTTGCTCCAACGGTCCATCGCCCGACGCGACGCAAAGCGTGCAGCGGCAATACCACCAGCGATGCTCGCAGAAATCAGCCAAGCCAAGTAGAGAACGACAGCGAACGTGGACTGGAGCGTTGGCCCGATGCCTATCACGAACGTCGCGGCGAAGACGGCAAGGGCGCCGGAGAGTGCCGCCCCGCCGACGAAAGTGAGGGCCAACCCAAGCGCCATCCGGGCAGAATATTTGACGAGCAGGACACAGAATAGGATCGCGACGAGCGTTGCCGCACCGAAGGATACGAACAGCAGAGTGATGGCTGGTCCCATAGTTCCTCAAGGCTCGACGATCGCGATATCATCCCCACAGCGAAGATTCCGGCGGATAGACCAGGCTGTCGTCATAGCGCAGGGCGTGATCGCGGTCGCGCGCCAGCAGGAGCGGGCCGTCGAGATCGACGAAGCGCGCCTGCGGCGTCACCAGCATGGCGGGGGCCATCGACAACGATGTCGCGACCATGCAGCCGATCATGATCTCGAAACCGAGCGCCTGCGCCGCATCGGCCATCGCCAGCGCTTCGGTGAGGCCGCCGGTCTTGTCGAGCTTGATGTTCACGGCGTCGTAGCGTTCGCGCAAGGGTGCAAGCGAGTGGCGGTCGTGCACGCTCTCGTCGGCGCAGACCACCAGCGGCCGCCTGATCCGCGCCAGCGCGTCGTCCTTGCCAGCCGGCAGCGGCTGCTCCACCAGGGTGACGCCGACAGCGTCGCAGGCGGCGAGATTGTGCTCCAGATTGGCCTCGGTCCAGGCCTCGTTGGCATCCACGATCAGCTCGGATTCGGGGGCGGCCTTGCGGACCGCCGCGATCCGCTCCGGATCGCCGTCGCCGCCGAGCTTGATCTTGAGCAGCGGCCGGTGCGCCGCCTTGGCGGTCGCCGCCGCCATGGCCTCGGGCGTGCCCAGCGAGATCGTATAGGCGGTGGTGCGCTCGCCCGGGATCGGGCGGTCCAGCAGGTTCCAGGCCCGCAGGCCGGCCGCCTTGGCCTCGAGGTCGATCAGGGCGCAGTCCAGCGCGTTGCGGGCCGCGCCTGGCGGCATGGCGGCTTGCAGGGCCTGCCGGGTGATACCGCCGGCCACGGCCGCCTGCATGGCCTCGATGGCCGCGAGGGTCGCCTCCGGCGTCTCGCCATAGCGGGGATAGGGCACGCATTCGCCGCGGCCGACGAGGCCGTTCCGGCTGACTTCGGCCACGACCGTGACGGCTTCGGTCTTGGCGCCCCGGCTGATGGTGAAACTGCCGGCGATGGGAAAGCGCTCGATTCGCGCCCGAAGGGCCGGAACTTTGCTGGAAGTCATTTTGAACTCTGGCGAAATCTGAACCTGCTAGTTACCTGTAGCAACTAACATTAACCAGTTGGGGATAGCTTCTCTGGGTAAGGGCGTGTGTGCAACCATCTGATTTCCTCCGCGCCGGCACGGGAGCGGACATCTTGACTGGCGATCCGAAGCTGGAACGGATTGCGAAAGGCAATGCGCTGGCCCTCTGCGCCACCGGAACCTGGACCGCGAGTTTCGCGCCGGTCCTGGAGCGGATGGTGGCCGACGCGGAGAAGCTTGCCGGCGGTTCGCAGAATATCTTCATCGACGTCTCCGAGGTCGGCAAGCTCGACACGTTCGGCGCCTGGCTGATCGAGCGGCTGCGCCGCAGCCTGACCCAGGGCGCTGTCGAGGCGCAGATCGCGGGTCTCTCCGCCAATTATTCCAGCCTGGTCGACGAGGTGCGCCGGGTCCGGGCGACGCCCGTCATCGACCGCAGCAACATCACCATCACCGGCATGCTCGAGCAGATCGGCCGCGCCGTGGCCGGCGTCGGCGGGACCGTGGCGGGCCTGATCGACATGCTCGGCGCGGTGCTGGCCGCCGGCGCGCGCACCCTGATCCACCCTCGTTCGTTCCGCCTGACCTCGACGGTGCATCACCTCGAGCAGGTCTGCTGGCGGGCCGTGCCGATCGTGGTGCTGATCACCTTCCTGATCGGTTGCATCATCGCGCAACAAGGCATCTTCCATTTCCGCCGCTTCGGCGCCGATCTCTTCGTCGTCGACATGCTCGGCGTGCTGGTGCTGCGCGAGATTGGCGTGCTGCTGGTGGCCATCATGGTCGCGGGCCGCTCGGGCAGCGCCTACACGGCCGAGCTCGGCTCGATGAAGATGCGCGAGGAGATCGACGCGCTGCGCACCATGGGTTTCGACCCGATCGAGGTGCTGGTGCTGCCGCGCATGCTGGCCCTGGTGCTGGCGCTGCCGATCCTGGCATTCCTCGGCGCGATGGCCGCGCTCTATGGCGGCGGTCTCGTCGCCTGGCTCTACGGAGGCGTTCAGCCCGAGGCGTTCCTGCTGCGGCTCCGCGACGCCATCTCGATCGATCATTTCATCGTCGGCATCGTCAAGGCGCCGGTCATGGCCGCCGTGATCGGCATCGTTGCCTGCGTCGAGGGGCTGGCCGTGCAGGGCAGCGCGGAATCGCTCGGGCAGCACACGACGTCGTCCGTCGTGAAAGGCATCTTCTTCGTCATCGTCATGGACGGCGTGTTCGCCATCTTCTTCGCCGCGATCGGGATGTAGCGATGCCTCCCGAGAACCCCATCATCCGCGTCCGCGACATCACCGTGCAGTTCGGCGCGACGCGCGTGCTCGACGGCCTCAACCTCGACGTCAAGCGCGGCGAGATCCTCGGCTTCGTCGGCCCTTCCGGTGCGGGCAAGTCGGTGCTGACGCGCACCATCATCGGCCTCGTGCCGAAGATTGCCGGCAGCATCGAGGTGTTCGGCGTCGACCTCGATTCCTCCAATACGTCGCAGCGCCGCAACGTCGAGCGTCGCTGGGGCGTGCTGTTCCAGCAAGGCGCGCTGTTCTCTTCGCTGACCGTGCGGCAGAACATCCAGTTTCCGATGCGCGAATACTTACGCGTCTCGCAGCGGCTGATGGACGAGATCACCATGGCCAAGCTGACCATGGTCGGCCTCAAGCCCGAGGTCGCCGACCGTTTTCCGTCGGAACTGTCCGGCGGCATGATCAAGCGCGTCGCACTCGCTCGCGCGTTGTCGCTCGATCCGGACCTCGTGTTCCTCGACGAGCCGACCTCGGGGCTCGATCCGATCGGCGCCGGCGATTTCGACGAGCTGGTCCGAACGCTCCAGCGCACTTTGGGGCTGACGGTTTTCATGGTAACGCACGATCTCGACAGCCTTTACACAGCATGTGACCGCATCGCCGTTTTAGGGAACGGTAAGATCATTGCGGCAGGGTCGATGGCCGACATGCAGGCCTCGCAGCATCCCTGGCTGAGGCAATATTTCCATGGCAAGCGCGCTCGCGCGGTGATGGGCTGAGGGTGCCGGAGTAGCTGATGGAAACGCGGGCGAATTACGTACTGATTGGATCGTTCACGCTGGCGGTGATCGCCGCGGCGATCGGCTTCGTGCTGTGGTTCCAGTCGCTGCACACCACCAAGCAGCGCAGCCCCTTGCGGGTCGTGTTCGAAGGCCCGGCAGCGGGCTTGCGGAACGGCGGCAGCGTCAACTTCAACGGTATCCGGGTGGGTGAGGTGGTCTCGGTGAAGTTGGACAACCCGCGGCGGGTTGTCGCACTCGCCATGGTCGAGAACAACGCCCCGATCCGCAAGGACACCTTGGTCGGCCTCGAATTCCAGGGCCTCACGGGCGTCGCCGCAATCTCGCTCAAGGGCGGCGAGGAGGCGGCTCCCCCGCCGCCGCTCGACGAGGACGGCATCCCGACGCTGACGGCTGATCCCAACAAGCTCCAGGACGTCACCGAGGCGATCCGCGGCACGCTGCAGAACATCAACAAGATCGTCGCCGACAACCAGGAATCGGTGAAGAACTCGCTGAAGAACCTCGAGACCTTCACCAACTCTCTTGCCCGCAACTCCGAGAAGATCGACGGCGTGATGGCCAAGGTCGACGGCGTTGTGCTCAAGGCCGACAGCCTCATGCTCGGCCTGAACACGCTGGCCGGCGGCAAGGACGGCGGCGAGCTGTTCCAGGCGGTGAAGTCGATCCGCGAGCTCGCCGATGATTTCGACAAGCGCTCCGGTGCCTTGATGACCGACGGCC
>LNAP01011854.1_pt1 | contig 11929 bp, 12 predicted proteins | sample 602601 | NCBI WGS metagenome assembly LNAP01 (sample SAMN02440304, study PRJNA202911) | soil metagenome | biome: Subtropical and temperate rainforests or woodlands; isolation source: soil samples (1 kg each in a 20% v/v slurry with milli Q water) were... ... | reverse complement strand
CGATGCCGAGGTCGAGCGCGCGAAGGAGAGTTGCAGCGGATTCCTCATCGTTGCGCGGTCCGTAAAACTCACTCATACCCATACAACCCAAACCGAGCGCAGAGACGGTCAGCCCATTTCTAAGAATGCGGTGGTTCATTTGAATTTCTCCTTTGAATACCGATGTAGTATCATCTTTCATAAACGCAGTATCAATACACGTTTCCGGAACCCTATTTACCGATATCGGAATATACATGGCAAAGAACTTGCAATGGGATGATGCTCGGGTTTTTCTGGCCGTCGCCCGAATGGGTACGCTAACGCGTGCCGCCAAGCTATTGGGTCTTGGCGTTGCCACAATGACTCGTCGTTTGGATAGACTAGAGGCTGCCCTTGGTGTCACTCTATTTTCGCGGCATCAGAGCGGTTATTACTTGACCGATGATGGCACCGCGCTGGTGGATCGGGCGGAGGCATTGGAGCAAGCCGGTCAAGCATTTGGGACAGCGGAAATGAATCAGGTGGCCGGTACGGTGCGACTGGCTACGGCGGAGAATCTGGCCAATCCGCTTGTGATTCCCGCCCTTGGCTCCTTGCTGCAGGCGCACCCTGATCTAACGCTGGAGGTCGTGACGGGATCCAATACCATCAACTTGCATCGCAGGGATGCCGACCTGGCGGTACGGATGCTTAAACCTACCGATGGCAATGTCACCCTCAGACGCATCGGAACACTGGGTTTCGGTCTTTATGGTTCGCCGTCGTATCTTGCTGGTCGTGCGTCGAAAAGTAATTCATCCGTATCGGAATCTGATCAATTGATCGGCTGGGTGGAGACCTCTAGTCATCTACCTTCGGCACAATGGATCAACCGAGCATTGGCTGGAAGGTCAGCCAGGTTGTTAACCAGTAGTCTAGCCAGTCAACATGCAGCAGCGGTTGCAGGAATGGGTTTAGCAGTGCTTCCCCACTTTCTGGCTCGTGGATCTGGACTGCAATGTGTCATTCCCGAGTTAGGCGTTGACCAGACGATCTGGTTGGTGGCTCACTCAGACCTCGTACATTCTAGGCGAATACGGGTTGTGGCTGACTTTTTGATTGATTTATTCGAAAGCAGGGCGAAGGAATTAGCCTATGCGAATATATGAATGGCTGACAGAAACCGATTAACAACTTGGAGTGGTGCTTTTCACGCTGGTTATAGGTACTTTTTAAAACTTCCCGCCGTTAGATTCACCGCCAGCCCCAGCAGCGCTGCACTTGGCAACAGAATAAGCAATGGATGCAGGGAAATGGGCAACGCCAGATAGATCACCCAGGGCAGTACGGCCAGCGGCATCAGCGATGCTTTGGCGCGGTGGTAAAAGAACCCGGACTCACGACCCGCACCGAACTTGCGCACGTCACGGCGCACCAGCCCATCGACCAGCCCAACGAAGGCCGCCAGCAGGATCAAGGGCAAGGTCAGCACCAGGATCAGTAGTCGCACCAAGAAGGTCAGCATGGTGAAGGCCGCGGCAATCAAGTAACGCTCCGACCAGACGTAGGCTTGGCTCAGGTAGTAGCGAAAATTCTTGGTACCGCTTTGACTCGGCGCGCGGGCGCGATCAGCAGTGTGACTCATCCGGCCACCCACGCCGGTCTTCACAAAAACCCACTCATAGCCGGTGTCCACCAGTTGGTGTGCGGTACGCCCAGGCTCGCGCACGATAACACTACGCCTGAAGTGGCTCGACAGGTGGCTCAACTCATACTGCAGCATGGATTGTGAATGTCGCCAACCTTGTTCCTGCCAGAACAGGTGCATGCCCACGCATTCGACCACGATGGAGATCAGCAGCGATCCGATCAATACACCGAACAGCCGAAGCGGCAAGCTGATGATATCGGCGATCAAACCCTGACGACGATTTTTCTGTTGTTGTGTCGTGGAAGCGGCATCGCTCATGGCACCGCCTCGTTGGGATCGGCATCGCGGTTTGCCGCATCTATGGGCTCATCGTCCAACAGCGTGTCGGGCAGGAATTGCTCCTGCAGCCCGGGAATGCCCTGATTTTCCCACCACTGACCGGTTTCTGTGTAGCTCTGGCGCATGTACTGGGCAAGCTGCTGCAGATCCTGCGGCATGTTCTCATCTAGATCAGGAGCTGGCAACGGCATACGAACCTTCCACAGTGCACCGCCCTGCATCAGTGCAAAACACTGGCCTTTGGGCAGTTGGACGATATGCGCGGGTTCGATCATCGGCACACTGGTCATGCTGATACGGTCCTGAGTATTGCTCGTAAAGTCGGTTTTACCGTGAATGTCCGAGCTGTCAGTGGCGCCGCTAACCACCGTCGTGGTGTAGACCTCGACCTTGGGCAACTGCTTGGTCAGTAGTTCGGCGGTGGCGGTCTCGCGCACGCGCAGCATGAATAGATTGTTGAAGTTGCCAATGACTTGGCCCGCCTTGGCGCGATTACCAAGACGCGCCTCAATGTCAGAAAGGGTCTGCGTGTAGGCGGTGACCTGAATGCCTGCCCCACCCCCTTTGTTGATCATCGGGATGAACTCATCGCCCATCAGTTCGTTGAATTCGTCCGCATGCAGATTGATCGGCACTTTCTGGTCGGTACGGGCATCGGGCAGACCGTCGTCGACGCCGAACTTGTAGATGTGCCCCGCCACCGATACCAAATCGGAGAACATGGAATTACCGACTGCGGCAGCAACCTCGGCGTCCGAGAGCGCATCCAAACCGACGTAGACCACAGCGCGCTTCCTGATAATCTGCATCCAGTCGAAGATGGGCCTGGGATCGTTCAGGTCCGAGTAGTTCGGTGCGAGCAGTTGGGCGATTTTGCCGCTGGTGAGCTTCTCCAGCAACGGCAGCAGGCTGGCAACGATCTTGTCAAAATACGTCTTATCGTAACGCACGGCACTACGCAGACCGTCCAGTACCGGGTCGTAGTTACGCGCCTGGCTCAGGTACTGCTCGAGCGCGACCACACGCTTCTCGCGCCCGATCATGTTCCTGGGAATGTTCCTGTCGTTCAGCCGCGCTTCGAGCTGGACAATGACCTCCCAGGCCTTGGGCTCGGTCTTGGCGAAATAGTGCTGGGCGTACTCGATGAACAGCGCATCAATATTGACCACGTGGCGCTGAATCAGCAAATAGTCTGGACGCTGCCCCAATTCGATCAGCGCACGCGCGACGATATTGACGAAGCGCCAGGCAAACTCCCGGAACGCCGCCGAGTTGCCCTCGCCCGAGAGCTGGCCCGCAATGCGGGTGGCCACTTCGGAAATGCGCCCAAACCGGCCCACGGCGTTATAGCGGGCGGAAATATCCGGCCAACCCAGGTGAAACACATAGAACTCGCCTTCACGTCCGGCGCGTTTGGCCTCGACGTACATGCGTTTAAGCAAGTCCGCATCACCCTTGGGATCGAAGACAATGACGACCTCGTGTTCACCCACGTGGTTCTTGCGTCGAATGTCCTGGGTGATGAAAAGCTCAGCTAACCGTGTTTTTCCCACCCGTGTGGTGCCCAGCACCAACGAATGGCCGACGCGCTCGCCTAACGGCAGGCTGACGTCCACTTCATGCGGTTCGATACCATGCAAACGCGGCAAACCGCCGACCGGCGGCAGCGGGCGCACTGGGTTCAATGGCACATCCCATGCCGTAAGCTGCGCCAAACGAGATAAGGGAAATGGCGCGAACTCCAAACGTTCTTCCAAGCGCCGCGCCAGTCGATAAGCCGAAGTCGGCTCGACATAGCGGCGAAAATCAGGCCGGTACGTCTGCGTCAGCCGATGCGTATGCTTCTGTTCCCACAAAAAGCCCTTGCCGATAAACAGCCGCTGCTGGCTGACTGGCACCTCGCGGCTAGTCATCACATAACGCGGCAGACGGCGAATGTTGCGGCGGTAGCGCAGGATGGCCTGGGCCTGTCGAAAACGGATCGCACCGAAGACACAAAATGCTAAGGCGCTACCAACGCCTAAACTGGGGTTCAACGCGAGCGACCACGGGGCCACCACGCACAGAATCGCGGCGCCGGCACACACCGCCACGGTGTAAAGCTCCACAGCGGGGCGCAGCAATACCTCAACCGGCTGGGTCTGCGCCATATCGTCATTGCTCGATGCCAGTGGCCGTAATCAAGGCGGGGTAGTGGCGCAGCCCCAGCCGCTCGGCCAGATCGTCCGCCGATACGGGCCAAAGTTGCAGGCCGGGAGCCAGCGCCCGCAAGCGTTCAAGTCCCTGCGCCGTCTCGACATTGACCACTAAACCGGCCGCGTTGCGCTCGCGCAGACTTGCTTCATGGCGGCGCAGCCAGGCATGAGATACCTCATCGTCGCCAATCAGAAAGAACGGTTGTAGGCCCGGTGCCTCAATAACCCGACGCGCGACCGCGCCCGGCGTGAGTTTCGCACTACGCACGGGCAGCATCTGTGCTTCACCGTCGATGGTGGAAAGCAGTTGAGGGATAGGAATGGGCGGACGTTGTACGGCACCGGTGCGCGGCTGCAGGTTAAGCGCTTCGTAATACGGTAACGCCGATACACCACCTTGATCGTCCACCACAATCAGCGGTTCTGCCGCTTGCAAAGCAGATAACGGTGTGGCGGCGATCAGGGCAGACAAGCCGAGCACGGCTAGGGAAAAGGGTTTCATGGTGAAGTCTCCTGATGGGTGGTGCGTGACGCGCCGGACGAACCTTGCACACGATTCAGGTGCCGGGAAACACTGCGCCGATAACGTGCCGCCGGCTCCCCGCCCGCCGGACGGTGATAGCGGCCCATCGCCAACAGCCAATCCTCGCCTGGCTTGTACTGTTCAAGCAGGATGGCGGCAGCGATTGCCAAGTTAGCGTAAGGGTCGAGCAGATCACACGGGCGGCTGTAGCGGTGTTTCTGATAGCCCAAGTTGACTTGTGCGAGGCCCACATCAACACGAGTAGGCCTCGTTTCACGCAGCGCCTGGAGCAAACCAGTGCACGCCTGCGCACGCGTGGCATAGCGGTGCGACTGCCCTGCCACATTCAGCGACCAGGGCCAAGGGATGGTGCGGTTATCGCGGCGGATGCCGCTTTCTTGCAGGGCCACGGCAAAGAGCACCGTCGAAGGAATACCCGCTCGTTGCGCCGCCAACTGATAGGCGGGAGGGGGAATTTCCTGAGCATGCCCGTGACTGGTGAACAGGCCAGCCGCCAACAGCAGTACCCACAGGGGCTGCTGTTGGCTTACGGTTGTCGCTGCCATTGCCCGTTCACCTGACGCACCACAGCAGGCAGCTCGCCAGCCAGACCGAGCGACAGCCAACGCCCACCGTCGTGATTGAGCGTGATAGTGCCGCTGCGTACCCTGGCCGGGTCGATCTGCATGCGTTTGGCCAAATCACGGATGCGAGCATCGTCCTGACGGCTACCAACCATGTAAAGATCAAACTCAGTGCCCACCGCTTGCAAACGCTGCACAAGCACACCGCAGGTTGCGCACTCGTCCTTCACGAAAATCGCCGTGCGTCCGCTGCCTGCGATCGACATGCCACTTGGTGTCGCATCGGGAAGATTTACCCGCTGCAGGCCGGGGTGCAGCCGCTGCCAAGCGTCATCGTAGGCGCGCTGGTAGGCCAGCAGTTTCTCGACGCGGCGTGCTTCAGCCTGTACCTGCAGTTCGGCATAGCGGCGCCGCTCTTCGTCCGAGCGGGCTTCAACGCCCAGGGCCGAAAGCGGGTCGAGGTTAGGCGAATAGATCCCGAGCGGGCCATCCATCAGCTCTTCAAAACGTGTCCACTCGTCTGTGCGCAATCCCCAGTCCCGTGCCAGGCGTTCGTCGCGGCTTTGTTCGATCTGACTTTGACTGGCTCGGGATGACTGGTTGATGGCATTTTGTTGCGAAGCTGGCTGTGCTGACACCCACTGGGGCAACCCTGCAAATAGGGCAAGGGCCAAGACGATCTGTGGTTTCATGGCTTGGCTCCGGATCAAGGGATGAGCAGACGGCGTGTCTGTTTACCGTTTTGGAATATGGCGGTGTTTGCCTCAATGGCTTGCAATCGCCACTGCCCCACCGTCTCGCCGGGTAGCACCACCTGAATCTTGTCCGCCGTCAGTTCGCCCTTTACCGGTGCGACAGATACGCTACGCTGCCCGGCCCGCATTTCTGAACCTATGATGCGAAATGGAAACCGAGCTTGTTTTGGAGCCGTAGCTACAGGTGTGATCGGTTGGGCTTGTGGTGGTGGCGCTGCCGGAGTAGATTGCGAGTGTGTTTTCATCTGCTCGACTTCGGTACGTAGTGCCTGTAGTTCTTCTGCGGCGGAGCGGTCAGCCAGCGTCTGCTCCATTCGGGTAAGACGTGTCTCCAGGCGTTGGCGCGTCTCATGCAGTACGGCGACTGTGGCGGATTCGGGCTGGGCTTGGAGCATTTGCACGCTATCAGCCAATTCAGCGATCCGCGCCTGCTGCCGCAGGCTCGAATCGACATGTGCCCGATCAGCGAGGCCTGCCATGGTCCGATACCCAGTTCCGACCAGTATGCTGAGCACGACCAACCAGACCCAGAGCAGGATCTGCAAGCCTAGGTTGACCGCGCCGCGCAAGGTTCCTTTCGCACCGATCATGACCGGACTCCTGTCACCGTGACGGGAAAGGTCAGTACCGGCTCACTGGCAGGTATATCACTAGCCGGCTCCAGCTTAATCTCACTGGGGTTTGATCGAACAAAGCAGATTTGCCGTGTCATGTCATCGATTTGCAGGTCCCAGGCGGAACCCGCCAACATCACCAGCGCATCACGCAAGGTCATTGGCCCTAGCTGCAAATGGGCCAACGGTAGAGGCAGCGCATAGAGTGCGGTGGTTACTGAGTCACTTTCACAAAGCTGATAACCGCTGCGCTTCAGGACATGGCGCAGACCATCGCCCACCGAGGCATGTGCATCCTCAGGCATAGATACATCGACGACCTGCAGCAACAGATCACGCTGTGCCGCCGTTGGCGCAAGCTCAACCAAGGTGTAACGACCGGAGCGAACCACCGGAAGGTACTCCGGCTGTGCGGGTTCGGGCACGGAAGAAAGCGCTTCAGGAGTGGGGGCTACTGACGGTGCAGTGGTAGTCGCACAACCGCTTAACAATGCGGCGGCGACCAGCAGGCCGCCACCTGATAGGTGCCGGATGGAAACGATGGCTGACATAGCTCGGCTCTTTGTTGTGATGAACCGATACCTTCAGTCAGACACGTCGTTAAATCACCAAAGAAAGCGAACTGCGACTAGACCGCTTTACTTTTGAATCTCTCCCAATCCATGCTCTGATAAGCAATAGCTAAACGTTCACCGCGCACTGCTCAACTAGCTACCAACTCGCGGTCATTACCTTCAATCAATCTAAGGAATATTTAAAATGGGGAAAGACGAACCAGATCGAATGAACAGCTCCTCAACCACGTTGGAAAAAGGACTTGGTGTACTGGACCGATCATGGGACGCTCAATGGGCATTACGACTGATCTGCCTTGTCCTGTTTCTGGACATGGCCATGATCATGCGCACTGAAAGAGGGCTGTGGCAGTGGTTACCCGAAGATAAGGCTCTTCTAAGCGACGTAGGCTGGATCGCACTTACCGTCGTCAGCTTCAGCACAATTGTCGCAGTCGTGATGCCCGTGATCCTGACGTTCTTGCAGCAACTCGTTTTTGCATTATGGGATCTTGTTCCCAGCTTTCACTTATTAACGCCGTCAGAGGCACCCTATCGGCGCGGCCTAGGAAATGTGCCCATATACAAGTTCCGTGACTTAGCTCTGTCAGAACGAGACGAGTTTCTATATCAGTTATATAAAGCAGAGAGACAGCGAAAGGAAGCTATTAGGCGTTCAAGGATACGAGATGGGGAATTGACAGCAACGGCGCTCCTGGCAGCATTGGCAGACTGGGTGATAGCTCATCAGTGGCAAGGCAGCATTGGCATAATCGGCGGTCTATTACCATTCCTGGGAGACTATGCGCTATTAGTTCTAACGGTCTTACTGCTTTCCGGTTTATTCATGCTCAAATGGGCTTGGTTCCCTCCATATAAGCCGGATGAAATTTACTTCCCTCCGTTGGATCGTCAATTACGTGAAGAAGAGGAAAGGCGGAAAAAACAGCTGTACTAAAAATAGTGGCGGCCCGAATGGGCCGCCGATAAAGAAAAACTCAGGCCGCAACAAGCTGCCTGGCCAATGCTACTTCGATGGAATCACCGTCTGGGTTCAGCACATCAAGCCCAGACTCTGGCACGTCTCCCGACGTGCTTTGTGAGACCAGGATCTTCTTGGCCATGAGGGACAGGCATGTCATCTGCGATGTCGCTGCATAGCCCAGATAGATCACGCGTACTGCTTGCTGTTGACCGATACGCCATGAACGGCGTGCAGCCTGCTGCAGGGTGTACACGTTATAGCCCGATTGCATGAACACAATCGTTGGGAACTCCAGAAGATCCAGTCCCGTCTTAACCAGCTCGGGATTCGTGATGAGGACATCGATACCTCGATCAAGCTGCTCGGCAATCCAGTCTTCCCGGCGTGAGGCATCCACACTTGCGCGCAGTACCGCCACCTTGAAACCTTCCTGCTCCAGCAACATTTTCAAGCGCGATGTGGTGTCGCGCGTGCCGGTGTAGACGGAATAGACCAAGGCCTTACGACCTGCGGCTTTTTCCTCGCGGCAGATGTTGATCAGCTCGCGCTCCTTGGGCATGATTTCCAGTTCGTTAAACTGAACGGGTGTGAAAGCCAGCACCTGACGGGTGCGCGGATGACGAACGGTTTCCGCTCTAAAGCAACAGTCTGACCAAGCGAGCAGCACGTTAAGTACAACGCCCAGCAACGTGGTATCCCGCTTGCGCAGGGCTTCTTTGAGGGCCGAAGTCAGATTGGCAGCCAGACTGCTGTAGGTATCACCTTGTTCGGCATCCATTTCGACTTCTCGAAACTCCTCGTCATACGGTGGCAGTATGCCCCCCATGTCGCGAAGCTTCAGGAATATCGTGTACGGCAGGATGCAACGCAGTACGCCCTTCGGACCAAAACCTGGGGCTTTGACCGTTCGGACTGTTACCTTGGTGCCCTTGGCGGTCTTGTGGGCAGGCCCATCGGACTCGGAGAAAATGTCCTTGAGAACGCCATGGTCTCGCATGAAGGCCATCGCGGCTGAACTCATGCTGCCGCTGCTGCTCGGACGGTAGCCGTCTTCGATCATTCGCCCAGGCAATGCCCGAAATAGAAGATAAAAAAGGTCGTCCGCGTAGCCGCCCATGAGCGTGCCGGTCAACAGCACCGTCTTACGGACCTTAGCTGCGATGACCCCCATCGCCTGGCCTTGGGCCGATCCGCCCGTCTTGTACTCATGCGCCTCGTCAGCGATAAGCAAGTCGAACGTGCCCTGCGGCAAGTAGCGTTTGACGAACTCGGAGGCCTGGTAGCCGCCTTCACCAAAACCGAACTCCATGCTGGACATGGCGCGTTCCATCCGTTGCGCTTGCCGATCGGAGAAAACCAACTCCCCCCGGTCGTCCATCAGATTGATGAAGTTGTGGAGGTTATCACCGAGCATTGAGGCCAGGAAGCTGTCACCGAACATCTTCATCAGTTTCTGTGCGGTGGCTTCGCCGATGGTTGGGATACGCTTCAACGCGCGAAGCACCGCTGAAGATTGATCACTGCCGGACAGCGTCCGGGGACGCATCAACGTCCAGAGTGCGGCGCTGCAACCACTGCACTTTCGACGTGTTTCTTCGGCTTCCAACTCCAAGGCATGGATTGGCTCGCCATCCAGATCGGTGACCGTCGTCCCGCAGTGCGGGCAGGCGCCAACCTCGCCGTGAAGCGTTCGCTTGCGCATAAATGCCGGTTTCCAGTGAAAACCCATGCGCATACGCACGCGACCGATAATGAAAAACTCCTGGCCCGTCGGCTCCTCACCCATCTGCTCGCGCAGCTTGATGAGCTTGAGCAAGGTATCGGGGCCATTGAGCACCCATACTTTGGCGCCTGCGACGGTTTCCAGAATTTCCCTGCGCCACTTGTAGACCAGGTGGGGCGGGCTCAGGACCAAAGTACGGAGATAACCTTCCGCATTAACAGCGCGATACCGACAATGGTCTTGCCGGTGCCCATCTCTCCATTGATGATCGCGGCGCGTTCGCCTTGATTCACCAATAACTCCGCTGCCGCATGCACAACTTCGGCCTGAGCTGGAAAGAGCTGGCGTTTGAGGCCTGCAAGCACCAATTGACGCTCTGGCCGGGGCGTACCGTTATAGACAGGCGGGTTGGCCCGGTTCAGGCTGTCCAGCAGTTCGTCGCCGAACTCCTCGACGAAATCCTGCAAGCTGAGGGACAATTCCGACTCTGCGGCCTCTGCCAGCTCGTCGGCGTGGATGGTTTCTGCGACAGCCGTCGCTTCAAGTTGAGTAGTCATGGTGGTACTCCATAAAAATGGGGCACGCACCTCCCCCCAAGGGGCGGTGACATGCCCAAGGGGGATCAAAGGTAGATGGCGGCCAGAAGTCGCCGTGGGTGAAATCAGTACTCGCTGGATAGCAGCAGCGTGGTCACGCTGCGATCCCATTCAGTAATGATCCAAAGTTTCAGGTCGGGTGCGACCTGATAGGAAGAGAACAGGCGATCCTCACCCGATGCCAGCGCGGCATCGTTTAGCTCGCGATCCCCTTCACTGAGATCACCCCAATCGCCGCCAAGGTGGCGGCGCAAGTACATACTGGGGTTGAGCTGGCCCTGTTGGACCAGTTCGTCAACGCCGGCCGTACAAATCAACTGGCCTGGCGAGAAGCGCATGTTGGGAACCACGCTAATGAATAGTGCTTCGGTTGTCATGGAGATAGCTCTTTAAAAAGAAAGCCGACGCCATGACGCCCATCGGGGCAACATGACCCCGGTGGGTGGATAAAAGCAGCAATACGCCGCCATAAAATCAGAGACTGTTCCTCGGGTTGTTGAGCAACGGTCTTGCCAGGAACATCAATGAATCGTGAGAATCTGACCCAACGTGGCTGAGTCGGGGGTTAAGTCCCATGCACGAATGACTGGCACAAACTTGTCGGTGAGGATGCGCGTTTCGGCCACGGAACCATCATCGCGTTCGCGATACTCGGTGGCCGTGGCTTTCTGCTTGTAGGTGTCGCCCTTGACGGCCAGGGTGCGACCACTTTTGGACTGCACAACACCTGAGATGGCGCCGGCCGCCAGGGCCAGTGCCAAATGCCAGTGAGATAAACCGCGTGCCGGAGGCCGCATGGATTGTTGGGCGGTGCCCAAATGAGTCTCGCTCGATGGCCATAGCCCCTGCAACCGCTGCACTTCCTCGGCGAACTGCGCCGGTTCCATGCTGATCCGGTAAAAATGCGCCGGCTCGGCCTGTGCGGTTGGAATGCTGTAGGGCAGCGCGGTCCACACAGCAGGCAGCTCCGGCGCTTCGATTTCAGCTTGGCCGACCTGTAGCAGCCGGGTGCGGATGGACTTGACGTCATCACCCGCCAACTCACGCTGACGAACGCGACGCCCGAACACGACGACCTGTTTGAACTGGGCATCCACCGCACGGTAGACGCTCAGATCGGTAAAGTGGCGCGTCAGCCATCCAACCATTTCCTGATCGAGAACGTAGGACGGGATGATGAAAACCAGGACACCGCCGTACTGCAGTTGCGGTAGCGTCTTTTGATAGAAGAGCTTTTCCAGCCGGGCGCGGCCTCGGCCTTCGTAACCCATGTTGCCATTGGCGTCTCGGGCGAGATCACCGTAAGGCGGGTTGAGCCACAACAGGCCGAAGCACTGACGTGTGATTAGCGTGTCCATCAGATCGCCATGAATGCAGCGATCAACCAGTCGGCGGGCATGGTTTGCCCGTTCCTGGTCGTACTCGACCGCGTAAGCGGTGACGTGCTCA
>LNAP01005019.1_pt1 | contig 11930 bp, 12 predicted proteins | sample 602601 | NCBI WGS metagenome assembly LNAP01 (sample SAMN02440304, study PRJNA202911) | soil metagenome | biome: Subtropical and temperate rainforests or woodlands; isolation source: soil samples (1 kg each in a 20% v/v slurry with milli Q water) were... ... | reverse complement strand
AAGGAACGAGCCGCATGCTTAACCAATAACCTGCCTTTGAACAGTTTCACGTCAGGAGAACTTTCCATGTTCAACTTCATGCGCGGGGGGCCTCGCGCGTTCGCCTCCAAACTTGCGCTGTCGGTGGTCGCGCTTTCGGTTGGCTTGGCCTCGCCCGTGCTTGCCGCCGGCAAGACCATCACGGCGGGGGTGCATTCGGATCTGCGCATCATCGATCCGGGCTTCACGACCGCCTACATCACGCGCGACCATGGTTACATGGTCTACGACACCCTGCTTGCGACCGATTCCAGTTTCAAGGTTCGGCCGCAGATGGCGGATTGGAAGGTGTCCGACGACAAGCTGACCTACACCTTCACACTACGCGACGGACTGAAGTGGCATGACGGCGCGCCGGTGACCGCCGAGGATTGCGTCGCCTCGCTGAAGCGCTGGGGCAAGAACGACGGCATGGGCCAGAAGCTCATGGACTTCACCGCCAGCATCGAGGCGCCAGACGCCAAGACCATCGTGCTGAAGCTGAAGGAGCCGTACGGCCTGGTGCTCGAATCGATCGCCAAGCCGTCATCGCTGGTGCCGTTCATGATGCCGAAGCGGCTCGCCGAAACGCCGGCGGGCAAGCAAATTGCCGAGCAGATCGGCTCGGGGCCCTTCAAGTTCGTGCAGGGTGAATTCCAGCCCGGCGTGAAGGCGGTCTATGTCAAGAACACCGACTATGTGCCTCGCAAGGAGCCGGCGAACTGGACCGCCGGCGGCAAGGTCGTCAAGGTCGACCGCGTTGAATGGATCACCATGCCGGACGCGCAGACGGCGGTAAACGCGCTGCAGTCGGGCGACATCGACTTCATGGAAAATCCGCCGTGGGACCTGTTGCCGGCGCTGGAGGGGAACAGCGACCTCAAGGTCGAGGTTCTCAACAAGTTCGGCTTCCAGACGCTCGGCCGCATGAACTTCCTGCTGCCGCCGTTTGACAATCCGAAGGTCCGCCGCGCGGCGCTGCTGGCAATGAACCAGAAGGACGTGCTCGACGCGCTCGTCGGCAATCCCAAATACTACAAGCTCTGTGGCGCCTATTTCATTTGCGACACGCCTTTTGCGAACGACGCAGGTGGCGAGACTCTGGTGAAGGGCGGCGGCATGGCGGAGGCCAAGAAGCTGCTCGCCGAGTCCGGCTATGACGGGACGCCGATCGCGATCATGGCGCCCGGCGATGTCACGACGTTGAAGGCGCAGCCTGTCGTCGCCGCGCAATTGCTCCGGGAGGCTGGCTTCAAGGTCGATCTCCAGGCGACCGACTGGCAGACGGTGGTGAGCCGGCGTGCCGGCCAGAAGCCGGTGAAGGAAGGCGGCTGGAACATGTTCTTCACCAACTGGGTTGCCGCCGACGTGATGAACCCGATCGCCAACGTTTCGATCGGCGGACGGGGCAAGAACGGCGGCTGGTTTGGCTGGGCTGAAGATCCCAAGATCGAGCAGCTCAAGGACGCTTTCGTTCGCGCAGCCTCGCTCGACGAGCAGAAGAAGATCGCGGCCAATATCCAGAAGGAAGCCTACGAACAGGTGATTTACATTCCGCTCGGTCAGTATCTGGCACCGAGCGCATGGCGGAAATCGCTCACCGGCGTGCTCGATGGCCCGGCGACGCCGATCTTCTGGAACGTCGACAAGACTGAGTAGGCCGGACGCCTGCTTGTGAATGCGAACGGCGCCGCGGGTCTGACCGCGGCGCCGTTTTCTTTGAAGCGATCCCTGGATTTGGTCTAGCAGTGGCTGTCGCGCACCTGCTCAAGCCCCTCACTTGCGAATGGCAGGCTGCTGCCCGGCCGATCTTCGGACGATGGTCGCCGTCGGGCGGGTTGTTCGATCTCCCACCCGGGCCGATCCTCTCTGGTCTCTTGTTCCATCTCGCCATCCTCTCGATTGCTGCGGTACAACATCAGGAGCTGCGACAAGTTCCTGAGGTGGCGCTGCGATGATGCGGCTTGAACAGCCGTCCCTTCTCCACCACCAGCACGATCGCGAGCGCAGCGATCGTCGACAGGAAGAAGCCGACCGAGAACGGCATCAGTGTGCCGTCGAAGCTCTGTCCGATCGCCATGCCGACCACGATTCCGATCAGCGTCGTGATCGAGCCGTAGAGCGAGGAGGCGGTGCCGGCGATGTGGCCCTGCGGCTCCATCGCGAGCGCAGTGAAGTTGGCAACCATCATGCCGAACGAGAACATCATGAGCGCCGACAGTGCCATGAACAGCGCGAGCGGCAGCACGTTCAGGATTTCGGTGACCAGCATGACGCTGGCGATGACGGCATAGAGCGTCAGCGCGCCGTGCGAGATCGCGCGCATGCCGAGCCGCCCGACCAGCCGCGAATTGAGGAAGCCGGCGATGGCAACGCCGGCTGCGACCGCCGCAAAGGCAAGCGGGAAATAATGGCCGAGATGATAGATGCCGGTGAACACCTGCTGCGCCGAGAACACGTAGGCAAACAGCGCACCCATGACGCTGCCGGCGGCGATCGCATAGCCGATGGTCTGGCGATTGGTCACGGTCTGGCGGAAAGCGGCGAGGACGTCGGCGGGCGCCAGCGACCGGCGTTCCGACTCGGGAAGGGTTTCCGGCAGCCGCCACACGCTCCATGCGAGCGCGAGCAGGCCGTACAGCATCAGCACGACGAAGATGCCGCGCCATTGCGCTACCAAAAGCACCGCCTGTCCGAACGACGGCGCGATCACGGGCACCGCGATGAACACCATCATCGCGAGCGACATCACGCTCGCCATGCGGCGGCCGACATAGCAGTCGCGCACGATCGATGTCGCGATCACGCGCGTCGCCGCGGTGCCGAGCCCCTGGAGCGCGCGCGCCAGCAGCAGCGTCTCGAATGAGGGCGCTGCGACCGCCAGCACGCTCGCGACCGCATAGACCGCCATGCCGCCGAGCAGCACCGGCCGGCGGCCGAAGCGGTCCGACAGCGGGCCCATAACGAACTGGCCGGCACCGAAGCCGATCAGGAAGGTCGACAGCACGAGCTGGAGATGATTGGCGACGGGAATCTTGAAGGCGGTGCCGATATTGGGCAGCGCCGGCAGCATCATGTCCATCGCAAGCGGATTCAGCGCCATGATGGACGCGATCACGATGACGAATTCCGGAAAACCCATGGGACGGTGTCCCGAGGACACCCAATCGTCGGCATTGACGTCAGACAAGAAGCTCACCTCTGAAATTGAGCGACTTTATCCATCGCGCATGCTGCGTTGCACAACCCATGTTTCGGGATGGCTGGCAGGCGGAGGAGGGGCGGACAAGAATTGGTGAGGAGACCGACCCCGCGCGAGCCGACCCGCGGATTCGGCTCAGGTCCGGAAACCAGTGATTCACCATCCCTCCCTAAACTTCGGCGGCCGGCGGGGCAGGTCGGCCGCGCGGGATGAAACGGAAACGCCTCCTGTCCATTGTGGCGGCCGATCGACGAGGCGCCGCTGGTGCCGCGAGAAGCAGGCCAGACAAGGTATCCGATTGTGTCTGATGTCACCGGTACAGCACGATGGTTGGAGCCCTCGGCCGACAGGGCTTCGAGGCGAAACATCTGGCTTGCCTGCCTGATCGCACTGACCGCGCTCTTGGTGCTTGGCAATCTCGCCAACGACGCCGTGCTCGATGTGAGATATGGCTGGGATACCCGCGTCAATTGCGCGGCGGTGGATGCCTATGCCGGCGGGCTCGATCCCTACTTCGTCAAGAACCTGAAGGGCACCAAGCTCTCTTACCCCTATCTGCCGGTGACGCTGGAGGCCTTCCGTCCTTTCTGCGCGGGCGGCATTCTGGTCGCTCATCACAAAGCTATCTTTCCCGTCCTCGCCGTGCTCTGCGGCCTCCTCTTGCCAGGACTTGTCTTGCCAGGTCTTGTCTTGCCAGGTCTTGGTCTCCAGGGGCATGGCCGAAAGCGCCCGAGCGCTCGCGACGTCGGGCTCAGGGTGCTCTGCGCGCTCGGCGCCTTCGTCGGTTTCGAATGGGTGCAGGCGTCGGGCAACTTCGCGATCCTGAGCGGCGTGCTGACCGCGATCGCGCTGAGGCTCCTGCTTTCTCTGCCCGCATCCGGGTCGTCGGAGGACTGCAGCTTTCCGTCGCGCCTCGCCGGCGCCGCGCTGCTCGGCCTCGTGATGTCGTTCAAGCTGGTGTTCTTTCCAGTGCTGGCCGCGCTGTACTTCCTGCCGCTGCCGCGCGGTCGCAAGCTGACGCTGATCGCAATGGCTGTGTTCAGCTTCGCCTTGCCGATCCTGATATCGTGGCTGGCCTATCCTGATCTGTTCGCGAGTTGGCAGCTTGCGATGGCCGGAAAGATTCCCGACCAGCACCTCGTCGAACTGTTCGAGAGCAATCCGTCACTGCTGCTGCTGGCGCGCGATCTGATGGGCCATGTGGGCCTGATCGACAGCAAGCCGGCGATCTTCGCAACCTATGCAGTTGCCGCGACCGCGCTGGTGCTCGGGCCGTTCGCCCTGTCCGTTCTGCGCTTGATCGGGAAGCGGCCGGCGCATGGAGGAGGTTCGCTTCCCGGGCGGCTGGATCGCTGGCTGATGGATCACCCCCGCATGGCGATGCGCATCACGGTACTGGCGATGTTTGCGTTCTATCTCAGCTCGCCGCGCCTCAAGGAATATGCCTTCTTCGAGCTCGCGCTCTATGCCGCGATCCTGCTGGTCGATCTTTCGGCCACGGCGCTCGCCGCCGCGCTCACCGTCGGCCTCCTGATGCCCTCATTGATCTCGATTGTGGGGACCTCCCTGGAGGACAGTTTCATCCTGCTCTTCAGCGCGCTGATGTTGTTCTGGGTGCTGCTGCTCGACGCCGGTCAGGCGGGCCGGGTGCCGGACACGGTCCAGCTATAGCCGTGGCGGTGGTAGAGCATCACATCCCCAAATCCGCCATCCGACAGCAGCGCCTCCGCTTCGGCGCGCGTGTAGTATTTCGCGTAGGCGGGATTGAGCTGGTCGTAGATGGTCAAGCGGCGAACGCTGCGCGGAAACTTCGCCAGCACCGAACGCATGTAGGACCGCATCGGTAGCGGCAATATACGGCACAGCCCGATATAGGCCGTCAAGATCCATTCCAGACCATGCGACAGCACCACCAGCAGCCGGTGCGGCAGCAGGACGGTGAGCTTGCGCAGCGGGATCGCGAGCGACAGATAGGTCTCGTTGCCTTCGTGGCCGTAGAGCCAGACGATGCAGCGTCCGCCGGGGCGCAACGCATCGTAGGCCGCACGAACCACCGGCGCCGGTTCGGGGATGTGATGCAGCACACCCATCGAAACCACATAGTCGAGCCCGAGATCGGGCGGCAACCGGTCGCCGGGCACCTGCAGATAGTCGATGCGCTCCGCGCGCGCCACCGTGTTGTCCTTCAGGACCAGCATGGCATCGGAGGGTTCGACCGCGACGACGCGATCCGCTCCGGCATCGAGCAGCATGTTGACGATGCGCCCCGTGCCGCTCCCGATGTCGGCGATCCGCTTGCCCTCGACCTCGTCGAGCGAAAGCAACGGACCGAACAGATCGGCAAGCAGGTCCGCCGAGCCGTAATAGCCGGGGTTCTCGCGGAACGCGGTCCATTGCTCGCCGAAATCGCTGATCGTCTGGTCCTTCAGGTCCGGCATGCGCCCGCTCCCTACGCTCGGCGCGCCGAGGGGGTGGCAAGCCCCGTCAACCAGATGCCCAGCGTCAGGATCGGCCACAGCGCGAACGCATTGTCGCTCCTGGCCTCGCGATGCGCATTCCACAGCAGCCGGATCGCCTCCGGTTTCAGGAGGGGCGCAAAAACATCAGCCTCGCGGCCGAGCACCCGGTCGCAGATCGGCCGCAGCCCGCCGCGTCGCATCAATTGCGCGATCGGCACGTTGAAGCCGCGCTTGCGCGACCATGCGGCCTCGCCCGGCATGCCCAGGCGCTCGGCGAGTTTGCGCAACACATATTTCGGCGCGCCCTTGGGCCAGGGATTGAGCAGCGAGATGTCGAGGCTGCCGGCGAGGTCCATGACCCGCCGGTCGAGGATCGGCACGCGCACTTCCAGACCGTGCGCCATGCTCATGGCATCGACCTTGGTGAGGACGCTTTGCAGATGGAAGCGCTGGTCGGCGATCAGCGCCCGATCCAGCACGTTGTCATGCGGCTCCGAATAATATCCGGCGTACTCCGCGAACGGGTCGGCCGATGCAAGATCGGCCATCCCGTTGTCATAGATCTTCTCGGCGAGAAAGCGGGGAACCAGCCGCCGCCATTGCAGATGAGGGCTGTTGCCGGCTTCGCTGAGCCCAAGCGCAAAGCGGGCGAGTTGCGCCGCCGCCGGAAGCCGCTTCTCGTTGCCGCGCACCGAGGCATAGGCGAGGCGTCCGGTCAGGCCGGCAAGGCTGCGCGGAACGAATTGGCGCGCGCGCTCCGCCATCACGGTCGCGGCATAGGTTTCGTATCCGGCGAAGAATTCGTCGCCGCCGTCGCCGGACAGGACCACGGTGGAATGCCGGCGGACTGCACCCGCCAGATGATAAAAGCCGAGCGCGCCCGTGTCGGCGCATTGGCCGTCGAAATGATAGACCACCGCCCGCAGCGCCGCCTCGGCATCCTCGCCCGCTTCGCCGTCGATGACGTTGAGCGACAGGCCGGCGGCGGTCGCGATCTGCTGCGCCACCGCGGTTTCATCATGGCTTTTCTCGGTGAAGCCGGCCGTGAACAGCGGCGGCTTCAGGCCGAGCCGGCCGAGCGTGAGGCTGATCAGCGAACTGTCGATGCCGCCGCTCTGCAGCACGGCGACCGGCACGTCGCTCACCATCTGGCTCTTCACCACCGTCTCGATCGTCGATTGCAGCCGGACGACGGCTTCGTCGAGGTCGCGGATCACGGGCGCGCGCACCGGCCGCCAGAACCGCCGCTCGGTCCGCTCGCGCTCGGTAAATCCGATCGTCGTGCCGGGCGGGAGCTGCTTGATGTCCTGGTACAGGCTCTGTTGCGTTCCCGGATGGCCCGCTGCGAGATAGGTGTGCAGGGCCACCGGATCGATCCGCACGGCGACGTCACTGCTCGCCGTAAGTCCCTTGATCTCGCTTGCGAACAGGACGCGGCTGCTGCTTTCGGAATAATACAGCGGCTTGATCCCGATGCCGTCGCGCGCCAGGATCAGGCGGCGCTCCTGCCGGTCCCACAGGCCGATCGCGAAAAAGCCCTCGAGGCGTTCGAACATCGCCTCGCCCCAGGCGAGATAAGCGTAAGGGATGATCTCGGTGTCGCAGGTGCCGCGAAAGCGGACGCCGAACGATCGCTCGAGCTCGCTGCGCAACTCGTGATCGTTGTAGATCTCTCCGTTGTAGGTGACGACGATGCGCTCGGATGCATCGAGCATCGGCTGGTGCCCGGCCTCGGAGAGATCGCGGATGGCGAGCCGGCGGTGGGCGAGGCCGACGGGGCCGTCCAGCCAGTTGCCCTCGCCGTCCGGCCCGCGGTGGACCAGTGCTGCCGACATCGCCGCAACCGCGCGGCCGTCGGCGGGCCGACCGTCACGATGAAAGATGCCTGCTATGCCGCACATCGCGTTCGCTCGCCGCGGGAGGTCATGGTCGCTGGTTCATGATCTGCTTCAGCAGCACCGCGAGCAGTCCCATGGCGACGACGAGGATGCTGAGCAGGATCGCGCCGACGCCGAGCACGAAGGCGCTGACGAGCTGCAGGATGATGCCGCCGACCAGCGAGACCAGTGCGAGCGCCATGCACATCATCGCCAGCAGCACGAAGATCTTGAGCGGGTTGTAGTAGGTGCAGGCCTCGAGGACGTATTGCAGGGTGCGAATGGAGTCGCGGAACAGGTTCACCTTGGAGCGGCCGATCCGCTCCTTGTAGTCGATGTCGATATAGTCGACGAACTTCGCGTTCATCATGTAGGCGAGCGTCAGCGATGTCGTGAAGCTGAAGAGGTCGCTGACATGGTCGAAATAGGAGATCGCGACCTGCCTGCCGAACACCCGCAAGCCGGAATTGATGTCGGGGATGTCGCGGTTGGCGGTGAATTCGACGATCGCCTTGAGGATGGCCCGCAACGGCGACTTCAGCATCGACTCGCGGTAATTGGGCCCGGTCCGGGCGCCGACGACCATGTCGAAACCCTGGTTGAAACGCGCGACGAGCGCCGGGATCGCTTCCATCGGGTAAGAGCCATCCGCATCGCTGATGACGATGGTGTCGTAGGATGCGGCGCGAATTCCATCCTTCAGCGAGCGGCCATAGCCGATGTTGTGAGGATGCCTGAGCACCTTTGCACCGGCTTGTTCGGCAAGCTCGCCGGTGCCGTCGGCCGAACCATCGTCGACGATGATGATCTCGTAGGGGGTGAGCTGAGCGCCGTCGAGAGCCGCCTTGGCTCGACCGATGGTTTCGAGGATGCCGTTGCGCTCGTTGAGCGCAGGAATGACGACTGAGATCATAAGCGGCGTGCAATACAGGTGACGGATTGCCCGAAGAAGCTTCGCGAGAGCGGATCGAGCGCCCGCGACAGCGGCACGGCATATTTGTCGAACAGGGCGATCTGCCCGTTGACGGCGGCATCGTTCAGCGACTGATGTCGCTTCAGGCGATTGGCAAGCCACCCAAGCCCGCCGATCGGATTGAAGTAGTTCAGCCGGATCAGCTCGACCGGTTGATCGGCGAGCAGCCTGGCGAGACGTGTCGTGGTGTAGCGGCGGCAATGTCCCGCCAGGCGATCGAGATCGTTGTAGAGCAACATCAAAGCCGGAACGCTGATCAGGAGATGGCCTCCGGGCTTGAGCACCTGCACCAGATTGGCAATTGCGGTGGCGTCATCCTCGATGTGCTCGAGCACGTTGATGGTGAAGACCGCATCGACACCCTGGGGAAACAGGGAACTCAGCTGATCGCGGACCAGAATGTCGCAGACGGCGAACTTGCGATCGGGCATCGCCTTCGCGGCGCGCTCGACGCTTTCGCGGTCGTGGTCCACGCCGCAATACTCGCCAAGCTCTCCGAGCACTCTGCTGTAGAGCCCATGCCCGAACCCGACCTCGACGATCGCGCCCTTCAGGTAGGGGCGGAACTGGTCGATCACCCAGTTCATGTAGTTCTGCGCGTCGGCGATCGCGCTCGAATACGTGTCGGCCCCGACTTTCAGGCTTTCCGTCGTGGACTGGGCGGGAAAGGAAGTTTGAGCCATGGAGCCTGCGCCTCGTTCTCGCCCGGGGTTAGCAGCGAGCGCCCCATTTCTCAAGGACATGTGAGGCATAATCGCCTTGAAGTTGACGGCTCGTGCGGCCGACGGGCGAGGTCGCGCCGGGCAAAGGCGCCTCCACCGAGGCGTGACCGGTGGTGCGCGAGATCGTATAACACGCTGAGGTTGACGACGCCTTGGCGGCGCCGTACTAATGACGATTATTGCCGGAAGTTGCGATTACACGTTGCGCTGATTGCTGAACATTTTTTTGAAGGCCGCCGGTCGTGGCGGCTGCCGGAGGATTGCATGGCCGGTAAGCAGATGGCGAAAACATCATCGAAAAAATCCGACACGGTCGGCAGGCGGAGCCCGCCACCAGGATTCCGCAGTTCAACAAGGCGGGCTGGTTCGGGCGTCGGCTTCCGCGACACCATGCATTTCGAAGTCTCGGAGGAGCGCATCCGGGAATGGGCGAAAAAAGGTTTTGAAGTAGGCCCGGCGTGAGTTGACGTCGTCGGCGGCGCAGAACGTTTCGATCGTGACAGCGGTGAGTTCCGGGAGGGGCTTTCGATGCAGCGGATTGTTTTGGGGCGCGTGAAGCCGACGCTTTCACTTCCGGAAGCGCTCGACAAGATCAAGGCAGGAACGAGAGCCGTGGTCGTCGGTGACGGTCATGGATCGAGGGTCGTCACTGCCGGTGACATCTTCGAAGCCATGAATGAGGCGCTTGATGCGGGCAGGGACCCGAAGAGCGTTGAGATCGGCGAGGTGAAGCCGACCCTCCCGAGAGTTGCGTTGGGAGCACCTCCAGTCACGGCAACCGACAGGTTTGGACCACCGGGATCGCGGCCGTCGTTGACTTTCCCGGAAGAGGATCGATTTCGCTCGCTCCTGGTGGCCAGGGACGGTGGCAAGGAGCCGCGCTACCTCGTCGAGGAGATAGGTCCCGAGGGGGCGGTGATCGTGACCTCGTCCGAAGCATTCGCCGGCCACCTCGCCAAGAGCCTGACCATCTGCAAATGCGCGGGCGAGCCCGTCCATAGTTTCGAACCAGATCAAGTCAGAGTGCCCGGGGTCTGCAACAAGCCCCATGGGAAGCAGGTCACTTGCAGCCAGGCGAGCATCGTGTGATCGGCGCCGAACGACATCAGATCTCGTGGTGCGGGCAGCCGGGGTCGAACCGGCACAGCGCTTGCGCGCCGAGGGATTTTAAGTCCCTTGCGTCTACCAATTCCGCCATGCCCGCTTGATCCAACGAGATCAAACACTTAAGTCCATCTCCGGCCGTCTGGAATTGGCGCGTTTCGCGGGCCCGGAGGGACGGTTCTTCCTTAAGCGAGCCGGGCGCACAAGGCAAAGCCTCAATCCGGACATCTGTTGTTGCTTTAGGCATTCTCAATCCACGGGGACTATTCATCCGGCATGGCTGCTTCGTTCTTCACATCGCCGCGCGGCTTCGGCGCGCTCCTCGCGCTGCTTGCGGCCGGCGCCGCGCTATCCGGCTGCGCCAGCATGACCGAGACGGTCGCGCCGGCCTTTGCCGATCCCGCCAAATACGAACTGTACGACTGCAAGCAGCTGGAGGCTGAGCGCAAGGCGCTGTGGGATCGGTTTAAGCACCTGTTTTCTGGCGATTCAAAAACCCTGGTTGATGCGGTGGTCGATCACTGCGCTGTCATCACTCTGGGGCGGATCAAACGTGGCGAACTGTCGCTTCTGCCCAGCTACATCTGAGAGGGAATCATGCCAATAAAAGCTAGGACTGATCGTGGCCGCATCCAAATTTTGCCAGGCGACTCTGTTACCTGGACGAGTCAATCTGCCGGGATCTTAAAGACCAAAACCGGAGTTGTTGAGCAAGTTGTGGAGCCCAAAAGTATGCCAGCGCGAGAGCGCTTCGTACAGCTTTACAAAAGCTCAGGCGTTGGCCTGCCGCGCGACCACGAGTCGTATGTGGTTCGCGTGCCAGGCAAGACCGCCAAGAGCGCAGGCAAGCTCTATTGGCCCCGCGTAAATGCCTTGGCACACACAATCGCAGAAGATGACTGCTGAGGACAAGGAAAAGCTGTTATGAACGCTCAACGGCGCAAGGAAATCGAATCGGTGCTCAGCGAGCTTGCTGAATTGCGCAGCCGCATTGAGGCGATGCATGAAGAAGAGCAAGATGCCTTCGATAACATGCCTGAAGGCCTCCAGTCATCGGAGCGTGGCCAGGCGAGCGAGGCTGCAGCATCCGCCTTGGATGAGGCCTTGAACGCATTTGACGATATTAAAGGCTCCTTGAATGAGGCGATGGCCTAGAAAGAAACACACCGTGAGCAACTCAAATAGCTTGCCAACCTTGGTTACCTATCGTTCGGCTGAAGCACTGCGCGACTCAGGCATCCGTTTCGCATACTTGCGATCTGGGATGCTCGCGTCTTGTGTGATTGCAGTTCTCTTGATCGGGGTTGCGTTGTGGCTGAAAGTGAAGAGCCCTGAAACTGATACCTTAATCTGGTTGCTAGTCGGACTTTCTGTCGCTGCGGTCGCTGCAATGGCGGGTTTTGGGCACGCAATGGAGTTTCCACATTCACCACGCATGACCATGGAAGAATTGGAGACCATGAGAGTCGAGATGGGAATCCCGGACCATATCTACCAGCAGACCAATGCCGCAGTTCTACATGGTTCGATGGATGAGATTCGTGCGGGCTGGAAAGCCGAACGCACCGCCTTGAT
>LNAP01005018.1_pt1 | contig 11930 bp, 7 predicted proteins | sample 602601 | NCBI WGS metagenome assembly LNAP01 (sample SAMN02440304, study PRJNA202911) | soil metagenome | biome: Subtropical and temperate rainforests or woodlands; isolation source: soil samples (1 kg each in a 20% v/v slurry with milli Q water) were... ... | reverse complement strand
CAAGCCGGCGCCAGTGGCGGTGAAGCCGGCAGCGGCTGCACCCGTGGCCAGCGCTCCGGCGCCTGCCGCCGGCGGCACCGGCAACAGCAGCTGGTATCTGTCGCAGCCCGTCGGCCAGTACACCCTGCAGTTGCTCGGTACGGCGTCGGAAGGCGCGGCACAGAGCATGGTGCGCGATGGCGGTGGCGAGTACCGCTACTTCCGCAAGCTGCACCAGGGCAGGCCGCTGTACGTGGTCACCTATGGCCGCTTCTCCAGCCCGGAGGCGGCCAAGTCGGCGGTAAGCGCCTTGCCGAGCCGTTTGCAGGCCGGCAAGCCGTGGCCGCGGACCTTCGCCAGCATCCAGCAGGAAATCCGCCAGGCCGGTCGCTAAACTCGACGGGTGGGGGCGAAAAAACCGGTGATGCACCTAGGCGCATCACCGGTTTTTCTTTTATAAATGCGACATGAAAATTTCGCTTTCGCGCCATTTGTTCTTTTTTGGACACCGGTCGCACGCTACAATGGCGCATCCGTGATCGCAGCAAGCGCCGCAAAAGTGTCAGCAAAGCGGGATAAGTTGCGAAAAAACGCCCGAATCGAATAGAAGTTAGCCGGTGAGAGTGCCTATGAAAGCTGGTCTGTACCATCCCGAGCAGTTCAAGGATAACTGCGGCTTCGGTCTGATTGCCCACATGCATGGGCAGCCCAGTCACCACCTGCTGCAGACCGCCATTGAAGCCCTGACATGCATGACCCACCGCGGCGGCATCAACGCCGACGGCAAGACCGGCGACGGCTGTGGTCTGCTACTGCAGAAGCCCGATCGCTTCCTGCGCGTGCTGGCCGCCGAGCAGTTCGGCGTGCACCTGCCGGAGCAGTATGCCGTGGGCATGGTCTTCCTCAGCCAGGACGAGACCAAGGCTGCCAGCGCCCGCGAGGCGGTCAACGCCCAGCTGGCGGCGCAGGGCCTGAGCCTGGTGGGCTGGCGCGCTGTGCCGGTGGACACCTCGGTGCTCGGCCGCCTCGCTCAGGAGTGCCTGCCGCGCATCGAGCAGGTGTTCGTCAGCGGCGAAGGCCTCGACGACCAGCAGATGGCGATCAAGCTGTTCTATGCCCGCCGCCACGCCGAAGTCGCCCTGAAGGACGACGCGGACTTCTACGTCTGCAGCCTGTCGGCCAAGGACATCATCTACAAGGGTCTGATGATGCCGGCCGACCTGGCCAGCTTCTTCCCCGATCTGGGTGACGAGCGCTTGGAAACCGCGATCTGCGTGTTCCACCAGCGCTTCTCCACCAACACCCTGCCGCGCTGGCCGCTGGCCCAGCCGTTCCGCTTCCTGGCGCACAACGGCGAGATCAACACCATCACCGGCAACCGCAACTGGGCGGTGGCGCGGCGCAACAAGTTCGCCAACGAGCTGCTGCCCGATCTGGAAAGCATCGCGCCGCTGGTCAACCGCACCGGTTCCGACTCCTCGAGCATGGACAACATGCTCGAGCTGATGGTCACCGGCGGCATGGACCTGTTCCGCGGCCTGCGCATGCTCATTCCGCCGGCCTGGCAGAACGTCGAGACCATGGACGTCGAGCTGCGCAGCTTCTACGAATACAACTCCATGCACATGGAGCCGTGGGACGGTCCGGCCGGCGTGGTGCTGACCGACGGTCGCCACGCCGTCTGCCTGCTCGACCGCAACGGCCTGCGCCCGGCGCGCTGGGTCACCACCAAGAACGGCTACATCACCCTGGCCTCGGAAGTCGGCGTGTGGAACTACGCGCCGGAAGACGTGCTGGCCAAGGGCCGCGTCGGTCCGGGGCAGATCCTCGCTGTGGACACCGAGACCGGCCAGGTGCTGCACACTGCCGACATCGACAACCGCCTGAAGTCGCGGCATCCGTACCGCCAGTGGCTGCGCCAGAATGCCCTGCGCATCCAGGCCGGGATGGACGACGATCACGGTGGCGCGACCTACGACGCCGAGCAGCTCAAGCGCTACATGAAAATGTTCCAGGTCACCTTCGAGGAGCGTGACCAGGTGCTGCGCCCGCTCGCCGAGCAGGGCCAGGAAGCGGTCGGCTCTATGGGCGACGACACCCCGATGGCGGTGCTGTCGCGGCGCGTGCGCTCGAACTACGACTACTTCCGTCAGCAGTTCGCCCAGGTGACCAACCCGCCGATCGACCCGCTGCGCGAAGCCATCGTCATGTCGCTGGAAACCTGCCTGGGTGCCGAGCGCAACGTGTTCGAAGAGTCCGCCGATCACGCCAACCGCGCGATCCTCAACACCCCGGTGATCTCCCCGGCCAAGTGGCAGACGCTGATGACCCTGGACCGCCCGGGCTTCGAGCGGCAGATCATCGACCTCAACTACGACGAGGCCGTAGGCCTCGAGGCCGCCGTGCGCAGCATCGCCGACCAGGCCGAGGCCGCCGTGCGCGCCGGCAAGGTGCTGCTGGTGCTGTCCGACCGCCACATCGCCCCCGGCAAGCTGCCGGTGCATGCCTCGCTGGCCGTGGGTGCCGTGCACCACCGTCTGACCGAGAAGGGCCTGCGCTGCGATTGCAACATCTTGGTGGAAACCGCCACCGCCCGCGATCCGCACCACTTCGCCGTGCTGATCGGCTTCGGTGCCACCGCGGTCTACCCGTTCCTCGCCTATGAGGTACTGGCCGACCTGATCCGCACCGGCGAGGTGCTCGGCGACCTGCACGAGTCGTTCAAGCACTACCGCAAGGGCATCTCCAAGGGCCTGCTGAAGATCCTCTCGAAGATGGGCATCTCCACCGTCGCTTCCTACCGCGGTGCGCAGTTGTTCGAAGCCATCGGCCTGGCCGACGAGGTGGTCGAGCTGAGCTTCCGTGGCGTCGCCAGCCGCATCCAGGGCGCGCGTTTCGTCGACCTCGAGGCCGAGCAGAAGCTGCTGGCCGCCGAGGCGTGGAACAACCGCAAGGCGATCCAGCAGGGCGGCCTGCTCAAGTTCGTCCACGGCGGCGAATACCATGCCTACAACCCGGACGTGGTGCGTCTGCTCCAGGAAGCCGTGCAGCAGGGCGACTACGCGCGCTTCCGCGACTACACCGCGCTGGTCGACAGCCGTCCGGTGTCGATGCTCCGTGACCTGCTCAAGGTCAAGGAAGCGGCCCAGCCGCTGGCGCTGGATCAGGTCGAGCCGCTCAACGCCATCTTCAAGCGTTTCGACGCCGCCGGCATCTCCCTCGGCGCGCTGTCGCCGGAGGCCCACGAGGCGCTGGCCGAGGCGATGAACCGCCTGGGCGGTCGCTCCAACTCCGGCGAGGGCGGCGAAGACCCGGCCCGCTACGGCACCATCAAGAGCTCGAAGATCAAGCAGGTGGCCACCGGCCGCTTCGGCGTCACCCCGGAATACCTGGTCAACGCCGAAGTGCTGCAGATCAAGGTCGCCCAGGGCGCCAAGCCCGGCGAGGGTGGCCAGCTGCCCGGCGGCAAGGTCAACGGCCTGATCGCCCGCCTGCGCTACGCGGTGCCTGGCGTGACCTTGATCTCGCCGCCGCCGCACCACGACATCTACTCGATCGAGGACCTGGCCCAGCTGATCTTCGACCTCAAGCAGGTCAACCCGCAGGCGCTGGTGTCGGTCAAGCTGGTCGCCGAGCCGGGCGTCGGCACCATCGCCGCCGGCGTGGCCAAGGCCTACGCCGACCTGATCACCATCTCCGGCTACGACGGCGGCACCGGCGCTTCGCCGCTGACCTCGATCAAGTACGCCGGCAGCCCGTGGGAGCTGGGCCTCGCCGAGGCGCACCAGACCCTGCGCGGCAACGACCTGCGCGGCAAGGTCCGCGTGCAGACCGACGGCGGCCTGAAGACCGGCCTCGACGTGATCAAGGCCGCCATCCTCGGCGCCGAAAGCTTCGGCTTCGGCACCGCGCCGATGATCGCCCTGGGCTGCAAGTACCTGCGCATCTGCCACCTGAACAACTGCGCCACCGGCGTGGCCACCCAGAACGACCAGCTGCGCAAGGACCACTTCATCGGCACCGTCGAGATGGTGATGAACTTCTTCACCTTCATCGCCGAGGAAACCCGCGAGTGGCTGGCCAAGCTGGGCGTGCGCAGCCTGGGCGAGCTGATCGGGCGTACCGACCTGCTGGAAATGCTCCCGGGCGAGACCGCCAAGCAGGGCAACCTGGACCTCAGCCCGCTGCTCGGCAGCGCGCACATTCCGGCCGACAAGCCGCAATTCTGCGAGGTGGAGAAGAACCCGCCGTTCGACCAGGGCCTGCTGGCCGAGAAGATGGTCGAGATGGCGCTGCCGGCGATCAAGGCCAAGCGTGGTGGCGAGTTCGAGCTGGACATCTGCAACTGCGACCGCTCCATCGGTGCGCGCATCTCCGGCGAAATCGCCCGGGTGCACGGCAACCAGGGCATGGTCGACGCGCCGATCAGCTTCCGCTTCAAGGGCACCGCGGGGCAGAGCTTCGGCGTGTGGAACGCCGGCGGCCTCAACCTGCGCCTGGAAGGCGACGCCAACGACTACGTCGGCAAGGGCATGACCGGCGGCAAGATCGTCATCACCCCGCCGCAGGGCAGTGCGCTGCAGAGCCAGGAAAGTGCCATCATCGGCAACACCTGCCTGTACGGCGCCACCGGCGGCAAGCTGTTCGCCGCGGGTACCGCGGGCGAGCGCTTCGCGGTGCGCAACTCCGGTGCCCACACCGTGGTGGAAGGCACCGGCGATCACTGCTGCGAATACATGACCGGCGGTTTCGTCTGCGTGCTGGGCAAGACCGGCGGCAACTTCGGCTCCGGCATGACCGGCGGCTTCGCCTACGTGCTGGACGATGACAACAGCTTCTTCGACCGCGTCAACCACGAGCTGGTCGACCTGCAGCGCATCAGCGGCGAGCCGATGGAAGCCTATCGCAGCCACCTGCGTCGCGTGCTGGTCGAGTACGTAGAAGAGACCGGCAGTGCCTGGGGTCGCCAGATCCTCGACAACCTTGACGACTACGCGCGCCGCTTCTGGCTGGTCAAGCCGAAGGCCGCGAGCCTCAAGTCGCTGCTGTCCAGCACCCGGGCCAACCCGCAGTAAGGCCGTGTCGAACCGCAGGTCGTGTCCAGCGACCGGCCTGTCGGTTCCCCAGATGAGTTTCGCAGCTTGAAGCACGTGACTTGAGGCTGCAGCAAAGAGGTTTTGATATGACTGAACGTCTGAACAACGACTTCCAGTTCATCGAGGTCGGCCGCAAGGATCCGAAGAAGAAACTGCTGCGCCAGCGCAAGAAGGAATTCGTCGAGATCTACGACCTGTTCAAGCCGCAGCAGGCGACCGAACAGGCGCACCGCTGCCTGGGTTGTGGCAACCCCTATTGCGAATGGAAGTGCCCGGTGCACAACTACATTCCCAACTGGCTGAAGCTGGTGTCCGAGGGCAACATCCTCGCCGCCGCCGAACTGTCGCACCAGACCAACACCCTGCCGGAAGTCTGCGGCCGCGTCTGCCCGCAGGACCGCCTGTGCGAGGGTGCCTGCACCCTGGCCGACGGCTTCGGCGCGGTGACCATCGGCTCGGTGGAGAAGTACATCACCGACACCGCCTTCGCCATGGGCTGGCGTCCGGACATGTCCAAGGTGGTGCCGACCGGCAAGCGCGTTGCGGTGATCGGCGCCGGCCCGGCGGGTCTCGGCTGCGCCGACGTGCTGGTGCGCAACGGCGTGACCCCGGTGGTGTTCGACAAGAACCCGGAAATCGGTGGTCTGCTGACCTTCGGCATCCCCGAGTTCAAGCTGGAAAAGAGCGTGCTCACCCGCCGCCGTGAAGTATTCAGCGGCATGGGCATCGAGTTCCGCCTCAACACCGAGGTGGGCAAGGACGTCAGCATGGACCAGCTGCTCGCCGAGTACGACGCAGTGTTCATGGGCATGGGCACCTACAGCTACATGAAGGGCGGTTTCGCCGGCGAGGACCTGCCGGGCGTCTACGACGCGCTGGACTTCCTGATCGCCAACGTCAACCGCAACCTCGGCTTCGAGAAGAGCGCCGACGACTTCATCGACATGGCCGGCAAGAAGGTGGTGGTGCTCGGCGGTGGCGACACCGCGATGGACTGCAACCGCACCTCGATCCGCCAGGGCGCCAAGGCAGTGACCTGCGCCTATCGCCGCGACGAGGAAAACATGCCGGGTTCGCGCCGCGAGGTGAAGAACGCCAAGGACGAGGGGGTGAAGTTCCTGTTCAACCGCCAGCCGATCGCCATCGTCGGCGAAGGCCGCGTGGAAGGCGTCAAGGTGATCGAGACCCGTCTCGGCGAGCCGGATGCCCGTGGCCGTCGCAGCCCCGAGCCGATCCCGGGCTCCGAGGAGATCCTGCCGGCCGACGCGGTGGTGATCGCCTTCGGCTTCCGGCCGAGCCCGGCGCCCTGGTTTGAGCAGTTCGACATCGCCATCGATGGCCAGGGCCGCGTGGTCGCTCCGGAGCAGGCGCAGTACAAGTTCCAGACCAGCAACCCGAAGATCTTCGCCGGCGGCGACATGGTGCGCGGCTCCGACCTGGTGGTCACCGCGATCTTCGAAGGCCGTCAGGCCGCCGAAGGCATCCTCGACTACCTGGGCGTCTGATCCCCGCCGGGGCTGACCCCGGTCAAGCGCGACACGAAAGGCACGGCACCCGCCGTGCCTTTTGCGTTGTGCTTTGCGACAATGCCCGCCTGAATTTTCGCCGGAAGCCGTTATGACCGTCCTGAAGAACGACCGTTTCCTTCGCGCCCTGCTCAAGCAGCCCGTCGACGTCACCCCGGTGTGGATGATGCGCCAGGCCGGACGCTACCTCCCCGAGTACCGTGCCAGCCGCGCCAAGGCCGGTGACTTCATGAGCCTGTGCATGAATCCCGAGCTGGCCTGCGAGGTCACCCTGCAGCCGCTGGACCGCTATCCGCTGGATGCCGCCATCCTGTTCTCCGACATCCTGACCATCCCGGATGCCATGGGTCTGGGCCTGTACTTCGAGACCGGCGAAGGCCCGCGTTTCAAGAAGGTCATCAGCACCCCGGCCGACATCGCCGCGCTGCCGATTCCCGATCCGGAAAAGGACCTCGGCTACGTGATGGATGCGGTGCGCACCATCCGCCGCGAGCTCAACGGCCGCGTGCCGCTGATCGGTTTCTCCGGCAGCCCCTGGACCCTGGCCACCTACATGGTCGAGGGCGGATCAAGCAAGGACTTCCGCAAGTCCAAGGCGATGCTCTACGACAACCCGCAGGCCATGCACGCGCTGCTCGACAAGCTGGCCCAGTCGGTCACCAGCTACCTCAACGGGCAGATCCTCGCCGGCGCCCAGGCCGTGCAGATCTTCGACACCTGGGGCGGCAGCCTGTCGGATGCGGCCTACCGCGAGTTCTCGCTGTTCTACATGGAACGCATCGTCGCCGGCCTGATCCGCCAGCACGAAGGCCGCGAAGTGCCGGTGATCCTGTTCACCAAGAACGGCGGCCAGTGGCTGGAGGCGATGGCCGACACCGGCGCCACCGCCCTCGGCCTGGACTGGACCTGCGACATCCGCAACGCCCGCGCCCGCGTCGGCGACAAGGTGGCGCTGCAGGGCAACATGGACCCGACCGTGCTGTACGCCAACCCGACGGCGATCCGCACCGAAGTGGCGCGCATCCTCGAGCGTTTCGGCCAGGGCAGCGGCCACGTGTTCAACCTCGGCCACGGCATCACCCCGGAGGTCGATCCGGCCCACGCCGGGGTGTTCATCGAGGCGGTGCACGAGCTGTCGGCGCAGTATCACCAGTGATCCGCGCGCTGTTCTGAAAGACAAAAGCCCGATCGATTGATCGGGCTTTTGTCTTTCAGAGGATGGAAAACTCGCGCCGCGATTTTCCACCCCGGTGCGCTCAGGCCTGCGGCTGCTTGGGCGGCAGCCGCGACAGGTGCAACGCCACCAGCAGCGCTACCGCGAGCAGGGCGGCGATGAACAGGCCGACACCGGTCCAGCCGCCATGCTGCCAGAAGAAGCCGCCGAGGGTGCCGACGATGCTGGAGCCGAGGTAGTAGCTGAACAGGTACAGCGACGAGGCCTGGCCGCGGGCCTGCAGGGCGCGACGGCCGACCCAGCTGCTGGCCAGCGAGTGGGCGGCGAAGAAGCCGAAGGTGAACAGCAGCAGGCCGGCGAGGATCGCCAGCAGCGAGGACAGCAGGGTGAGCAGCAAGCCACCCAGCATCAGCAGGATCACCGGCCAGAACACCCGGTGGCGGCCGAGGCGGTCGGCCAGCAGGCCGGCCTGGGTCGAGCTGTAGGTGCCCGACAGGTAGACCACCGAGAGCAGGCCCACCCAGCTCATGCTCAGCGCATAGGGCGCCTCGAGCAGGCGGTAGCCGATGTAGTTGAACAGGGTGACGAAGCTGCCCATCAGCAGGAACGCTTCGAGAAACAGCCAGGGCAGGCCGCGGTCGGACAGGTGCAGGCGCAGGCCGCTGGCCAGGTTGGCGAAGCTCAGCGGCGTCGGCCGGAAGTGCCGCGAGTCCGGCAGCAGGCGCCAGAACAGCAGGGCGGCGAGCAGCGCCAGACCGCCGAGGGTGGCCACCGCCATCTGCCAGGAGAAGAAGTCGACCAGCACGCCACTGATCAGTCGCCCGCTCATGCCGCCGAGGGCGTTGCCGGAGATGTACAGGCCCATGGCCAGGCCCAGGTGCTGGGGATGGATTTCCTCGCTGAGATAGGTCATCGCCACCGCCACCAGGCCGCTGAGCGACAGGCCGACCAGCGCGCGCATCAGCAGCAGGGCGTGCCAGTTGGGCATCAGCGGGCCGAGCAGGGTGCACAGCGCGGCGGCGCACAGGGCGGTGACCATCACCGGTTTGCGTCCGACGGCGTCCGACAGCGGGCCGGTGAACAGCAGGCCGACGGCCAGGGTCACGGTCGACACCGACAGCACCAGGCTGCTTTGCGCCGCGCTCAGGGCAAAGGCGACGGACAGTACCGGCAGCATCGGTTGCACGCAGTAGAGCAGGGCGAAGGTGGCGAAGCCGCCGGCGAACAGCGCCCAGCAGGTGCGGCGAAACTGCGCGGTGCCCTTCTCGACGTAGGCGGTCGGGTCGGCAGCGGGGCTCTGCGCTTGTGCAGGGCTGGCGGCAAGGCTGGTCATGGCTACCTCGCGGGTGGCGTCACGGGAGGGAATGTCAGCAAGGATAGGCGAGGCGCCATTCTTAGTTCCAATATATTATTCGACTCATCTGATAGGTATTTCGACTTAATTGAGGCGTCATGGAACTCCGTCACCTGCGCTATTTCATCGCCGTTGCCGAAGAGCTGCACTTCGGCCGCGCCGCCCTGCAGCTGGGCATTTCCCAGCCGCCGCTGAGCCAGCAGATCCAGGCGCTGGAGGAGGAGCTGGGCGTGCGCCTGTTCGAGCGCACCAACCGCCGGGTGGCGCTGAGCGAGGCCGGTCGGCTGTTCCTGCCCGAGGCGCGCCTGGTGCTGGCCCAGCTGGAGCGGGCGGTGGCCATCGCCCGGCGCGCCCAGCGCGGCGAGCTGGGCGAACTCAAGGTGGGCTTCACCTCCTCGGCGCCCTTCACCTCGACCATCCCACGGGCGATCCAGGCCTTCCGCCTGGCCTGCCCGGACGTGCATCTGGACCTCTGCGAGCTGAGCAGCCGGGGGGTGGCCGAAGCGGTCGCCGAAGGACGCCTGCAGGTGGGCATGCTGCGCCCGCTGGAGGAACTGCCGGCGGGGCTGGCGGCGCTGGAGCTGTTTGCAGAGCCACTGGTGGCGGTGCTGCCGGCCGGCCATCCGCTGGCCGGCCGCGAGGCCGGCATCTCGCTGGGCGAGCTGGCCGCAGAGGCCTTCGTGTTCTTCCCGCGCAGCTTCGGCACCGGCCTCTACGACCAGCTGCTCGAGCTGGCGCGGGCCGCCGGCTTCACCCCGCGCATCGTCCAGGAGGCCAGCGAGGCGATGACCCTGATCGGCCTGGTAGCCACCGGCCTCGGCGTCACCGTGCTGCCGGCCTCGTTCAGCCGCATGCGCATCGACGGCGTGGTCTGCCGCACCCTGCGCGATGCCGGGGCCAGTACGGCGGTGTGGCTGGTGCGCCGTCAGGATGAGCGTTCGCCGCTGGTGCAGCGCTTCGCCGAGCTGCTCGAGCGGGAGGCGCGGCGGGCGCAGCAGCACCCAGAGGCGAAGTCGTGAGCACAGCGGCCGGTGAATGCGGTTAAATGCCGTCAGAGCGTAACCAGAATCCGCGAAAAGCGGACAAGCCATAAGGAGATAGCGGCATGCGGCGTGTGGTGTTCAATCAGAAGGGCGGGGTCGGCAAGTCGAGCATCGCCTGCAATCTGGCGGCGGTGAGTGCGGCGCAGGGCTATCGTACCCTGCTGATCGACCTCGACAGCCAGGCCAACTCCACCCACTACCTCAGTGGCCTGACCGGCGAGGACATCCCGCAGGGCATCGCCGACTTCTTCAAGCAGACCCTTGCCGGCGGCCTGGGCAAGAAGCCGAAGGTCAAGGTGGTCGAGACGCCCTTCGCCAACCTGCATCTGGTCACCGCCAGTGCCGAACTGGCCGACCTGCAGCCCAAGCTGGAGGCCAAGCACAAGATCAACAAGCTGCGCAAACTGCTCGACGAGCTGGCCGAGGACTACGAGCGGATCTACTTGGATACCCCGCCGGCGCTGAACTTCTACACGGTTTCCGCACTGATCGCCGCCGACCGCGTGCTGATCCCCTTCGACTGCGACAGCTTCTCGCGTCAGGCGTTGTACGGCCTGCTCGCCGAGCTGGAAGAGCTGCGCGAGGACCACAACGAGGATCTCGAGGTCGAGGGCATCGTGGTCAACCAGTTCCAGCCGCGCGCGGCGCTGCCGCAGCAGCTGCTCGACGAACTAATCGCCGAGCAGCTGCCGGTGCTGCCGGTGTATCTGGGCGCTTCGGTGAAGATGCGCGAGTCGCACCAGGCCTGCACACCGCTGATCCACCTCGATCCGCGGCACAAGCTGACCCGGCAGTTCGTCGAGCTGCACGAGTATCTGGAAAACGCCGACTGACGCACTCCTGCGTCTGACTGGGAAGACGGACGCCGAGTGGTCTGAGCCGCTAGCGCACCACCAGCACGTCGCACGGCGGTTGGCGCAGCAGCTCGAGCGCCAGGCTGCCGAGCAGGACGTCGGCCAGCATGCCGCGACTGTGGGCGCCGAGCGCCAGCAGTTGCGGCTGGCGCTCGGCCAGCACCGCCTGCAGGCAGGATTGGCGCTCGCCGTGGCGCAGTTCGTGGCTGAGCTGGGCGGGGCGCGCCGGCAGGGCGCTGCCCTCGTCGCTCACCAGGCGGTCGAACAGCTCGCGCTCGAACGCCACCGCGGCCGGATCCTCGCTGGCATGGACTTCCTCCACCTCGTGGATATGCAGGGCGTGCAGCGTGGCGCCATCGCCCAGCAACGCCCACGCCTGCTGCAGGGCGCGACTGGCGCAGGGCGAGTAGTCCAGCGCCACCAGGGCGCGGGTCCAGGGTGTCGGCTCGGCGTTGACCGCCAGCAGCACCGGCGCCGGGCTGCTCTGCAGGATGCGCTCGAGGGTGGTGCCGGCAAAGCCCTCCGGCGATTGCCGGTGATGGGCGCCGAGCACCAGCAGGTCGATCGCCAGACCGCGTGCCTGCAGGAGGATTTCCACCACGGGCCGGCCGCGGCGCAGCAGCACCTTGCCCTGGGGCAGGCCGAGGCCTTGCAGCCAGGCGGCGAAGGCGCGGGCGTGGGCGTCCAGTTGCGCGTAGGTAATGTCGCTGCCCATCGCGGTGCACGCGATGCGCGAAGCGTATTGCTTGCAGGCCCGGTCCAGCAGGTCGGTCAGGGAGGAATATCCCTCGGTGGAGATCTCCGCCGGAACGCCTTGCGGGTAATGAGCAAGCCACGGACGCGTCATGGTATTTGTCTCCATTAAATTGGTTTTTGATTGATGATACCCTTGTTGCGTTCCCTT
>LNAP01005017.1_pt1 | contig 11931 bp, 11 predicted proteins | sample 602601 | NCBI WGS metagenome assembly LNAP01 (sample SAMN02440304, study PRJNA202911) | soil metagenome | biome: Subtropical and temperate rainforests or woodlands; isolation source: soil samples (1 kg each in a 20% v/v slurry with milli Q water) were... ... | reverse complement strand
TTTCGCATTGCGCCTGGAGAACGGCGACACGGTGGACAGCACCTTCGACAAGGCCCCGGCGACCTTCAAGGTCGGTGACGGCAACCTGTTGCCAGGTTTTGAAGCGGCCCTGTTCGGTTTCAAGGCGGGCGACAAGCGTAACCTGACCATCGAACCGGAAAACGCCTTTGGCCAGCCGAACCCGCAAAATGTGCAGATCATCCCGCGTTCGCAGTTCCAGGATATGGAGCTATCCGAAGGCCTGCTGGTGATCTTCAACGATGCGGCCAATACCGAGCTGCCAGGTGTGGTCAAAGCCTTTGACGATGCCCAGGTGACGGTTGACTTCAACCATCCGTTGGCCGGTAAAACCTTGACCTTTGATGTCGAAATCATCGACGTTAAAGCGCTGTAACTAACGAACCCGGCCTGCTGTAGGAGCGAGCTTGCTCGCGAAGTTCTTCAACGATAACGCTGGCATTCTGAATGACCGCGGTGTCTTTGAGTTCTTCGCGAGCAAGCTCGCTCCTACAGCGCAAGACACGAGGCACAGCATGCAAATCAAACTCGCCAACCCCCGTGGCTTCTGCGCTGGCGTGGACCGCGCGATCGAAATCGTCAATCGCGCCCTGGAGGTCTTCGGGCCGCCGATCTACGTGCGTCATGAAGTGGTGCACAACAAATTTGTCGTCGAAGACCTGCGCGCCCGCGGAGCGATCTTTGTCGAGGAGCTGGACCAGGTGCCGGATGACGTCATCGTGATCTTCAGCGCCCACGGCGTTTCCCAGGCCGTGCGCAGCGAAGCGGCGGGCCGTGGCCTGAAAGTCTTCGATGCGACCTGCCCGCTGGTGACCAAGGTGCATATCGAAGTGGCGCGCTACAGCCGCGACGGTCGCGAGTGCATCCTGATCGGCCATGCCGGCCACCCGGAAGTCGAAGGCACCATGGGCCAGTACGACGCCAGCAATGGCGGCGCGATCTACCTGGTGGAAGACGAGAAAGACGTCGCCGAACTGCAGGTGCGCAATCCTGAAAAGCTGGCGTTCGTGACCCAGACCACCTTGTCGATGGACGACACCAGCCGAGTCATCGACGCCCTGCGTGAGCGTTTCCCGGCCATTGGCGGGCCACGCAAGGACGATATCTGCTACGCCACGCAGAACCGTCAGGACGCGGTCAAGCAACTGGCCGACGAGTGCGATGTGGTACTGGTGGTGGGCAGCCCGAACAGCTCCAACTCCAACCGCCTGCGTGAACTGGCCGAGCGCATGGCCACCCCGGCATACCTGATCGATGGTGCCGAGGATATGCAGCGCAGCTGGTTCGACGGCGTCGAGCGCATCGGCATCACCGCTGGGGCGTCGGCTCCCGAGGTGCTGGTGCGGGGCGTGATCGACCAATTGCACGCCTGGGGCGCCACCGGCGCCGACGAACTGGCCGGCCGCGAAGAAAACATCACCTTCTCCATGCCCAAAGAGCTGCGCGTTCGTTCGCTGCTCTGATCAGCCCTGGCTGTCGCATAACGCCTGCGCGGCCTTGTCGCTGCGCAGGCTGACCCGCCCGCTGCGGGAAAGCACCACCTGATGCTGGCTCGTTCCCGGATCGGCCCCGCAGATGTGCAGCGTCCCGGCCTGAAAGGCCCCGCTGGGCAGTAGCGGATCGCCCAGGCCACTGAAACGCACGAAATGCTGCACCGGGCGATTGCCGACAATCGCCACCCGGGCGTCTCCCCGGCGTTCGAGCAGCACCGGGTTATCGCCGTCCTGCGAGCCCTCGCCACTGATATCCAGAATGATCCGCCAACCCTGGCTCCAGTCGTCGTTCAACCCGTGAATGACGATTCGCTGCTGGCGCAGGATGGCTTCGGTGCGCGCATTGCGGATGCCGCTGGCAAGCATCTGTGCGGCATCCAGCCGGCGAGTCGACTGGAACAACTCCCCGAATGAGGTGGTGGCGAACAGCATCAACAGGCTGGCAAGCGCCAGCCCCACGATTATTTCGATCAGGCCGAAACCCTTTTGCGGCATGGTTCTCCCTCCATGGAGTGCGGCAGGCCCGGACAATCCTTGCCCGGCCATTGAGCAAAACCGCGAACCTTCGGTCTATGAAGGTTCGAAGTGCTAGAGCCAGTTATAGCCGCTGGCCGCTCAAGGGGATGGCATGCGTTACCGCACAGAAGGGTTCACGCTGATCGAATTGCTGGTCGCCCTGGCAGTTTCGGCGATTTTGTTGACCCTGGTGGTTCCGGCATTCAGTCAGATGGCGCAGCGGGCCAAGGCCGACAGCGACATCAGCGAACTGCTGCGCAGCTTGAATTACGCGCGTCTGGAGGCGATCGACCGTGGCTTGCCGGTTCACCTGCGTCCGGCTGCCGTGGATTCGGACTGGAGCCGGGGGCTGTCGATTTATCAAGGCGACGGGCCGGCGACGAATGTATTGCGGGTTGTTCCCGCGGTCAGTCGCGGCGCCCGGCTGACGCTAACCTCTGAATTCGACAGCATCGGATTCAACGCGCTGGGTGGCGTATCGGCAGCGGTCCCGCCGGTCATGACCTATGTGCTGGGCGCACAACACAGGACGATCACGCTGTGCCTGAACGGACGGATAGCGGTAAACGGGGAGTGCCAATGACGGGCAGGAGCGTGCAGGCCGGGATGACGCTGATCGAGGTGCTGGTGGCGGTGCTGATTCTCGGCGTGGGCCTGCTCGGTGCCGCGGCGGTCCAGCTCAATGCCCTGCGTTATACCGACAGTGCATTGATGACCAGCCAGGCCAGCTTCATCGCCTATGACATGCTCGATCGCATCCGCGCCAACAGCGCCGCGGACTACACCGTGGCGGCGCCCGATACCGGCAATTTCAGCGTGGTTCGGGACCAGGACCTGTATGACTTCAAGCGCAATGTCGAGAGCTTTGGCGGGCCGACCGCCGAGGGCCATATCAGCCTCAAGCAGGGTGTGTTCACCATCAGCATCACCTGGGACGACTCCCGCGCCGCCCATGTCTCGGACCAGCCTGCTGAAGGCTCCCGCAGTTTTGTCGTGAGCAGCCGGGTGGCGGTGGATCCGGGGGATAAGCGATGAGATGCGGGAACAGCGGTTTCGGCCTGATCGAAATGTTGGTGGCGCTGGCGTTGAGCCTGATTGTGGCCTTGGGTGTGACGCAGATTTTCATCTCGGCCAAAAACACCTACCTCAGCCAGAGCGCCTCGGCCGGCCTGCAAGAGGACGCGCGTTTCGTGCTGAGCAAGATGATCCAGGAAATACGCATGGTCGGCATGTTCGGCTGCCTGCAGAGCATCGCCGATTCCAGCACCGCCTCGGACTTCGCCGGCCATGCACAGACACCGATCCGCTGGGACAACGCCAACCACCGGCTGACGCTGGTCACGGCTGATATCGGCGACAGCGGCGGCACCCCGACCTGGACCGTGCTGACCGATTGCCGCAACAGCGCCACCGCCTACACCGGCGCCCGCAAGGCCCCTACGGGGCAGCAGGCGTTTGCGGTGCGGCGCCTGGTGTACAGCCTGAAGAACGATCAACTGCTGATGGGTACCGGCACCGGCTCCAGTCAGGCGGTGCTGGTGAACAATGTCAGCGCTTTCGAGGTGTCGTTCGGCATCGCCAGCAGCGCCACGGATATCGCGGCCTCCCGCTACAGTCGCGATCCTGGCGACCCGGCGCGGATCCGCAGCGTGCGCTTGAGCCTGACCCTGAGCGATCCCCAGGCACGCGTGCGGCCGCAGACGTTCAATGTGGTGGCCGCCTTGCGCAATCGTCTGTTGTGAGTGAGCTGCCGATGACTTCGTATCGAACGGCTCCCGGGGCGCAGCGCGGCATGGCGCTGCTGATGAGCCTGGTGTTCCTGTTGCTGCTGACCTTGATCGGCATTTCGTCGATGCAGAACGCCACGTTGCAGGAAAAGATGTCCGGCGGCCTGTGGCTGCGCAACCAGTCGTTCCAGGCGGCGGAGATGGCCCTGCGCATCGGTGAGAGCGCGGTGCAGCAGGACAGTTATTCGCTGCCGGTCTGTACCGGCGGCCAGTGCGCGCCGCCCGGCGAGTCCGCGGTCATCAGCGCCGCGGGCCACAACGGCCATTCGGGCGTGACCTGGATCGCCACCGGTAACGGCTTTTACGGCGTGCAGAACATCGGTACGGCGCTGGGGGCGGTCAATGTGCCGAGCAACACTTCCGCAACCCTGTACCGGGTGACCGCCGTCGGGCTGGCCGGCCATTCTCGCAGTGTGCTGGAGAGCATCTATGCCAAGTACTGAAGCCCGGGCGCTGCTGGCTGGCGCTTTGCTGAGCCTCTACCTGAGTGCCCCGGCCTACGGTTTCACCCCGGCCCAGGCGCCCTTGGCGAATGCGGCGGCGGTGGCGCCGAATGTAATGCTGCTGCTCGACGATTCGCAGAGCATGAACAGCATCGTCTATGCCCCTGGCTTCGATCCCGGGCTGACGCGGGCGCCGCTCAGCCCCTGCCGGATGCAGGCCGGCGAATGCCTGCCCGGAGCCAGTCCGAGCGCGGATTCGATGGCCCTTTCAACGCTGAGCCAGGCGGGCTGCGCCAGCGGTTATGTCGGGTTCTACCGCGACAATGCCCGGCCACAGTGCCTCAAGCTGCCAGATCCGGCTGGGCGCGGCAGCACCCGTTATTCGGCCGCCTATTTGGCCTATCTGCTTGCCCTGGCCGACGGCCGCGACCGGGATTTCACCGATGGCTCGATTCCCGCTCAGGACCGGATGGCCCTGGTCCGTGAGGCCGCCAGCGAGCTGGTGGCTGACAACCGCGCGCTGCGCATCGGCCTGGCGAGCTTCAACCCGCCAGCAGGCGGCGATCTGGCGCCGGGCGGGCGTATCGTGCGCGCCATCAGCGATCTGGCACCAGTCAGCGACCAGGTCAGCCAGGCTCAGGCCGACGCAAACTACCAGGCATTGCTGTCCGCCATCGGCGGGCTCAGGGCCTCGGCCGAGGCGCCGCTGGCGGAAACCTATTACGAGATCAGTCGTTATTTTCGGGGCCTGACGCCTTACTACAACAGCACGCCGTCCACCTATGGCAGCCCGATCCAGTACCGCTGCCAGCGCAATTACGGCCTGGTGGTGACCGATGGCTTGCCCAGTTACGACCACAGTTTTCCCTCCCGTGAACCCCAGGGGGCGGCCAGCCTGCCAGATTGGGATGGAGTGCCCAATGACGGCATTGATCCTGGCGGCAACGAGGAGGGCAGCAGCCTGTATCTGGATGACATCGCCAAGCTGGCGGTGGATATCGACATGCGCGCAGCGGGCCTGGATATCGCGGGGAAAAGCTGGGATTCGACGGGTTTCGCGCAACAGCACATGAACACCTACACCATCGGTCTCAACGCGCAGTACCCCATGCTGGCGGATGCGGCGAACTATGGCCGGGGCAAGTTCTACCCGGTGACTGACAAGCTGGGGCTCGACGCGGCACTGGCCTCGGCTCTGGGCGAGGTTTCGGCTTCCGCGGCCCAGGCGGGGAGCACCACGGCGGGTGCCGCCGGGCTGGCCAGCGGTTCGAGTTATTTCCAGGCGTCTTATGACCCCGGCGATTGGCACGGCACCATCAGGGCGTACGGCATCAGCCCCGCCGGCGCGGTCGATACCAGCACGCCGCTATGGAGCACGGACTCGACCCTGGTCCCCGGTGCGTCGCCGGGGATCTTCCAGACCTGGAACAGCGCCACCCGGACCGCCGTTGCCTTGCGCCATGACCAACTATCCGGCGCGCAGCAGGCCGCGCTTGCCCAGGATCTGCCACCCGGCATAACCACGGCCGATCTATTGGCCTGGAGCCAGGGGGTTAACCGGGCTGGGCTCAAGGTGCGTACCCACCTGCTGGGGGATATCGTCAACTCGCCGCTGGTCATGGCGGCGCCGACCGCCCAGGACGCCGCCGATCTGCAGGGCGACAGCGGCTACAGCGCCTACCTGGCGAGCAAGGCCCAAGGCATGACCTCGAGTCTGCTGGTCAACGCCAATGACGGCCTGCTTTCGCTGATCGACCCGGAGAATGGCCGGCGCCGCTACGCCTATATGCCCTCCAGTGCCTTGCCGCTGCTGCATCACATCGCCGATCCCGGTTATGCCAATGGCGATCGTCATCGGTTCCTGGCCGATGGTCCGGTGGCGGTGTTCGATGCCCAGCTCGACACGGCCTGGGCAACCCTGGCGCTGGCGGGCACGGGGGCCGGCGGCAAGGTGTTTTACGCGGTGCAGCTGTATGGCCAGGCCGGCAATACGCCCCAGGCGCTGTGGGAAATCGCCGCGCCTGGGGTAGCCGATATCAGCCACCCATTCAATGATCTGGGTTATGCCTACGCTCGCCCGGAAGTGGCACGCTTGGCCGACGGGCGCTGGGCGGCCTTCATCGGCAATGGTTATGGCAGCCATTCTGGGGTGGCCGCCTTGTATGTGGTGGATATTCGCGACGGCTCGCTGATCAGCAAAATCCCGGTCGATGGCAATGGGCAGGAGAACGGCTTGTCCTCGGTGAAGTTGCAGGTGGACAGCCAGAATGTGGTCCAGGCGGCCTATGGTGGCGACCTCCAGGGCCATCTGTGGAAGTTCGATTTGAGCGGTCCGGCGCCGGACAGTTGGGGGCTGGCCTTTGGCGGCGCTCCGTTATTCAGCGCTCCGGGTGGCGCGACTCAGCCGATCACCGCGCAGCCGTTGCTGGTGGATCATCCCGAGGGCGGCAAGCTGGTGCTGTTTGGCACCGGCAAGCTCAGTGAACTGGCCGACAAGCGCAGCAAGGATGCCCAGGGCTTCTATGCGGTCTGGGATGCCCCGGGCGGGGTGGGGCGGATCGGCGTGGCTGACCTGCAGGCGCAAGCGATCACCGGGCTGTTTGCCGGCAGCGCGGGCTCCTATATCACCAGCACCCAGGCGGACGTCAGTTATCCGGCCGAGCAGGGCTGGTACCTGCCGCTGGGGGAGGCGTCGAGCGGTGAGCGGGTCATCAACCCGGCCACGCTGGTGGCGGGTCGCATTGTCTTCAGCACCGCTGCCGTCGAGGCGAGCGACCCTTGTTCCAGCGCGGGCAACGGCAAATTGGTCGAGCTGGAGGCATTCAGCGGTAAGATGCTCGATGACGCGGTGCTCGACACCAACGGCGACGAAGTGGTCGATGGCCTGGACACGCCTTCCAGCGGTGTCATTTTCACCGGCGGCATTCCTGCGTTGAGCGCTGTGCTTAACCGCGCTACCCGCAAAATTGTCAGCGATTCCGGCGGCGGTATTGCCTCCCTGGTCGAGAAACCGGGCGGTGGCAGCCGCCGCATCATGTGGCGACAAATACAGTAAGTGAGAGTGAGGCATGCGTAGATCCAACCAAGGTTTTACCCTGATCGAAATCATGATCGTGATTGCGATCATCGGGCTCGTCGTCACCCTGAGCCTTCCCAGCATCACCGAGTACGTGAAGAAAACCCATCGCACGCAAATCGCCGGCCTGCTGTCGGAGCAGGCGCAGAGCCTCGAGCGTTTCCACTCCAAGGGCGGTGTCTACAGCAACGCTCCGGGCCTCAGTGCCGGCAACGATGACTACAGCATCACGCCAGTGTTGGCCGACCAGAGCTTCACCCTGACCGCGACGCCGAAAAGCGAGAGCATGATGGCCGGCGACAAGTGCGGCGAGTTCACCCTTAGCCACACCGGTGCCATGGGCAACAACAATATGGCCGACGGGGTGACCAGCAAAGACTGCTGGGGACGCTGAGCAACCTTCTCGGGTGCTGGCGGTGCCCGGTGTTTTTTCTTCCTGGACTGGACTATGGCAAAGCAACAGCAAGTGGTGATTGTCGGCGGTGGAGTGATCGGCCTGCTGACCGCGTTCAACCTGGCGTCCGCCGGGCAGCAGGTGGTGCTGCTCGAGCGCTCGAATGTCGGCCAGGAATCCTCCTGGGCCGGCGGCGGGATCGTTTCGCCGCTCTACCCCTGGCGCTACAGCCCGGCAGTCACGGCGCTGGCGCATTGGTCGCAGGACTTTTATCCACAGCTGGCCGAACACCTGTTCGCCACCACCGGTGTCGATCCTGAAGTGCATACCACCGGCCTGTACTGGCTGGACCTGGACGACGAAGCCGAAGCGCTGGCCTGGGCCCGGCGCGAACAGCGGCCATTGAGCGCTGTGGATATCTCAGTGGCTCATGACGCGGTGCCGGTGCTCGGCGGCGGTTTCTCGCGGGCGATCTATATGGCCGACGTGGCCAACGTGCGCAATCCGCGCCTGGTCAAGTCGCTGAAGGCCGCACTGTCGGCGTTGCCGGCGGTGACCATTCACGAGCACTGCGAAGTCAGCGGGTTTATCCGCGAAGGTGAGCGAGTCCTCGGGGTGCAGACCTCCCTGGGCGAAATCCGTGGCGACCAGGTGGTGCTGGCGGCAGGAGCCTGGAGCGGCGAATTGCTCAAGAGCCTGGGCCTGGCATTGCCGGTGGAGCCGGTCAAAGGCCAGATGATTCTCTATAAGTGCGCCTCGGACTTTCTTTCCTGCATGGTCCTGGCCAAGGGGCGTTATGCGATTCCCCGGCGCGACGGCCATATCCTGATCGGCAGCACCCTGGAGCACGAAGGCTTCGACAAGACCCCGACCGCATCGGCCCTGGAAAGCCTGAAGGCTTCGGCCATCGAGTTGATCCCGGCACTGGCGCAGGCCGAGGTGGTGGGGCATTGGGCGGGCTTGCGTCCGGGTTCGCCCGAAGGCATTCCCTATATCGGCCCGGTGCCGGGGTTGGAGGGGCTGTGGCTGAACTGCGGGCATTACCGCAATGGCTTGGTCCTGGCGCCCGCGTCCTGCCAGCTGTTCACCGACCTGATGCTGGGCCGGGAGCCGATCATCGACCCGGCGCCTTATGCGCCCAGTGGGCGCATCTAATCCAGGCCGAGTTTCTTCAGCCTGTAGCGCATCGAACGAAACGACAGGCTCAAGCGCTGGGCCGCCGCCGTGCGGTTCCAGCGGGTGTGCTCCAGGGCCTGGAGGATCAGCCGGCGCTCGACTTCCTGCAGATAACCTTCAAGGTCGATCACCTGTGCCGGGCCGGGCGCGATGGCCGGGTGTGCGCCGTTTGGTGTCAGTTGCAGGTCGCGTGCTTCGATCTGCCGGTTCTCGCACAGGGTGTGCGCCCGTTCGAGCAGGTTCTCCAGCTCGCGCACGTTGCCGGGAAAGTCGTAGCCCTGGAGTGCCAGCAGCGCGCCTGGCTGGAGCCGCGCCAACTGTTGGCCGTTGCCCTGTGCCAGGCGCTCGAGGATGGCTGTGGCCAAGGGTTCGATATCAGCCTTGCGCGCCCGTAGCGGTGGCACCGCCAGTTCGATCACGTTGAGGCGGTAGTAGAGATCCTGGCGAAAGCGTCCGGCATGCACTTCCGCCTGCAGCGTCTTGTGGGTGGCGCAGAGAATGCGCACATCAACCTGGACCTCCTGCTGTCCGCCGACACAGCGCACCGCCTTCTCCTGGAGCGCACGGAGCAATTTGACCTGCATTGCCAGTGGCAGATCGGCCACCTCATCGAGAAACAGGGTGCCGCCGTGCGCTGCCTGGAACAGGCCGGGTTTGTCTTCGACGGCACCGCTGAAGCTGCCTTTGCGATGGCCGAAAAACTCGCTCTCCATCAGTTCCGGCGGAATAGCCCCGCAGTTGATCGGCACGAAGCCCTGGCTGGCCCGTGGTCCCTGGTCGTGAATCGCACGGGCGGCCAGTTCCTTGCCGCTGCCGGACTCTCCGCTGATATAGACCGAGGCCTGACTCTGGGCCAGTTTGTGGATCTGTCCACGCAGTTTGTGCATGGCGGTCGAATTGCCCAGCAAGGGGCCAGTAACAGGCTTCGGTGGTATCGATTTGGGCAGGGCGCCGTTCAGTAGCTCGCGCAAGCGGGCCAGGGCCACGGGTTTGCTCAGGAAGTCGATGGCGCCGGCCTTCAGGACCCGGACCGCGGTTTCCTGGCGGGCGCAGGTGCTGAGGATGGCCAGTGGCATTCGCAGCCGGTGGCGCTGGATATGCTCGAGTAATTCCAACCCCGTGCCGTCGGGCAGATGCAGGTCGCTCAGGCACAGGTCGAAACCTTCCCGGGCCAGCCAGTGACGCGCTTCACCCAGGGTGCGGGCGCTACGGGTATGGCGCTGCATCCGGCCGAGGCTGATTTCCAGATATTCGCGAATGCCTGGATCGTCATCGACGATCAGGACTTTTTGCTGTGGGCTCATGCTGCTTACTGCTTCATCCGTGAGCGAAAGAGGTGCGAGAGCACCCGCCATCCTGGCGTGTCGTGAAGTCTAGGCAGGCTTGAGGTCGTTGGCCCTGCTCAGGGCCGGGTTGTTTGGCCGGGTTCAGGATGATGTGCAGGGCATATGCCCGGTTTGCCGAGGGTTGCCGGCCGGATATGGGACGAGGGTGGGCTGGAGGCTTTTTTGTAGCGAATTATTCAGCGGTGCAAACAACGCGCTTTCGACGTCATCTGCACCACTGCCGGTCGAGGCTCAGCGATCGCGGGAGATCGGGCCTTGCTCCAGGTGGGCCTGGCTGCAATACCACTGTTGCTCGAGGCTCAGCGCCCGGTCACGGGGCAGGTGCACGCCGCAATGGGCGCAGCGCACCATGGGCGTGGTGCTGGGTTCGCGGGGAGCAGCGGTGCCGGAGGCGGGCTGCTTGAATTTGCGCCAGAGCCATACCGCAGCGGCAATCAGGGCGATCCAGAACAGTAAACGAAGCATGGTAGCCAGCTATGTGAGTGAGGAACCGGCAGTTTAGCCAAGGTCATGCCGGGCGCACAGTGCAATCAGCGCTGAAATCCGCGGACAAAAAAAGGGAGACTCGAAAGCCTCCCTTTTGGCTAACCGCGGCGGTGTCAGTCGAACACGCCGAAGGTCATGTAGCTGAACCACGAGCGATCGCTGTTGTTGCCTTCGGCTTCGTGCTGTTCTTCTTCGACAGCGTCGCCATTGGCGTCTTTAGGCTTGAGCTCGGCCGGAATCGCGTCCTTGGCGTCCTGGTATTGCTTCATCACGTCCTGGTTGGCGCGGGTTTCTCCCGGCGGCAGCGGTGGACGGGACTCGATCAGGCCCAGGGTGGCCTTGCTCAGCCAGGAGCGGTTGTCCGCCTCGGCGACCCGTGGCACGAACTGGCCGTCGACCAGAGTAGGGTGATCGGGGTAGTTGAGCTTCAGGGTTTCCAGGCTGGTGGCGGCCAGTTCGTCCAGGTGCAGACGCTGGTAAGCCTCGGTCATCACTGCCAGGCCATCGGCCACCGACGGGGTTTCCTGGAAGTTTTCCACCACGTAACGGCCACGGTTGGCGGCGGCTACATAGGCCTGACGGGTCAGGTAGTAGTCGGCCACGTGGATTTCGTAGGAGGCCAGCAGGTTGCGCAGGTAGATCATGCGCTGCTTGGCGTCCGGCGCGTAGCGGCTGTTCGGGAAGCGGCTGGTGAGCTGGGCGAACTCGTTGTAGGAGTCGCGTGCGGCACCCGGGTCACGCTTGGTCATGTCCAGCGGCAGGAAGCGCGCCAGCAGGCCGACGTCCTGGTCGAAGGAAGTCAGGCCCTTGAGGTAGTAGGCGTAGTCCACGTTCGGGTGTTGTGGATGCAGGCGGATGAAACGCTCGGCGGCGGACTTGGCAGCTTCCGGCTCGGCGTTCTTGTAGTTGGCATAGATCAGTTCGAGTTGTGCCTGATCCGCGTAGCGGCCGAACGGATAACGCGACTCCAGGGCCTTGAGCTTGGCGGTGGCGCTGGTATAGCTGTTGTTGTCCAGGTCGGTCTGCGCCTGCTGGTACAGCTCGACCTCGCTCAGGTTTTCGTCAACGACTTCCTTCGATGAGCAAGCAGCGGTCAGTGCGAGGATGGCGATCAGCAGCAGGTGTTTCACTTGCATGGCGGCTTGCGTCCCTATGACGGCCGCTGTCTTGGGCGGGGCCGTCCTGTTATGATGAGC
>LNAP01005884.1_pt1 | contig 11932 bp, 16 predicted proteins | sample 602601 | NCBI WGS metagenome assembly LNAP01 (sample SAMN02440304, study PRJNA202911) | soil metagenome | biome: Subtropical and temperate rainforests or woodlands; isolation source: soil samples (1 kg each in a 20% v/v slurry with milli Q water) were... ... | reverse complement strand
CCTTCGCATTACAAGTGCGCTGCTCTACCAACTGAGCTAATCCGGCGTTAAATTTGAGTTGCGTATTATACTGAGATTTTTAGAAATGCAAAGCTATTTCACGATTGTTAGTGTGGGTTTTTTATTATTTTTGTTTTTTGATGGGTCTTTAGGCACATCTTCAGACGAATTATCTTCGCCTGAAGTTAATTTAACATCAGCGCCTTGCTCTTCATCAACAGCCGGCTCTTCTAGTTCAAAAAACATACCCTGGCCATTTTCGCGCGCAAAAATACCTCTCACCGCGTCCATCGGCACATAAATATTTTGAGAAACCCCACCGAAACGCGCCGAAAACACCACCGACTCATTATCCATATGCAGATCTCTGGTTGCACCGTAGTTAATGTTTAATACAATTTCCCCATCCTTGACGTACGCTATCGGCACACGCGTACGGCTATTAACCGCGACTACCAGATGTGGCGTAAGGCTGTTATCTACGCACCATTCGTGCATGGCGCGCAGCATATAAGGCTTGGTGGAAATCAACTGTGCCATTAAAACAACCTTACTATCAGATCTATCATCGCAAATTAACAGGGAAAAACGTAATTACTTACGCATCGCTTTTTCAGACGGTGTCATTGCATCAGAGTACAACGGTCTTGAAAACAGACGCTCTGCGTACTTGAGAATAGGTGCCGCCTGGTTTGGCAACTCAATACCATAATGACCCAAACGCCACAGTAACGGCGTTACCGCAACATCCAGCATGGAATAATCATCGCCCAACAGGTAATTTTGCTTAGAGAAGATAGGCACTAACTGCGTCAGATTATCACGAATTGTTGCACGTGCTTTATCCGCTTTCTGATCATCACCTGATTCGATATCAGCAATGTGGCTGAACAAATCTTTCTCAAAGCTGTACAGGAACAATCTTGCACGGGCACGCATTACTGGATCAGGCGGCATCAATTGCGGGTGTGGGAAGCGCTCATCAATGTATTCATTGATGATATTAGCTTCAGACAACACCAAATCGCGCTCTACCAGCACTGGCACCTGATTGTAAGGATTGATAACTGCCAGATCTTCAGGCTTGTTTGCCAGATCAACATCGATCACCTGAAAGTCCATGCCTTTTTCGAACAAAACAATTCGACAACGGTGGCTATAGGGATCAGTTGTCCCCGAATATAAAGTCATCCAATATGCTTTTTTGAGTTTGTAAGTCAGAACTAACAACACACTCAAAAACAGTAAAACAATCCAGCCCAGCTGGTTGCGCTGTTGTTTTGCAGGCTCAGCCATATACGCCATAAAATTAGTCAAATCACCAACGACCGCATCATACTCTTCAACAGAGAGCAGTCCTGGTTTCACTAATTTTAATTCATGCGTTTCATGATTAAGCTCTTGCTCACCCTGCAGTTCGTAAAGCACATGCGGCATGCCCACTTTATCGAATACAGTGTTATTCCAGCCAGTTGGACGCGTACTGTCACGGTAGAAACCACGCATGTAGCTATACACCCAGTCAGCTCCGCGCGCGCGCACTTCAACTGATAAATCAGGCGGTGCAGCGCCCAGCCACTTGGCTGCCTCTTTTTTATTCATCGCCACCTTCATGGTGTCACCCACTTTTTCGCCTGCAAACAGCAAATTGTCTTTAATTTGCTGCTCCGTCAGACCGATTTCAAGCAGACGGTTATAGCGCATGTAATTTGCGCTATGGCAGTTTAGGCAGTAATTCACAAAGGTACGTGCACCGCGCTGTAATGACTCATGGTTAGAAGCATCTACCGGCGCTTTATCCAGATGCACCTCTTCACTTGCTGAAGCTGTAATTGAAAAAGCTAACAATGGCGCTAACAACAATGTTGATAAAATATTTTTCATATTATTTATAGTTTTCATGGCTATTATCCTGTCACTCTTTCTGGCACTGGTTTAGTTTTGTCTTTTTTGGTATACCAAGGCATCAAAATAAAGAACAAGAAATAAACAACCGTAAAGAAGCGCGCAACTACGGTAGCACGATCAGCGCCACCCATCCACGCACCAAACTGACCCCACACATTTGAAGGTACAGTACCCAGATAACCCAGAATCAGGAAGCTCACTACAAACGCAGCCAGCCAGCCTTTATACAAGCTACCGCGCTGACGGATAGATTTGACAGGACTTCTATCCAACCAAGGCAGGAATGCAAAGGCAACCACAGACAACCCCATCGCAGCTACACCCGGGAATTGTGAATTCAGGATAGGCGGCACTGCGCGCAGGATTGAATAGTAAGGTGTGAAATACCATACTGGCGCAATGTGCGCAGGTGTCTTCAGCGGATCAGCAGGCACAAAGTTATTTGCCTCAAGGAAATACCCGCCCATTTCCGGAGCAAAGAACAGAATCGCGGAAAACACGATCAGGAATGCAGCCACACCCACCATATCTTTCACAGTGTAGTAAGGGTGGAATGGAATGCCATCCAGCGGAATACCTGTTGTCTTATCTTTGTGCTTCTTGATTTCAACGCCATCAGGGTTGTTAGAGCCAACTTCATGCAATGCAATCAGATGAGCAACTACCAGACCAACCAACACAAACGGCAAGGCAATTACGTGGAATGCAAAGAAACGGTTCAATGTTGCATCTGACACCAGATAATCACCACGCAGCCACTCAGAAACGTCTGGACCAATGAAAGGAATTGCAGAGAACAGATTCACAATCACTTGCGCACCCCAGTAAGACATCTGACCCCATGGCAGCAGGTAGCCAAAGAACGCCTCACCCATCAATGCCAGGAAGATCGCCACGCCAAACAACCAGATCAATTCACGCGGATTACGATACGACCCGTAAATGATGCCACGGAACATATGCAGATACACCACAACAAAGAACATTGAAGCGCCGGTAGAGTGCATGTAGCGGATCAGCCAACCCCACGGCACATCACGCATAATGTATTCCACAGAACCGAATGCCAGCTCAGCATCTGGCTTATAGTGCATCGTCAGGAAGATACCGGTCAGAATTTGCAACACCAGCACCAACAGCGCCAACGATCCAAAGAAATACCAGAAATTAAAATTCTTTGGTGCGTAATATTCTGTCAGATGCGCTTTGATGTTGCTGGTCAATGGAAAGCGAGCATCCACCCAATTCAAAGTATCATCCATAACACCGGCTAATTTTGATTTATCTTGGGTTTTATCTTGAGATTTATTATTGTTAGTCATGATTAAGCCTTATCTTCGGTATCAACACCAATCAGCAAGGTGTTATCGCTTAAATATTTATGCGGTGGCACTACCAGATTAATCGGTGCTGGGGAGCCTTTAAACACACGTCCCGCAAGGTCAAACTTGGAACCGTGACAAGGACAGAAGAAACCACCCGTCCAGTTTTCGCCCATATCGCCGCCGCGGCTCATCTTCTCACTTGGCGAGCAGCCCAGATGCGTACAGATACCAACAACTACCGCAATAGCAGGCTTGATTGAACGGGTTTCATTTTTACAGTACTCTGGCTGCTGCGAAGTGACATCACTGGCAGGATCAGATAGCTCTTGATTGTGCTTGGATAATTCAGCAGTCATCTCATCAGTACGGTTAATGATCCATACTGGCTGACCGCGCCATTCTGCCGTTAGCATCGTGCCCGGCTGAATTTTGCTGATATCAACTTCTACCGGCGCGCCGGCAGCTTTTGCGCGCTCACTTGGCGTCATGCTCTTAACAAAAGGCACCGCCACTGCTGCACAGCCTAGGGCACCCACTGCTGAAGTTGCTATTAAAAAGTTACGCTTATCTAAATCCACTTGAGAACACCCGCTAGTTTGCGAGCCAGCCTGCTGCTTGTCATTTTGGTTGTCTGACATGTTTTCCTCATGCATAAAAGGATTGACCGAATTCAGCACTATGTCCTTTTGAGACCGGTGCCATCTTATACATTAAAATAGCGCCAGCTAAACGAGCATTACTCACAGATGGCACAGCTAAAAATCGAGCTATTTTTAATCGGCTGAATTATACATTTTTTTAGAACCTAATTAAAGCTTTATTTAATAAGTGACTGAAATAAAACAACTAAACCGGATTATTAATATCGATAAATTCGTGTTCTAAATTAAACCTGGATGCAAGATGCTCACCCAATGCTTTAACACCATAACGTTCAGTTGCATGATGTCCGGCAGCTACATAAGCCACTCCCATTTCAAGCGCCTGATGCGTGGTTTGTTCTGAGATTTCACCACTGATAAAAACATCAGCACCAAGCGCAGCTGCAGTTTCAATATAACTTTGTGCTGCCCCTGTGCACCAGGCAACTTTCTTTATCTGCTTATTTCCGTCTCCAATAGACACTGGGCTACGCTGCAAACAACTTTCAATTCTTAACAAAAGCTCATTCAACGTTATTGGCGCTTCAAGCTCGGCGTAAGCCACCAGGTCTTCGTCACCTGCATAATCTACAGCGTTCAAACCAAGCAGCTTGCCGAGCTGCACATTATTACCAAACTCAGCATGTGCATCGAGCGGCAAATGGTAAGCCACCAGATTTAAATCATTTTTCATCAGATACGCGATACGGTTGCGTTTTATTCCTACGATCCTGGCATCTTCATTACGCCAGAAATAGCCATGATGCACCAGTATCAAATCTGCACCGGCTTTGTGCGCGGCTTCCAGCAATGCCATGCTCGCCGTCACTCCGGATACGATCTTTTGTATCTCTTGCCTACCCTCGACCTGCAGCCCGTTAGGGCAGTAATCTTTGAAACGCTCTACGTGCATGAGTTGTTGGGTATAATGTATTAACTCATTGAGTTTCACCATGAATTTTGACCTTTAAAGTTTGTGCTATTGATTTTTAATTGCGGTGACCCGACATCTAAACTACTAAATTTATTTACACCTAACTTATGAATAATCCGCTGCATAAAAGAATATGGCTCATTTTTGCACAAACCGCGACCGTGTGCATGGCATTGCTATTTGTATTACGTATTTTCAACCCTGATTTTTTGAATCAGAAAGAACATGCGCCAGTAGTCACCCAGAATGCACAATTACCTGAGATAGCACCTGCAGGCTCTTACCGCAATGCGGCAAAGAAAGCGATGCCTTCTGTGGTGAATATTTTTACCAGCAAAGATCCCATCGCCAATCCGCATGAGAAGTTTCTGGATGACCCGGTTTTCCGGCATTTTTTTGGTGACCAGTTCGATGATCTGGAAACGCCATCACAACCTGAGAACAGCCTAGGCTCTGGCGTTATCGTCAGTGAAAAAGGTTTGATTCTAACCAATAACCATGTCATAGCCACTGCCGATGCGATTGAAGTCGCTTTGTCAGATGGTCGCAAACTTTCTGCAAAAGTTGTCGGCACCGACCCGGATACCGACTTGGCACTCATTAAAGTTGAGGCAGATAATTTGCCGGCGATTACTTTTGCCAGTTCAGACAAGCTCAATGTCGGTGATGTAGTATTAGCTATCGGCAATCCGTTCGGCGTTGGCCAGACCGTCACGCAGGGCATAGTCAGCGCACTGGGCCGTACGCATCTTGGCATCAATATCTATGAAAATTTCATTCAGACAGATGCCTCGATCAATCCAGGCAATTCCGGCGGCGCATTAATCGATACCGAGGGTAATCTGGTTGGTATCAACAGCGCAATCTATTCGCGCAGCGGCGGCTCAATGGGCATCGGTTTTGCCATTCCGGCAACATTAGCGCGTCAGGTGACTGAACAGATTGTGGCACAAGGTAACGTAACCCGCGGCTGGATAGGCATCGAGGCACAGGACATCACCCCTGAACTTGCAGAATCATTCCGATTAAAACGCCCACAAGGTGCACTGATTGCAGGCGTTCTGCGCAACAGTCCTGCTGACAAAGCCGGTTTACGTGCCGGGGATATTTTATTAGCAATTGAAGGCAAGCCGGTGGTCGACAGCGGCACCATGCTTAATCTGATTGCAGCGCTGAAACCAAATCAACGTGCGAGCATTCAGATTGCGCGTGCAGAGGCCATTATTAATATCTCGATCGTTATTGGCAAACGCCCAAAACCTACTGAGGTAGTGAGTGAATAACAGGCTATTAAACCGGCGGCTGAATAGTCGGCGCTGGTTTTTGCTTAGTGAATATCGCCACAATAATACCCAACTCATATAACAGCCACATTGGCACTGCCAGCATAAACTGAGAAATGATATCGGGTGGTGTGAATATTGCACCGATTACAAATGCCCCCACCACCACATAGCCGCGCGCATCCCTGAGCGCAGGGATGCCTACCCAGCCAAAACGAACTGCCATCACAACGGCTATCGGCACTTCAAACGCCAGCCCAAAAGCAAAAAACAAGGTCATGACAAAATCAAGGTAATTACCAATGTCAGTCATGACGGCTACGCCCTCCGGCGCAGTGCCGACAATAAAACCGAACACAACCGGGAATACGAGAAAATAAGCAAACGACATCCCCAGCAAAAATAAGAAACTGCTGAAAATAATCATAGGAATCATGAATCTTTTTTCATGCGTATAAAGGCCTGGCGCTACAAAAGCCCAAACTTGGTACAGCGTATGGGGCAGCGAGATCAGAAATGCCGCCATCATCGCCACCTTCATCGGCACAAAAAATGGTGTAGTAACACCGGTAGCAATCATCTGCCCACCCATCGGCAGCTTGGTCAACAAAGGTGCAGCGAGCACTGTATAGATTTCATTAGCAAACGGAAAGAGTGCGACAAAAACAACAACCAAACCTATGACGATGCGTAACAGCCGGGTACGCAATTCTATCAAATGTGAAATGAAGTTTTCTGTAGGGGTCACGTGTTAAAGCTGTTCTTTATTTGAATTAGATTCGGCTGGGGAAGTAGATTCAGCCGTTTTATCTACAGTTGCTGCTATATTGTTTTCAGTGTCAGCAATTTGCATGTCCTGCTCAATTGTATTAACGGTTGACTGCAGGCTTTGCTGCGCAGCATTACCTGCCGACTTTATTTCTTCCTGTAGCTTCTGCAGTTCGGCAAAGCGTGACTCACGATTCACCTCTTCCTTAATCTGCGTCATGTATTTTTGCATACGACCTGTTAGCGCACCGAGCGTACGTGCAACTTTAGGCAGCTTTTCCGGCCCGATCACAATCAGTGCAACGATTGCAATCACCACCAGTTCAGAAAAGGCAATATCAAACATGATTGGAAACTAAAGCCAGATAAATGAACAACAGAACGTAACTTTTACCTGATCTCAAAAATCAAGCTTCAGCTTTTGGTTTGGCTGCCGAAACTTTTTTGGCAGGTGCCTTAGGTTTATCTGCAGCAGCTTTTTTAGCGGCGGGCTTTGCAGCTGGCGCTCGTTTTTTAGCAGGCGCTTTTGCTACCGGAGTTTCAACAGCTTTAGACTCAATGATAAGTGATTCATTAGCTGCCGCTGTGGCATCAGACGCATTTTTCTCTTCAGTCATTGCATCTTTAAAGCTTTTAACTGCACCGCCAACATCGCCGCCTAGATTACGCAATTTTTTTGTACCGAATATCAGCACCACTACCAACAAAACAATCAACCAATGCCAAATGCTAAATGACCCCATGATGCTCTCCTTAATAATGTCCGCAACTGATACTGCTAAATTCTTGGTAACGACTCACCACCGCCGAACACGTGTACATGCAGATGAAATACTTCCTGCCCGCCTTCGCGTCCGGTGTTAATCATGGTGCGAAAACCTTTCAAACCCTGCTCTTTAGCCAACTGTGGCACAAGCAGTAACATTTTACCTAACAAGGCCTGATGCTGCGCTTCACAACTTATCAAACTTTCAACATGCAACTTTGGAACAATTAGAAAATGCACCTTGGTAATAGGGTGTATATCGTGAAAGGCAATGACATCGTCATCTTCATAGATCTTCTTTGAAGGAATTTCGCCTTTAACAATCTTACAAAAAATACAATCTGCACTCATGACTGCCTCACTATTCTTTCGGTCTAGCGTTTTTCTCGGCTATACCAGACAAGCCTTCACGTCTTGCCAACTCCGCCAGCACATCTGATGGCTTCAAGTCGGCTTTTGCCAGCATGACCAGTGTATGAAACCATAAATCAGCTGTTTCGTAGATGATTTCCTCTTTATTGCCGCCTTTAGCCGCAATTACAGTTTCTGTAGCTTCTTCACCTATTTTTTTCAGAATACTGTCCATGCCTTTGGCATAGAGCTTGGCTACATACGAAGATGCCGGATCGGCAGATTTACGCTGCTCCAGCAACTCGGATAATCGCTCCAGAACATCATTCATTGAATTACTCATGTTTATAAATCTCATGCGGATCTTTGATTACAGGCTGATCAACTAGCCAGTTCTCATTCTCCAGCTTTTTAAAAAAACAACTATGACGTCCAGTATGACAAGCGATTCCGCCAACTTGTTCTATTTTCAGCAGAACCACATCCTCGTCGCAATCAAGACGAATTTCATGAATCTTCTGCACATGGCCGGATTCCTCGCCTTTGCGCCATAATCTATTGCGCGAACGTGACCAGTAAACTGCTTGCCTAGTGTCCCAGCTCAACTGCAAGGCTTCACGATTCATCCAGGCAAACATGACCACATCACCTGTATCGTGCTCTTGTGCGATCACTGGCACCAGGCCATTTGCATCCCAGTTCACTTCATCCAGCCAATTTGTTTGATTTGCCAACTTACAGCCTCACTTCTATGCCATATTTCGCCATATACTCTTTGGCTTGTCTCACGGTATATTCACCATAGTGGAATATGCTGGCTGCAAGCACAGCATCGGCGCCACCGTCCTTAACACCATCAACCAGGTGCTGCAGATTCCCTACGCCGCCAGAGGCAATTAACGGCACTTCGACCGCATCACTGATTGCCTTATTAAGCGGATTATTGAAACCGATTTTTGTACCGTCTCTATCCATGCTGGTTACCAGCAGTTCACCGGCACCAAGACTGACCATATATTCAGCCCACTTCACAGCATCCAGACCGGTGGCTTTACGGCCGCCATGGGTAAATACTTCCCACTCAAAAGGCTGATTTTCTACTTTTTTGGCATCAATTGCCACAACGATACACTGTGAGCCGAAGCGGTCAGCGGCAGCTTTTACCATTTGCGGGTTTAACACTGCGGTTGTGTTGATACTTACCTTATCTGCACCTGCATTCAACAAGCGGCGCACATCTTCAACTTCACGCACCCCGCCGCCCACTGTCAGCGGAATAAATACCTGACTCGCGACTTCTTCAATAATATGCAGAATCAAACCGCGATTATCTGAGCTTGCCGTAATATCGAGAAAGGTAAGCTCATCAGCACCTTGATCATCATAACGTTTGGCAATTTCAACCGGATCACCTGCGTCACGCAGCTCAAGAAAATTGACGCCTTTTACAACACGGCCATTGGTTACATCAAGGCAAGGAATAATGCGTTTTGCCAAACCCATTAGATAAGCTCCATTAACTTAACTCGTCCGCAAGTTTTTGTGCCGCTGCAAAGTCGAGCGTACCCTCATATATTGCACGGCCAGTAATAGTGCCGATGATGCCCTCACTGGCGACAGCGCACAGTTTTCTAACGTCATCCAGATTAGTCACGCCACCTGATGCAATGACCGGGATCGTCAGTGCTTGCGCTAAAGCAACTGTAGCTTCAATATTCACGCCGTTCAGCATGCCATCACGGCCAATATCGGTGTAAACAATCGCATTCACACCGTAGTCTTCAAATTTTTTCGCAAGATCAATCACGTCATGCCCAGTCAGCTTTGACCAGCCATCAATCGCGACTTTACCATCCTTGGCATCCAGACCCACCATAATCTGGCCGGGGAATGCATAACATGCTTCGTGCAGGAATCCCGGTGTTTTTACTGCCGCCGTACCGATAATCACATAATCAATGCCATTATCCAAATAGCGCTCTATGGTTTCCAAATCCCGGATACCACCACCAAGTTGAATCGGTATATCGCCGCCTACTGCGCTTACGATAGATTTGATGGCACCTTCATTAATCGGCTTGCCGGCAAATGCGCCGTTGAGATCAACCAGATGCAGTCGTTTACCGCCCTGATCTACCCAATGGCGCGCCATCGCACCCGGATCTTCGGAGAATACGGTCGATTCCTCCATTAAGCCTTGTTTTAGCCTTACGCACTGGCCGTCTTTGAGATCAATTGCTGGAATAATTAACATAATGAAAATTTAATGTAATAAACAAAAAAATAGTGATTAATAAAGGTTGTATCAATAAATTAAACTAGCGCCCGGAACTTACATCTAGCTCGGCGACCAATTTACGAAATTACTTAACAATTGCAAACCCGCATCCGCACTCTTTTCAGGGTGAAACTGCACTGCAAACAGATTGTTGTTTGCGACGGCACAAGTGAATTTATTGGGGTAGTTGCTATAGCCGGCGATAATCGCTTCATCATCGGGCTGCACATAATAGCTATGCACATAATAGAATCTGGCACCATCTTCAATACCATGCCACAAAGCGTGAGGCGTAGAGCCAGCCTGATATACCTGGTTCCACCCCATGTGCGGTACTTTCAGTTTAGCGCCCTCGCTATCGAACATATCTTCCGCAGCAAAACGTTTAACGTTGCCTTTAAATACACCTAATCCCGCAGCATTGCCTTCTTCAGAATGCTCAAACAGCATTTGCAGGCCAATACATATCCCTAAAAAAGGCTTATTCAATGCGGCAGCAATAACAGCTTCACGCAAGCCTCTTGCATCCAGTTCACGAATGCAATCCGGCATTGCGCCCTGTCCGGGAAAGACGACACGTTCAGCTTGTGCAATATCATCAGGATTGCTGGTCACTAATACGTTTTTTGTTGGTGCAACATGCTCAAGTGCTTTTGATACTGAGCGCAAGTTGCCCATACCATAATCTACTACTGCGATATCAATTTTGCTCATGTTATTCTTTGGTATTGCTATGACTTGTATTAACCGATGCTTAAATCATCGCCTCACGGCGAAAAGCCTTACAAACTACCTTTTGTGGATGGCATGATGCCTGCCATACGCGTATCTGGCTCTACAGCCATACGCAGTGCGCGGCCAAACGCCTTGAAAATCGTCTCCGCCTGATGGTGGGCATTATGCCCTTTCAGGTTATCGATATGCAGAGTGACATTGGCATGGTTTACAAAACCCTGGAAAAACTCATGTATCAGATCAACATCAAACGCACCGATTGCTGCACGTGTAAATGTACAGCCGAACTCCAAACCTGGTCGGCCTGAGATATCGAGAACCACGCGTGACAATGCTTCATCCAATGGAACATACGCATGGCCGTAACGACGAATGCCTTTTTTATCACCCACAGCCTGAGCAAACGCCTGACCTAAGGCAATACCAATATCTTCAACCGTGTGATGGGCATCAATATGCAAATCACCTATGGCGCTTACTTCAATATCCATCATGCCATGGCGCGCAATCTGATCAAGCATATGATCTAGAAAACCAAGACCTGTGTTGAATGAAGAAATGCCGGTACCATCCAGATTAATACTGACTGCAATCTGGGTTTCCAATGTGTTTCTGTTTACTTTAGCTGTACGCATACAATGTATATTAAATGTGATGTAACAGCATTTTAACCCATTAAAAGGGTATCACGCATATTTACATGACTAAATCCAAATAAGACATAAAAAAACCCCAGTTTTAAGGCTGGGGTTTTTTATTCAATCATTTAAAAAATTAGCTGAATAATTTTTTGATGAAACCGAACAAACCACCTGTTGAACCGCCATGAGCGATTGCAGTGATCTCTGCAGCAGAAGCAGCTGGGTCAGCAGCGCCGTAGATAGCAGCACCAGCAACAATGATAGTTGCGCCAGCATCACGTACTTGAGCCGCTGTAGAAGCT
>LNAP01006778.1_pt1 | contig 11933 bp, 13 predicted proteins | sample 602601 | NCBI WGS metagenome assembly LNAP01 (sample SAMN02440304, study PRJNA202911) | soil metagenome | biome: Subtropical and temperate rainforests or woodlands; isolation source: soil samples (1 kg each in a 20% v/v slurry with milli Q water) were... ... | reverse complement strand
GACACATCAGGAACAGGAAAAGTCCGGAGACACTGTAGAAATTCTCCATGCCTCCTTCGCTGGCTATGCTCTCGACGCACATCCCCCACATGCCGCCTTTCAAGATCCGTTCCCGTGGGGGCAGCTTTGTTAGCTGAAAAGGAATTGATCCAAGAAAAAACGCCAGCGCAGCAAAGTAGGGCCAACCGTATTTAACCGCCAGTCGAAGAACCGATTCCGATCCTGCGCGCCTATGATCAGGATCGTACGCTACGTTCCCATCCTCGTCGACGCCGTATTGCAGGATGTCCGCGCCATCACCCAACCCCTGCATAGGCTTTTCCATGCTCGCAGAACGCAGGGCACGGTTGAGGACGTCCCGGCCAGCGAACACGGTGGCTCGGCTTTCCTCACCCGGGGTGATCCTTATCCAGTCGCCGACTTCGCGCTGTGCCGCTTGCGCGGCCAAGTTGACCCCGGCTCCTAGCTCCGGGGAAACAGCCAGAAGAAGGAATGCCACTGCATAAGCAGCGGGCACGACACGAACCAGGATGCGCGCGAAAGGAACCTTTTTATAGGCAAGTGCCATCAGTAGCAGGTTTAGGAGGTATAGCAGAGCGAGCCGGGACTTTGTTGCCAGAAGCAACAGCACCAGCGCGGCAAGCACCAAGACCAAAGCGGCCTTGTAGCGCCGCTGGATTCCAAACCTGTGAATCGTGAAGGCTGCAAGAAAAGCCAGTGCCCAGAGGCTTGGGCTGTGCCCAACCCCCTCCCCGGCTATGAGCAGCAACCTCTTGTCAGAGTAGAATGCTTCCCAAGGAAAGTAATCCGGGGCCATCGGCCATCCGACGGCCGTAAGCAGAATGCTTACTAAAAAAGAAAGACTGAGAGAAATCCATAGCCACTTCTCAATTGACTGGTCAACTAGGCGGTTATCATGCCTGCTTGCACAGTAGTAGGCTGTTCCAGCGATCGCTATCACTGATACAAGCAGGGAGCCGACGTTCAGGATTGAATCGAGATCCCCGGCGTGGAGTATCAGAGCAAGCGCGTTCGCGGCGATGTAGAGGTACAGCAATGGAACGCGGCGCGGCGCAGGCAGCGCGCGACTGAGGACCAAAGGGATAAGGGCCACATAGAAGGCAAGCAAATACCGCCCATACTCTCTTCCAAGTAAAGGTCCGACCAATGTGAGCGCCAGGATGAACAGCGGGACCAGCCACGGGACTCCTTTTGCCGCTTGGGTTCCTCTCACTCGAGCATGCATATGCAACTGACCTCCACGGCATACAGCAATTTCGTCAGTACAGCCAAGTGGTCACCGGTAGCCCGCGCGCCCGCAAGCCTCTGCGCAGTGACTGTAGCGTCGTGATCAACCACAACGGAAAATGGTTCCAGATGAAAATCTTTAGTCCGGCGGCGGGCATCCCGCGGAAAGCTTCCGCAAGAGCTGAAGAAACGAGCCGTATGCCGGGCGCACCGTCCGATAGGTAGACCAGCCGCCTGTAAATGAGCAGAGCCTTGACAGAAAACAGCCGGGCGGCGCAATTATATCGGATGATATCGCGAATTTCCGCACGGTCGGAAAAGCTCACGTACGCTACCCGGAGATAATCTAGGTCGATGAGTTGGCGTTTCGCGCGCCCAGCCGATGCAAGAAGGGAGTCATTATCTGTGCGGTGCAGGACTAGTGGCTGACGTAAATACTCGATCTGCGCTCCTGCACACATCATGGCGAACAGCTTTGCAACGTGGATCCACCCGGAACCAAGCAACGACCCGTCAATGCGCTGCTCATTCCAAAGAAATCTTCTGAATACTAAGCAAGACATAAATGTGAAGTTAATATTAAAGCCCAGCGCATCTTTGAAGACTCGAAGCATGTCGGCGTTATTTTTGCAGTCATAACGTGCGCCGTTCAGAGACGACAGGTGTTGTTCATGGCTGAGTAGAACACGGGACATATCGCTAGACATCCGCACAGCGTCAAGCTGATAGATATCGGCACTTCCCAAACGTTGCAAGACTTGCCTAAGAGCGGAAGGTCCCAGCGCGTCGTCGCTGCCCAACAGCCAGCAGTACTCGCCTTCCGCCAATTCGACCACTTTGAGGAAGTTGCGGTCGGCGCCAAGATTCTCCGGATTCCTGTGGTAGCGAATGCGGGGAAAGCGCGCCTGATACTCGCGCACCAGCGCTTCGGTGTGGTCGGTGGAGGCGTTGTCGCTGACGACGATTTCGACCTCGTCGGTGGCCTGGCGGATCACGCTGTCCAGCGCCGCGCCGAGGAAGGTGGCGCGGTTGTAGGTCGGAATGCAGACCGAGAGTTTGATACTCATGGGGAGCTCGTTACCGGAGCAAGATGGGCACGAAAATGGCGTTTCAACTTCCACGGCAGGAGCCAGACAGCCGTGAAGGCAAAGGAAAGGATCAGGCCCATTAGAATGCCGTTGATCCCATAGACTTGCGACAACGTCCATTGCGTCGCGATGCTGATCATCGCCTGCACGAGCGCGACTTTCAGCATTATGCTGACCTCATTCAGGGCCTGCAGGGCCACGGCGTGGGTGTCGGTCCAGATGCGCAAGCCGATGTAGGTACTGAACAGTGCCAGAGTAAAGATGGACGCTTGAATGGACAGGCCGGGCGCCAGCCAACGCAGAGCAGTCGGCAAGGCCGCGGCCATGGCCACCGAGCCGATCAGCAGGGCGCTGAGTCCAGCCAGCAGGTAGAGCCGGATGTGGCGGATAATGGCAGCGTGATCACCGCGCACGCCCATGGCAGAAAACACGGGCCAGGTGGCAGTCAACAGGCCAGAATAGAGCGTCATACCGACCCAGTACAGGCGGAACAGCACATTGTAGGTGGCGATTTCTTCGGCTGTGAGCGTGCGGGACATGATCAGGTAATCCACGTTCAGCACGGCGCTTGATAATAGCGCAACCAGCCAAAACCGCCACGCACGCCGGCGCAGGCCTGTGAAGTGGCTTTTGATGCCCGGCCAGTGCCAGCGCGCCCGTCGTGCCGCGAGCCAGGCCAGCGTCAAAATGCCTGTGATGCCCAGCGGTAGAGTGTTGGACAGCACGCTGGCCAACAATCGTTGGGACGGCTCGACGTGCCGGGCGACTCCCCACAGCAGGAGCAGAAACGCCAGGCTGTTGATGAGGCTCAGCAGGTTGGCGTACACGCCTTTGCCCAGGGCATAGAGCATTTTCTGGGCGATGGAGCCGAGCGCAAACCCGACCAGCAGCAAGCCACTGAGCCACAAGAGCAGTTGCGTTCGGCTGGATGCGGGCAGGTGAAGCGGACCGAGCAGAGCGTGGTCCAACAGACGGGATAGGGGAACGAGCAAAACCAGCGCCGTAATCAGCACCGCGCCGCCCAGCAGGCTGGCGGCGGCGATGGTCGTGCCCGTTTCCTCGCCGCGTGCGCGGGCTTCGGCGATCTGGTTTTGCGCGCTGTTGCCGAAGCCCAGGTCGGTCAGCTGGTACCAGGTCGTGAGCGAGATGGCGATGGCATAGGCTGCGAATTCGGCCGGTGTTAGCAAGGTACTCAGCAACGGGATACAAACAAGCTGGGCAGCAACTGCCCCGGCCCGGCTGAGCCAATTGCTGAGCGCCACCCAGAGGTGCGGGGGGATTTTCCGAAACAGGGACATGGAAATTTCTGAACTGTGGTCGGCCGGGCGAAGTGGTAGGTGCATCTGGGCGTACCCCCTCAGAACGCAGCCGATCGCACAGCGATACTTCCATTTTGAAATGCTTTGTCCTTGACACTTTTAAGAAGTTCGCAGATGGATTCTTCGACACCTATTGTTTCGCGCACCGCCAATTCACGTTGTAATGCACTGGAATCCGGAAAATACCGCGATCGGCCAGCGTAGTCGGTGATCGTGCCTTCGACGATCACTTCTTTCTTCGATTCCGAGGCCGAACTAATCAGATTTGCCAGTTCGACAATCGAGACCTCCCGTCCGGAGCCGACATTGAAGGTTGCACGGTGAGATGCGCGCTCGTTCATCGCAATCAGCCAGGCAGCAACGTCGTCGACGTGGAGATAGGATCGAGTTGCACGTCCGTCCCCTTTGACTCTAATGCGATCGACCCTCTCGTCGAGCGCATCGCGAACGAAATTCCCAAGTGCGTACTGATTGTCGATTGGAGACTCCGGACCAATGACTGAAAAGATGCGAGCAATACGAACGGCCATCCGGCTACCTTCGGCCGCCAATGCACAGAGATGCTCGGAGAATCGCTTGGCCTGACCGTAAGCAGTGGCCGGCGCGTCTAACGCCGGGGCCCCCGGCCAATTTTCCGGAATTCCGGAGTCGGGATAGGGGCCAGGTCCATAGACAGCCCCGGAACTGAGGTACAGAAACCTGTTGCAACCGGCGTGTTCGGCGAACTGCAGACTGCGGCGCGTTCCTTCGACGATCTGCGATGAATAAGCGAGGCGATCACGAATGCTCAGATCGTTGACATCGGTCGCGCCGTGGATGAAATCGGTGTAGTGCTCGGCCGGCAGCGGAGTCAGCATGGACATATCGCCTTGATATAGCGACACACCGGGCGCGTTGGCTATGTCGGCCGCATTGGCCGCGAAAGCTTGGGGGTCGCGTGTCAGCAGCGTGATTGAATCGATGCCGAGCGCGTTACGCTGTCGCAGCAGCGCGCGCACCAGTGCCCTGCCGATCAGACCGGTGCCGCCCGTGATGAAGAACGCCCGTGTCACGAAGGGCCTCGGGGGTTCGGCGCGCACAACAGGCCGCGAATGCGCTCGCGGAGGGCAGCATCCGAAAGCTCGTGTTCGGACAGCGCGTACTGGTAGGAGCCGCAATGCTCGGCGAAGTGATCCTGAAGCGACAATACCTTGATGCCCGGTATCGGATTGCCTTCATCGACGAAGGCGTCAGTCAGCGCTGAAGCAAGGCCACCGTAGCGGCTATGTTCTTCTATTATGATCAAGCGCTTGAATCGAGCGAGCAATGATACGGTGTTTTTTGCGAAAGGCTTGAGCCGAAACACGGATAGGTGCGGCACGCCATGCTCCACGGCCAACGCCTGACAAATGGCGGTCATGGAGCCCATGGAGACGATGCAGGTGTCTGCTTGGCCGTCGGCCTCGTGCGTGAAGTAGGACTGCGTGCCGTCAAGCGCCGTTTTGTTCACAGCCGGCCGGTCACTCTTGCCCACGCGAATGTAGGCCGGGCCGGCATAGGCCATCGCTTCCTCGAAGCTGGCCAGCAGTTCGTAGTCGTCGCAGGGTGCGTAGATGCGCATGTACGGCAGGGGCCGGAGCGCGGCCACGTCTTCCGCGCACTGGTGCGAGGAGCCGAGCGTGGAATAAACCAGGCCGGCGCCGTCGCCGATGAAGAGGACCGGCAGGCGCGAGTAGCAAACGTCCATCTTGATCTGCTCCAGGACCCGCAAGGGCACGAAGGCGGCGAGGCCGTAGACCAGCGGGCGATAGCCGGTCTTGGCCAGCCCGGCGGCGATGCCGACCAGGGCCTGCTCCATGATGCCTGCGTTGATGAACTGCTCCGGCCGGCGCTGGCGGATGGCGTCGAACAGCGCGTAGCCGTGATCTCCGGAGAGGGCGAGAAACCTGGGGTCGCGCTCGGCATTGTCGGCGATCAGGTCCGAAAGCATGCCTCTCATGACAGCAGCTCCGGTGCTTCGAGTTCGGAAAGTGCATTCTTCAGCAGCTCGGGATCGAGCCGCAGGTAGTGCCACTCGATCTTGTTCTCCATGAACGAGACGCCGTAGCCCTTTACGGTGCGAGCAATGACCGCGTGCGGCTTGCCGGTCGTGGGGCGCAGGGCAGTCTGCAACAGCGGCATGTCGTGGCCGTTGCAGTCAATCGTGTTGAAGCCAAAGGCTTCGAATTTTGCTGCGAAGGGTTCCAGGTTGATGATTTCACTGGTACCGCCCATGGCCTGCAGGCCGTTGGCGTCGACGATCACGACCAGATTGTCGAGATTGTGGTGGGCGGCGAACAGCATGGCCTCCCACATCGGCCCTTCATTCATTTCGCCGTCACCGACGATGCAATACACGGTGCGGTCGCTGCCGTTGCGCTTCAGGCCGTAAGCCATGCCGACGGCAATCGGCAGGCCGTGGCCCAGCGTGCCGGAGCACACTTCAAGGCCGGGGATGCTGGCTTCGCAGAGGCCGTGCAGCTTGGAGCCCTCGGAGAAGTAATTGTCCAGGTCGGATTGCTCCAACCAGCCCAGCTCGCGATAGGCGGCGTAGATCGCCATTACGCCATGACCCTTGGAGAGCACGAGGTGGTCACGATCCGGTGCATCGGCGGCGGTCGGGCTGTATCGCATTACCCCGCTGAACAAGACCGAGATGATCTCGATCAGCGAGAAGGCGCAGCCGATGTGCACCGAATTGCCGCTGTGCGCCATGTGCAGGACGTGGCGTCGCAGTGTCGTGGGGCGAAAGTCCGGCTTTGTAGTGATGATCATGGGAGCCCTTGGCTGGTGAGCGGAACGATGCCGGCCGTTTCCAGGCGCTTGTCCGGCGTGCTCATAGTTGCGCCAGAAGAATGCCGCTGCGTTTGGCGGCCGCGACCACCGGCCTTGAATCCGGGGCGTGGCGGGCCGTGATGATCGCATCGATGCGCTGCTCCCCCAGCCTGCGATACAGGCGGGAGACGAAGCGGGTGCGATGATCCACCAGTTCGGCGGGCGTCATCGCTTCCGGGGTTTCGATCAGCAGATCGATGTCGCCTCCGCGCCGGTGATCGTCGACTCGGGAACCGAACAGGAGGATGGCAGTGCCGGGTGCGAACACCTCGCGAGCGCTCAGGGTGATGGCATCTCTGTCTTGTGGACTCAGTCTCATCGCCAAAACGTCCCAACGGTTTCACCAGGCCTATTTTGCGCCCCGATACATCGGCGCGCACCGCCTGATGAGGCGTTGCAGGGATACTGCGATCTGCCGGACTTCCGGACGATCTTCTGACCGGCGGCATCCGTCGCGTGGCAGGCCCATTTCAGACCGTCATTCCCGCGCAGGCGGGAATCCAGAGTTCGCGGAGCGGCGTTCCGGGGGCCATGGGGGGCCGCATGCCGGGGGGCGACGGAAAATGGTGAATGTTTTGCCATCACTGCGAGCGGGCCTGTACCGGTACTGCCGGCAGTTGGGCCGGCCAGGGTTGGGTGGATGGGCCCAGACGGTCCCTGGCATAGACGTTCACGGCGTTGTAGGTGCCCACCAGCAGGGGCACCAGCTCGGCGGCGCGGTTCAACGCGCTGGCGAATTCCGCTTCATCCCGCATGTATTCGTGAATGAGGCGATTGCGCAGATTCCGTGCTTCCACCCAGTCGGTGACGGATGCCAACAGCCCCAGCTTCTCCATACGGTTCAAATTGTCCAGTGCGGCTCCAGGCGTCTCCAGCAACTGCCGTCGCAGTTCGGGGATGAGCTTGTCGCCCAGGGTGTCCTGCATGCGTCCGAAACGGGTGGCGAAGGCATCGGTGCGTTCGGCCAGTTCCGGCTGCTCTTCCAGCTGCTTGACCCAGGCTGCGTCGATCGCTTCCGCAAACAGCCGCGCGGTGGTGCCGAGCAGATGGCGGCCCTCCTTTTCCACGGTCTCCAGCAGAAACAGCAGGCGCTGGTTGCCTGGCTCGGCCAGGCTCACAGCGCGATCCCCTGATGGCGCGCGACGGCGTGGATGCTTTGGGGCGTGGTGTTGGGGTCCACAAGCACGATGTCGATGCGCTGCTCCCCGAGGATGAGCTGCAGTCTGGCCGCCAGACGGCTCGCCGTCGCCGCCCGATTGGGGAGCGCCTGATCGACTTCCACGTAAAGGTCGATGTCCCCGCCGCGAGCGCTGTCATCCACCCGTGAGCCGAACAGGCGCACGCGGGCGCCCGACCCGAGGAGACGAGCGGTCTCCTCGGCGATGGCGCGGCGTTGTGCTTCGGTCAGGCGCATGGGGTGCTCGTCACCGGATCTTAAGATACAGGCTGTGCCCACGCGGGCCGAAGTGCGGGATGCACGGGGGACTCTGCCGTTTGGCAGGCGATATTGGCTCGTTGGGATGCCATCCGCACGCGGCGGCTCCCCTTTGCTGACTCATGCTGCTGCGCCATCTGGCGGGATCTCCGGAAAGTGCAGGGCGATTGCCTGGATGAGCGCGTGCAGGGTATGGACCAGTGCTGGAATGAAATGGTGGGCGGCGTTGAGTGCGTCGTTGGGCGCTTTCCGGAGTGGGCAGGTTCACAGGGGCATTCCGTGACGGCGGGCGATGTCATGAATGGACAGGGCCGGAGTTTCGGGCGTGACCAGCACAACGTCGACATGCCGTCCGTCCAGGCGCCGTTCTATTTTTACCGCCAGCCGGGCGGCGGCGAGTGCGGGCTGAGCGACCGGGTCCGGGGTTTCGACCAGGAGGTCGATATCGCCGCCGCGGATACTGTCATCCACGCGCGAGCCGAACAGGCGCACGCTCACCGCCGGCCCGAGGAGGCGAGCGGTCTCCTCGACGATGGCGCGGCGTTGTGCGTCGGTCAGGCGCATGAGGTGCGGTCCGCTATCCGGCTGCACTGGATTCCCGCTTTCGCGGGAATGACACACTTTTCCGTTGGCATTTCTGCCGGAGACGGTGAGGGCTGCGCTGGATTCCCGCTTTCGCGGGAATGACACACTTTTCCGTTGGCATTTCTGCTGGAGACGGTGAAGGCTGCGCTGGATTCCCGCTTTCGCGGGAATGACGTCGGGGCCGTTCATGACCCTCAGAAGCCGATGCCGAGGAACTGCTCGATCTGCGTGGCGATGTAGTCCAGGCGCTCTTCGTCCAGGGCCGGATACACGCCCACCCAGAAGGTGTGGTTCATGGTGATGTCCGTATTGGTCAGATCGCCGACCACGCGAAATTCGCGGCCGATCATGTAGGGCTGGCGCGTGAGGTTGCCGGCGAACAGCAGGCGGGTGCCGACCTTGTTCTGGTCCAGGTACTGGGTCAACTGCAGGCGGCTGACGCCGGATTCTGGGCGGACCGTGATCGGAAAGCCGAACCAGGAAGGGTCCGAGTTGGGCGTGGCTTGCGGCAGCAGCAGGAATTGCTCGCAGCTCTCGAGGCGGTTCTTGAGGTAGTCGAAGTTGCGTCGCCGCGCTGCGATGAAGTCTTCCAGCCGGTCCATCTGCGCCAGCGCGCAGGCGGCCTGCATGTCGCTGATCTTGAGGTTGTAGCCCAGGTGGCTGTAGGTGTACTTGTGGTCGTAGCCTTCGGGCAGGTCGCCCCCAATCTCTTTCTTGGTCCAGCAGAAGCGCTTGTTGCAGGTGTTGTCCTTGCCGGGCGCGCAGTAGCAGTCGCGGCCCCAGTCGCGAAAGGACTCTGCGATCAGCTTGAGCTCGGCGTTGTTGGTGAACACCGCGCCGCCTTCGCCCATGGTGATGTGGTGGGCGGGATAGAAGCTGACCGTGCCGATATCGCCGAAGGTGCCCACGTTCTGGCCGTTGTAGGTGGCGCCCAGGGCGTCGCAGCAGTCTTCCACCAGCCACAGGTTGTACTTCTTGCACAGGGCGGTGATGGCCTGCAGGTTGAATGGATTGCCCAGGGTATGGGCGAGCATGATGGCGCGGGTCTTGGGCGTGATCGCCGCCTCGACCAGGCTGGCGTCGATGTTGTGCGTGGCCAGATCCACGTCGACGAACACCGGCACGGCGCCGAAGGGGTTGACGGTGGTCGGAAAACCAGCCGCGACGCCGATGACCTCGTCGCCCTTGCGGATGGCCCGCTCGCCCAGCTTGGGCGAGGTGAGCGTGGAAAACGCGACCAGATTGGCGGACGAACCGGAATTGACGGTGATCAGGTGCTTCACGCCGATGAACGCTGCCAGGCGCTTTTCGAAGGCTTCGTTGAAACGGCCGGTGGTCAGCCATCCATCGAGGCTGGCCTCGACCATGTTCTTCAGTTCAGGCGCGCCGATGACCTTGCCGGAGGGGGGCACCACGGATTCACCGGGCTTGAAGGGCTGGGGCGCAAACGCCAGGTCCGCGTACTGGTCCACGAGCGCGAGGATGCGCTGGCGCAGAAGGTCTTTGTCGGTGGTCATGGCTTCGTTCATGGTGTCATTGCTCTATGGGACGGTCAGATGCCGGGAGTCGTCGCGTGCACACCGACCGTGGAGCGGAGGGGCATTCTGCGGGCGACCCACTGGGATCGCAGTCTGTTGATAGGCTTGTCGAAGAAGCGCCAGATGATCCACGAGGCAATCATGACGACAACGAAAGACTCCAGAATCGATATACCCCGAGTGATATAAGAGCCATGTGCGGTATTGAAGGCCGCCAAAATTGGCCAATGCAGAAGATAAACAATGTATGAGAGGTCGGCATACATACCGTCCGCGGTCGTTGTTTTCTGAGTAGTCGTATGCAGCGCCCAAGGGATCATTACAGCCGTAAGGATGACGCATGCCGCTTCGTTGTAAGCAAATAGTGCGCTGCGATGCGCTCCCCCAAGAAGGACATCTCGGTACGGGCTTGCAACACATCCAAGAACAAGCGCCACGGTCGACAGAAGTGACGCCCAGGCCAATCGGCGCCCTGGCTTCCAACCGCTTCTGGCTGCGGCGATTCCCACGCAAAAGAAAACCACATAGGGCACAATGGAGGCTGGCGCATTAAAAAGATATGCAGCCAAGGAAATGGCTGCACTTGCAACCAGAGTCCATAAGCTCCTCGCCATCAGGAAAACAAGCAATGGCGCAATGACATAGAACTGCGCTTCTATGTCCAGACTCCAGGCAGCTCCATTGGCCTTGAATGAAAGACTGTTGTAGCCAATCATGAAGAGATTGGAAAAAACTTGGTGAAGCACATTGTCGGACAAATCGGGAATTTCGTCACGAATATACAACAGGCTCCATCCGACCGCTGAGCACAATGAAAATACTGGGAGAAGCCGCCACATTCGCGATATTGAATAGGTCAGGTAAGGGGCGGACGCTCGCGAATATTTGTGCGCCCACATGGTTGAGATCCAAAAGCCGCTGAGTATAAAAAAGATGTAGACCGCTGCCCCGCCGACATTGAAGCGCGTTGCATGGTGGACATAAACAAGCAAAGCAAGTATTAGTCTGAATAGCCCGGGTGCCTCACATTTCCACATAATGCTGGCCATCGTTAATCCTAACTTTTGAGGCGATTCTTCAGATAGTCGAAGTTGCGTCGCCGTGTGGCGATGAAGTCTTTCAGACGGTCCATCGTTCCCGGGCGGTAAGGATGATCAATCGCGGACATATTTTCCCCAGAGGGCATCTTCCTGTTCGTCGGCTTCTGTGACGGCGGCGTAGGCGGCGAGGTTGAACGACTCGTCCTCAGTGAGGGATTCGCGGCGGTCGTCCAGGGACCGAATGATCACCTCCACTTGGTCACCGAATTCCGCAGGCACATCCATATGAAAGCCGATGGTGCTCATCAAGACGAGCGATCTGCCGCAGGACGATTTGTTTCATGATGGTTTCCTCTGGTTCCCACGTCTGCTTTCGCCGGACGCGATTTCAAAGGGCATTCCAGCAATCCTCTTCGGCGCTGGCGACGACGTTTCTGGAAAAACCGGTTTCGTCCACCAACCGGACCATGTCCAGACTTGCCGGTGGCACGGCTGCGTTCGCCGCGCCGCTTGGGAGAGCGATGATTTCCACCTCATCGCCCATGTCCGGCGGAAGTGTGACGTGGATGGTGTGGTTGGCATCGGCGGTCAAACGTTGCCGGATGGCAATGGATTTCATGTGGAGGCTCCGCTGGTGTAGGCGTCGATCTGTCGCAGGCACAGGCCGTTCATGTCGTCCTCGCTCTGATATCCGCGATGCCAGGTGACGATGGAGTCCAACGTGCGGGCGAGGTGCCAGCGCGGCTGCCAGCCGAGCCGGGCGCGCGCCTTGGCGCAGTCCAGCTTGAGGTAATGCGCTTCATGCGGTTGCGGATCGCGGTCGATCT